>Ga0233425_10001948_pt1 | contig 43185 bp, 34 predicted proteins | sample Watercolumn_Towu_2_FD_181712 | JGI IMG/M metagenome (GOLD analysis project Ga0233425, IMG submission 181712) | Freshwater microbial communities from Lake Towuti, South Sulawesi, Indonesia - Watercolumn_Towuti2014_140_MG | ecosystem: Environmental > Aquatic > Freshwater > Lake | place...
TGAGCAATCGGCTCGACCAACGCAAGCGCCTCAAGGATCGTTCGCGCGTTGCGCTGGCGCTGGTGAGTGGCACTGTGCGTTTCCTGCAAGCGGCAAATGGAGCCGTGATGGCATTAGCCGTCCTCGCTCCGTTCTGGTGGGACTTTTATGCCTCGTCTATATCGCGTCAATCCCTGCTGATGATTGGTGGGACCATTGCGATTCTGGGTTCGTGGTACTTCGAGAATCAACTGACTCAGTTGCGGGAGCGCGTTCTATGAGTCAGCCCACGAACAAACTGGCAGACGAAATCGTCCGTCTTGTTGAGATCAATCGCTCGACGATCAATGCGCTTAACTACGGCGATGTCATTTTCAGAATCCATCAAGGTCGCTTGGTCGAAGTGATGGCGTCAGAAACCTTGAAACTGTCGGCTGGGACGCAATTGTGTCCGCTACTGTTGAAGCATATCAAATCTGAGTAGCATGAATTCGAGTCGTTTTGTCCGGGCTCTATTGTTAGTGAATCAGAGAACGAATCAGAGACTTGACCCAAATACAACCTTGCCTTATACTCCAAACTGGATATGCTAGATGCTTGGATCTTTATTACCTGGCAAGAATATTAACAACAGGGAGGTACACACATGAATCCGGACATTAATCAGTTGGCACAGATCGCAGCGGCTGCTACCACAAGCTTGGCACCGTTCTTGCCGTTTATTATGGACGCAGCGAAAACAACCGGGCAGAAATTCCTTGAAACGGTTCAGACCGAAGCAGGCAAACTGGCTTGGGAAAAAGCCAAAGGACTGTGGGATAAAATTGCCGAGCGTACAGGTCAAGATCCAAAAGTGAAAGGTGCCGCCATGATGGTGTCAGCCGATCCTGAGGATGCATCCTCACAGGAGATGTTAGCTAGGGTTCTGAGTATACGCCTCAAAGATGACCCTATGCTAGCCCAAGATCTTTTGAAGCTGCTTGGTGGACCAGATGCAATACAAGAGGTGACAGCAGATCGTATCAGCTGGGTGGAGAATATTACTCAAGAGATGGAAGGAACAGGCAAACAAACTGTTCGAGCAAGCGATGGTAGCATAATCAGAGGAGTGACTCAAATAAAAAAGTGATTTCAATGCTAGATTTTATCCGAAATAGGAATTGAGACTGTCGAAACATCCTATTTTCAAGTGTTTTTTGCGACTGTCACGTTATTTCGGATAAAGTCCACTGGACAAACTTTCAAATGTTCTGAAGACACGCATGAATGATTTTGAATTGTTAACTAGGCTAATTGAACACTCCAAGTCGTTAGTGATAGTAACGCACTTTTCACCAGATGGAGATGCTTTGGGCGGAGTTGCGGCGTTGTCATTTTTGCTGCAAAGCATGGAAAAGGATGTTTATCCTGTACTCCTGGAACCTGTCCCCTCGAGATTTGGTTTCCTCCAAATTGATAGGTCGGAAAGTCTACCCGAGAGACATGATGCAATATTCTTTTTGGATTGTGAGACACCAGAAAGGATAGGCGACAAGGTGCTTTTCGAAAAGCTCAACCTCGGTGAGGTACCTTCTGTCAATATCGATCACCATATTACGAATACTCGGTTTGCTCGAATCAATTTTGTTGAAATGGTGTCATCGACTTGTGAGTTAATGTACGATATTCTCAGCCGACTGAATTTTCCATTAAATACGCAGTTATCTACAGATCTGCTAACAGGAATCATCGAAGATACAGGTAATTTTCGATACCCTAATACCTCAGCCCGCACACTCCAGATTGCATCCAAGCTTCTGGAGACTGGCGCTGACTTGAACTTGATCAATAGACAATTGCGCAAGTCCTTCGAAGTCGAAGATTTCGCAGTTTGGGCAAAGGCATTGAGCAATGCAAAGTTTTCAAACGATGGGCGTGTAATTCTGAGTAAGATAAATCTTCAGGACCTGCCCAATGACACGACAGGTGTTGCTGCATCGAGTGACCTTCTTAATACGCTTCTCAGATTACGATCAGCCCAGCTGGTTGTCTTTCTACGGGAGATGCCCGACAATCGTGTTGGAGTTAGCCTTCGCTCTGATGAACAAATAGATTCATCGGTAGTTGCAAAGGTTATTGGGGGCGGTGGACATCAAAGAGCAGCTGGCGCGATTGTCAATGGTGCTTTGGATGAGGTGGAGAGAACTGTACTCCGTGTTGTTCAGGATATCTGTAACAGCGCATTTGACTCCAAAAAGAAAGAAACCGGAGATGAGAAATGAGCCAACAAAGTGGGAACATACTCATAGGTCGCTCGGATTGCGTTAAGGCATATAGACTTGCTATAGAGGATCCGCAAACAACACCAGTTCTAGAAATTGTTGGCAGTAGTGGGACTGGGAAATCGTATCTCCTGCGATACTTGAGAGATCAAAAGACTTTCTCCCACATACCATACGCATTTCTAGATCTCGAACAAACACATCTGCGTACAGACCCTCTGGCTATCTTATACTCGATAGCCGAACAACTTAGACGCGCAATGAAGGCAAACGCGTGGTCATATTTTCGAAAACAGTATACTGAAGAGCAGCGTAATCTTGCGCGACTACCTCTTCAATTGACAATAAACCAGACAATCCCAGCACAAAACGCAACTGTCACAAATGCTGAACAAAGCGTCCATGCGAGTAACCTAATAAGGCGGTCCGAAGAACATGCAAGAGATGTAATATCGGATTCGCTTTTTAAGGCAATATGCTCAATCACTTCACGCCCAATAGTTATCTTTCTGGATACACTAGAGAGACTTAGAGACGCGGGAGACCGAACTCTAGGCGATTGGCTGTTTGGTCATCTACTTAAGACAATATCAGACCAGCTCGATGGCGCACTGCTGGTTGTAGCTGCAGGACAACCCCCACTCAGTCTTGGCCAGTATTTTCCTAATATCGTTATGAAGAGTTTGGATCACTTCTCATTTGATGAAACCGTAAGGTTTCTTAAACGTCGAGGAGGTATTAAGGAATCATCATTGCACAGGAGCGTTTTTGAGACCACGCAAGGACATCCACTACTCACTGACATCATAACAAAAGTTTGGATTAAAGAGACTGCCGGCGGACACTTGCCCCTATCGTTCCCTCAATGGAAAGAGGAATTCGAGGAAGTAGCGAGAACTGAATGGGTAATGAATCGGGTTATCGAGAGGCTTGACAAAATTCCGGGTGAAATTGTTCGCTACGGAGTGGTGCTTCGCTCCTTCAATATGGATGATTTGCGGAATATGTTTCCCCAGCTTTTGAACGACGGTGCATCCGTTTACGAAAAACTCTTGGCTTATCCATTCATATTGCGCGTGGGAAATGGAAGATATGCATTTCATGAACTAATCCGTCGGGTGCAAACTAGCTTTCTAAGGCATCATGCAACGAATGAGTGGCAAATTCTCCATAGACGTGCATTGGATTACTATAGTCAGGAACTCAAGAAGGAAAACAAACAAGAGGAACAAACATTCAAAGTAAACTCCATTTTCCATCAGCTGATTTTGGACGAGAGTATTGGTCTGGCTGACTGGGAATTAGAAACTAACACAGCTCTTATTAGATGGGACAGGCAATATTGGGCTGATCTTATGAGCATCGTATTTGACCCAACAATGGTTCTATCTGAGCGAGCAAAAGCGATTGTCGAACTCCAACAAGGGAAATTCTATGTCCAGGATGCAAAATGGTCAGAAGCAACCGACTCGTTCAACAATGCACTCACATCGTTTTCGATAATCACTGATCCTTTGGGCATTGCATCTTCAAAGAAAGGCATCGGAGATGTTCTATACTCACGGGGGAGATACGATGATGCATTAGAAGCTTTCAGTTCAGCCCATTCGCTCTTCGATTCTGTTAGTAACGAGCAGGGAATCGCGCGCACATTAAAGTCGATTGGTGACATTCATCTAAAACGTGGATCGTACGATCAATCATTGGCCGCGTACCGATCTGCTCATAAAATCTTTGCTGGACTCGGAAACAAAATGGGGGAAGCAAGTTGCCTGTTTGGAGCAGCCGATGTTGATTACACACAGGCAAATTATTTTTCCGCTGTTTTGAATTATGAAGAGGCCCTTAAATTATATGAGCAGGTTAACGCAAATTTTGAATCTGCCAACGCATTGCGTGGTCTCGGTGAGGTACGTGTCAGACAAGGAGACTACGAGGCAGCAAAAAAACTATTTCTAAAGTCATCCAAAATCTATGAATCTCTAAATGCAATGACAGGTCTGGCACTTGCGTATAGAGGCATTGGAGATATTCTTCTAAAACAAGGACAACTCGATGGTGCAAAGGAACAATACGAAAAGAGTCTAACTATATTTGAGAAAACCGGGTCAGGCATGGAGCGAGCAACAGGTCTATTAAGAATCGGAGACCTGCATCGCTGGCAACACGAATATCCTCTAGCTATTCAGGTATATGAGAAGGCAATTAAACTGTACACAGACTTGGGCGGTAAAATGGGGATAGCCAATGTCAATCTAAGGTTGGGTGAGATACACTCTGAGTTGGGACAAACGGATCTTGCTATTGAGTTGCTGAAGACTGCCTACCAACATTACTCGAAGCTTGGCGGCAAGTTAGGAATTGCGAATGCGCTTAGGTCGATAGGTGATGCAGAACAACGACGCGGCAATTTGGAAGTAGCTTTGGATAATTTCCAATCATCTTTGCAGGTCTACACAGAGCTCCGAGTTGATGCAGGAATAGCCAATTGCAATTATGGCATGGGCGAGACCTATCAACAACTGGGTAATACTCCTATGGCAATCCAACATTATCAGTCTTCGCTTGCGATTTACAAGAAATTGAATAATGTAGACAACGTCAAGAAAACAACCGCCAAGCTCAATGATTTGGGTATCTCAAAGATATAGACATGAGGCTGCATAGATTACATCAACAATTCAAGTAGGGTGAATCCCTGAAGACGATGCCAACAGTGCAACTCGAAAATAGTTGTTGAATGGTTTATTCCTCCATAATCTGTTTTTCTAGTGTGGCTTGCTCCAAGCAACTTCAGGATACCCGGATTTACGATGCCAACCAATTCGTCTAATGACTCGCCAACTATTGGCGAACACAATTTGGTGAGTGACAAAGGCATTGTCCAGATTCTCAACGTGAGAAACGGACAAGCAGTCAATGTCAATCAGGTTGTCTATGTTGGTGTCAAGACTATAACCCTAGACCAGATTCTCAAAGGCTGTCTGTTGCAGGTCCATAGTGCAATCTCATCGATTGGTCGTAAGTATGATCCGGATCTATATGTGAAAAGAGTTCTTGAAAAAGAGATCGCGCAGTTCTTAGACAAGCCTGGCGATCTTGATGAACCCAATTGTTATCTGCTTGTGGCTCCTGCAGGTAGTGGTAAAACGAATCTCTTATGCGACTTAGCTCGCGAGCGAGTCCAGTTGCAGCCGACTATTCTACTACTAGGTGGCGGTTGCTACCTTGGGTCAGAAACTGGTCTCTTGGGATCAATTCGCACCGAATTGGAGAACGCAAGTGATGATCTCAAATTCCAATCTGCTAGTGACGCATTTCATTGTCTGTGTAAAACCAGCTTAGAGTTGGGACGGAATGCTCTAATACTTGTTGACGCAATCAACGAACACGAAGACCCGCTACAAATGCGCAAGGCGTTAGCGAGCTTGCTTGCCCACGCATCGGGAAAACCAATTAAATTGATCATTACTTGCCGTGACTACTATTGGAACATATTCGAGGGGCAATTCTGGGAAGGGAAAACCTTCAATGCTCGACCCGACGATGAAAAGTATGAGAGCGAACAGTTTTATGACTTTTCGCTCGATGAGCATCGAATTGCAGTGAATCTCTACTTTCAAAGTTATGAAATCACGGGCAACCTTTCGGAAAATGCACTTAACCAATGCCGCCACCCTTTGCTGTTACGTTTCTTTTGTGAGGCTTACAAAGGCCAAAATATAGGAAACGGTGTAATCCAGGACATTCGACTAAAGGAACTCTTTGACCAATACTGGAGCAAAAAACTTGCGTCTATTGCTGAACGACGGATTCAACAAGGTGAAGAAAGATTACAGGAGTGGCTCATAGAGGAGGTAAGTTCCTATTTGCTCCATTTGGCTTCATATATGCTTTATCACAACGTAAGAACCATACCTCTGCTAGAACTGAAGATGGCGAGTGGCATTGAGGAAGATTTCGCCAGTATTCGTTCAATATTCGGACGCATAAGAGACGAGTATATTATTCTGGAGGAAAAGCAATTCGGTAGCCGACTTAAAAAAACAGTTCATGTTGCTTTTGTTTATGAGGAGTTCATGGAATATGTGATGGCACTAGCGCTCATCCATGAATGGGATGGTAAGGGGATTAGCTCAGAGGGGATATTGGATCATATTAGTGAGTTAACCAAGAACTACGATTCCTTTGCTCAGATCTTTGGTGTAATTGTCTATCTCGCGCTAATGCTGAAAGAAAGTCATCAGATAACGTTATGGTCGCTGCTCCTTAAAAAAGGTTTAGAATGGCAAAATGCGATCTTCGAGGCTATCCGCAAATTACCCGTTGAACAAGTAGACGAGGGAGTATTCGATGTATTGGCTGAAATGCTTCGATCCGAGGACACCGCTGTAGTCCTAAAGGTTCTTGATACACTGAAGGTAGAAAGAATTGGCAAAGTTGCACCTAAATACTTTGCAGATTTAGTGGGTAGTCTAATACGAATAGGTAAAACAGGAGTAAACCCCCGTTTTGAAGGTGAATCACTTCAGATATCACGCCGCGCATCGCTAGCATTGCGCAACCTACCTGCAAAACTAGCGGTACCGTTTCTTGTGAGGGGATTCTTTGGAATGAAATCAGATGTTTACACTAATTCGAAGAAAACTCTGGTTGAAATGGGGCAGTCTGCGGTTGATCCATTGATTAGCCTGTTTGAGAATCGTAATTTGGATGATCAGTTAAGATCAGATATGGCGGAAGACGATCAACAGATCTTGGGATTTGGTGGCGTGAGAGCTTCTATCGCCGAAACATTAGGTGAAATTGGTGATAGTCGAGCAATTCCCTCCTTGGTTAATTCGCTAAAAACGGAAAGAGACAGTTGGATATTTTGGCATGTGCGCGATGCGTTATCTAAACTTCGTTGGAGACCTACGGACGACGAACAAAAGGCTTGGTATTTCGCGTCGCAAAGGTATTATCGAGAGTGTGTGAATCTCTGTAAGCCATACGCGCTCGAGCCATTGCTGCATATGCTCGATATCTGTCGCATTCATGATGATAGTCGAGACGAGGTCGTACGTGCATTGGGAGAGCTAGGAAACCCAGGCGCCGTGGATCCGTTGCTTGCTTTGCTAAAAGAAACCTATGTTTCCAAACAAGCGATTATCGAGGCATTGGGCAAGTTGCGTGACCCTAGAGCCTTTGAACCATTGAAAGCAAAACTTAAGAGCAAAAGTCCAAAAGAGAGACATAGTGCTGTTATTGCTCTTGGGTATTTTGGTGACAATCGCGCTGTTGATTCTCTAATTACCCTTAAGACCAATGACAAGGCATTCCAGCTTGCGCGAATAGATGCTCTCGGAAAATTGGGTGACAAACGAGCGACGGCACTGCTAATTGGCTTTTTGAGAGATGAAGACGCGCAAATAAGGCGCCAAGCCGCTGTATCATTGGGCGTTCTGGGCGATAAACAATCTGTACAACCACTAACTTCAGCATTACAAGATGAAAGTGAAATCGTCCGCGCGGAGGCTGCATCTGCATTAGGCAAGCTGGGGGTACCGAGAGATATGCCGCCACTAACCAATGCCCAGAAAGAGGGCAGTCCGAATGCGAAGAACGCAACTAGGGATTCTCTGTCTCAGATCAGACAATCTACCCTATCAACGGAAGCCAGAGTCTTTCTCATCTCTGGTCTAGCAGGGGGAACTGGTAGTGGCCTTCTACTTGATATGGCGAAGTTCTTTCCTGCAGATACGGTGCAATCCAGGGATTCACTACCCAATTATGCAGATCCCGATTCAATTACCAATAAAAGAAAGAAGAAAAGGCGAAAGAGGAAGTAGGCATTGGATCTTTGTGATGGTTATGAAATCGCGAACTAGAGAATGCAAGTTCGTGAATATCGCCGCGTGCATGATCGCTTCAAGTTTTCCATCGTAGAGTTTGCTGAACGAGACAATAATCAAATTAAACTCTGAGATACTCCTCTCTGGCTAGATCAGCCAACAGGTGTGAACCTGTTGGCTTTTTTATTTTCTCGAACAAGGAATCGTCAATGAGCGAAATCATAGTTCACACCCTATTGATTGGCTGTGCGTTCTGTGCGGCGTTCTTCAGTCTGTATGCCACGCTGGGCACGGCAGGTCTGATTGTTCAGCGTGTGGCTCTGTTGAGAACACCCGCATGGAAACGGTTCTACCAGAAAAAGGAAATCGATCACGGTCCGAAAGATGCGGTTGACCAACTACCCTGGGAAACCTGGCGACTCGTCACGGGAATTATCGGCGTAATTGCGCTGTTATTAGTTCTCTGGGGAACTGAGTACGTGTATGGCTCTGTGTTTGGCCTGGCGGCGGTATACATTCCTTCTTTCGTCCGAAAACAAATGAAAGAGAACGCCCGCTGGCGATTGCGATTGGAAGTGCGAGATTTTGTCGCCGAGCTGCGTTTGGCGCTCGCGCTCAACGTCACGGTGTCACAAGCACTCGAACATATCGCAGACCGTCCCCAGGAAGCAACGACGCCGTTCGTCGAGCGTGTGCGGCATCACGTCGAACGAACGCTCCGCATGGATGGTCCTGAAAAAATGATCGAAGCATTGGCAGAGGATTTTCAATCCGAGGATTTGCGCAAACTGTTGGTTCTTGTGCGCGCCGCGTTGCGGGGCGGGATGTCACTCGCTGAAGCACTCGCGCAAAGTGCAGATTCGATTTCACAGAACATCGTCGCCAGTGCAGAATTGTCTATCGAAGAGATGCCGACCAAATTAATTTTGCCGATGCTCTTTGCGCTTTTTCCAACCATCATGCTCCTGGCATTGATCCCAGCTGTTAGCTTGCTGGTCACATCGCTTTCTGGTGTGCCAGGACAACCATAACGGAATTTTCGATTTCTGATTTTGGATTTTGGATTGCGAAATCAGAAATCGAAAATCATAAATCATAAATAGAGAGGAGGTGATACGCATTGAAGAATCTGTTACGCCGCTTTCATAGTGATGCTCGCGGTACGGAAATGGTCGAATTCGTCGTCGGGGCAACCCTCATCATCACGATCATGACGCTCGTCATGGTGGCGATCTGGAATACCACGAATGCCCGCGCCGATGCGACCAACACGATTATCACGGATAACGTGCCCACCGCCGCGCAACCGTAAACGTAGTTCGACGGTGCAATAGTGCGATAGTTACGTAGTTGATGGGTTCGACTATCGCACTACTCAACGATTGCACTATTGCACTATCCGATTCAGAAGGAATTCAATTATGAATTTACGTGTCTTTCACCGCGACGAACGCGGTCTTGAAACAATGGAATACGTCGTCCTGGCAACGCTAGTCGCCGCGTTGATGACACTCGCGATTATCGCGCTCTTCAACACGATTGTCACCAAAATCAAGGAGATCAACAACAGTCTATGACCCAGGTACAACTTGTGCGACCCAGTTTCGCGCGCCTCTACAACTATTGTCTTTCGGCGAGCGTGGCTGTCCTAGCATTGGTAATGGTTCTCCCAGCCACCTTGCCTATTCCTGCTGAGGTCTCAGCGCGCATTGCATTCGTTGGCATTGCCGCGTTGTTCGTACAGATCAGCGTGAACGATTTCAAAACGCGGCTCGTGCCGAATGCCATTACATATCCGCTGATGCTGATTGGCATCGTGCGAGCGATTGCATTTCGCGATGGTATGTTTTTGCTGTACTGGGCAGTGCTATTCACCTTGTGGACCGTTCGATTTATGGGTGGTGGTGACGCCAAACTTTTGATGGGACTCTTTGGTCTGTATCCCGATTTCCAATTCGTATGGATTGTTGCTGCGAGCATTCTCATCACGGGCTTGCCCTACCTGGCATACAAGTATCGCCGTGAGTGGCGGACCATTCCGCGTGCGATCTTTTGGCGACTCATCACCCGTCAATTCTTGCCGAGCCAAGCTGAGTTTGAGAAAGAAGCTGTGCCGTACGCGTTTTCGTTCTGTCTTGCCGGGGCGGTGTACATGTATGTGCGGTTGATTCAATGATGAGGCAATCCGTATGCGAATGAAACTGTTCTATGTCGGAACCTTGGCGACCGTTGTCTTTATCGCAATCATAAGTGCATGGGCGATCCAACAACTTGCCCGCGCCGTCCACGCGAAGGTGAATGGGGTAGGAGTCCAAACCACAGACCGGGAAATCTCCAATGGAGTGCGAGTTCCGGAAATTGCAAAGGGAACGCTTTCGCGCAGTGATGGGAATGAATTGATCCTCGTGACCGAAGGACAAACACGACCGCTCCGCGTGGATGCGGACACGGCGATCTACATTCAAGGGGAAACCGTTTATCGGACCGAGCAGGGCGACGCGGCGGTGGAGGCGTGTGCTGGGGAACACTGTCCCGTGTACGTCGTCTGGGCAACGCAACCGGGTCGCGTGAAGGTTATGGTCATCGCGCTATCGGCAACCCAACAGGCGGAATTTCCCGATCCTGACCTTTCGAATAAGACGCCGATTCCTTGGCCTTCGGCGACCCCACCGCGGACCAGAATCCCCACAGATGTGCCCACGCCTCCGCTGAGGATCCGTTCGGCGCCAACGTCGTCACGGAACTGAGGTTGTCATGCGAGATAAGCGATTTCAGCTAACCGTGTTCGCGTTCGTCTTCGTGATCACGCTCTTAGTGGAGGCGATCCCAGTTGACGCCGCATGGTGGGTTGTGCCGCCCATCCGCACGAATAGTTACATTCGCGGGCGCGGCCGCCTGCGGATTCGCCGCGAAGAGACCGCCGCGACGCATAACCTCTACACGCGCTTTTGCTGGTGGAACTATGACATCTGCAACGACTCCTACGGGGCGAGCCAAAACCTACCGAACTTTTACAACGGCTGGACGGAACTGGGGAGTTTCGGACCATCGGGGATGCGCGACATCACCTTCAATACATCCTTGTTCGTCAATCCCGTTAATTTGGTTGATGTTCGCATCTGGTCGAGTCATTTTGATTACGACTCGGGTTTCATCGGATACGCGCGCCACGCGTACAGCAATCCGTACGGCGCGACCGATCAGGTGATGGGACACAATGAATTCAACGGACGCTTCTATTGTGGGCATCCCTCCTCGCCGGGGGTGTGGCGCGAGATCAGCGATTTGGTGTGGAGTTCGCACGTGTTTCTTGCCGCGGGCTGCTTTGAGGATTGGCGCCGCGCGAATTCCGGCGGCGATCAGGATTTCAACGACATTTCACTCGTCGCGGATCTGGTCCCGGGTACGGCTCTATTGCATCGGCACATCGGATATACCGGCGATCAGCCGCCGAGTACGTGTTACGCGTATGGCTATGCGTTTGACGAAGCCCGTGGCGGCGTGCGCCAAGACGTTCGCATCTACGCGAATGGGAATTTGCTGACGACGGTTTTGGCGAATGGGTACAACACCAACGACCCAAGCGTCTGTGCAACGGTGGGCGGATATTGCGGATTCAGTTTGAATCTCGCTCCGTATCTGACGCCAGGCGTGACGTATTCCATCGAGGCGCGTACGAATGATGTGTTGTGGGGCAATGGGTGGGTCCCCTTGACGGATTCGCCGCGCAGCATTCGGTGCGTAAATGCAACCCCCACGCCGAGTGCAACGCCGACGGCGACACCCACCGCCACGTTCACGCGAACGGCTACTCCCACCGCGACACCCACACCGACGAATACGCCGCTGCCGACAACGACCCCCACCCCACCGCCAACTCTTGCGCTCAGTCGCGACCATCCGTTGTTGTTACAGTGCGGTGCGACCCTTGGTGCGCCGACTCAGGTTCTGCGCGGCGTGCTTTCAGGCGGAGCAAACAGCGGGCAGCTGATTCGTATCGTCAGTGGCGATCCGCGTGGGACCACGAACAACTATTACACGTTTACCGATTCGTTAGGTCGTTTCGTTCTCGATGGAACGATAGTTGGCGGTGATCCTTGTTTCGGTTCATCCTCGACGGGCAATTGGTCCGCTCAAGCATTCGACGATGCGCGCGGCTTGGTCAGCAATCCGGTGCAATGGAGTGTGTCATGGTTCATCATTCACACAACAAGATAAAGGATGAAGGTGGAAGGATGAAGAATGAAAAGAAAAAATCTAAACTTTATCCTTCACGCGAAGCGTTCATCTTTCATCGTTCGATGCGCGGCACGGTTTCGGTCGAGATGGTTTTCTTTCTCTTGGTTTTCGTCGTGGCATTTTTTGGCGCGATCGAGCTCGCCCGCGAAGTGTCCGTGAAGCACGCACTGGATGTCGGAACCTATCGCGCGGCGCGGTATCTGTCCATCGTGCCAAACGATCAACTGACCGCGCGCAACATGATTCAGTTTGAATTGAATATGAATGTCCTCGGGGGGGCTGGGAGTGTGGTCATGACGGTTGAGATGGCAAGCCAATCATTTCAAACCGTATTCAGCGTGACCGCCGAGGTGCCATACCAACCGGTAATCCCCTTGATGATTTTCGCGCCCAAAACCTTGCGGGTCATTCATTCGCAAAGCATCGAGGCGTATCCGTAATGGAGTGGATCAACCTGAACCAACTTCCGGATAGACAGCGGGAATGCTTACGCGGGGCGATCCTTCTCTTGGCAGCGTGGGATCGTAATCTATTCGCGCACAGCGAACAAGTCGCGCGTGAACTCCTGAGACTCGCTCCCAGCGAACAAGCCGAGGAATGGTATTGGGCAGGATTGTTGCACGATGTCGGCAAAATCACTTTGACCCCGCTGATTTTGCACAGGCGCGGGACATTAACGCGCCAAGAAAGACGCGCGATGCAACGGCATTCCTTGCACGGCGCAGCAATTCTCAAACAAATGGGGGCGCCCTTGCTGGTTGTGCAAGGCGCGCAATATCATCATGAACGTTGGGATGGCACCGGTTATCCCTACGATATTGGTCAACAACAGATTCCACTGATCGCGCGTGTGCTTTCCGTCGCCGATGTCTATACCGCGCTCACCAGTGATCGTCCCTATCGTCGCGCACTCGCCCCAGCGCAGGCACGGGCGGAAATTGAACGCAATGCGGGCACGCAGTTTGACCCGCAAGTGGTTGAGCGTTTCTTCGCAACGCTTCGCGTGAAAGAGAAATGATGAAAGATGAAGACGAACAAATGAAAGCAAAAAAACTAATCCGATTGAGGGCGAATAATTTTCACGCGAAGCGTTCAGCTTTCATTCTTCATCCTTTGATGGATGAACGCGGCAATGCAGCCATCGCTGGCTTGTTCTTCACGATCATCTTGATGGTTCTTGCGGCAGCGGTTGTCGACGTGTATCGCCTTCAAGATACGCGCACGTTTGCCTACAGCGCGGCGAATGATGCCGCGCTGCGGGGTGCAAGTTTCGGTCGGGACTGGGATCGGTTCACTGCCACCGGCGAAATGTATCTCGATTCATATGTGGCAACGGATGCCGCTCAGAGCGCGTTAGAAAGTGTGATGCAAGCGCGTGGCATGACGAACTTTCAATATCAAATCGGAGTGATGCCGAACCCCGGTGGCGCAACGGTAACTCTTCCCGCGCCGTGTGCTGCGCGGGCAAGTCTATGGGACACGACAACCTGGACTGAGCCAAGACCCGCCGTGGGAGTGTGTGTGCAAATCCAAGTTCCGACGATTCTGTTCGGTTTGATCAACGGGAATCAGCCGATCACCGTGAACGCATTTGCCGCGGCAGGAGTGGTTGAGCAATGAACCAAATCGTTTTTCAAACGATGGTCGCGCTGCTACTCGTTTCTCTATTAGGGTGCAGTGCTTTGGGCGCGTCTCCATCCATCCAGATACACCCAACGGCGACCGCGACTGAGCGTCCGCCGTTCACGCCGCGTCCAAGCGATACGCCGTGGCCAACGTTGACGTCTGTGCCAACAGTTGTACCTGTCACGCCTGGCGTTCTGACGGGAATGATCTCTTCGACGGTGAATATTCGACTCGGTCCTGGAACAAACTATCTCGCGGTCACCAAACTAAACAAAGGAACGAAGATCAGCGTACGCGGACGTGATATTGAAAATCGTTGGTTCGTGCTGATCCCACCGCCAAATGGTTGGGTAAATCGCGATTACGTCACACTGAATGGCGATTCCAGCAGTCTGCCCATTGTCGTTGCACCACCGACGCCTGTGCCTGCTCCGACCAACGCACCAACTCAGGTTCCACCCACAGCTCAGCCAACGGCGACGCCACCGATGTATGTGGACTTTCGCGCCGATGCGCCTTGGGTGATCGCAGGTCAATGCACAACGTTGCGTTGGGATGTAGAAGGTGTGCGGGGGGTGTATTTCAATGGACAAGGACAACCTGGGCATGGTTCAGCTGATGTGTGTCCTGCCCAAACGCAAACCTTTGTCCTGCACGTCGTCTTGAACTCGGGTTATCTCGACCGCGCGATTAGTGTCGCGGTCTTGCCGGCACCGCCAACCGCAGCGAGGTAAACATGGATAAAGCAATTCTCTTGTTGAAATTCCTGGTGCTCATTCTGACGAGCGCCGTTCCTTCTCCGGTTGAAACCGTTATTCCGGCATCGGCTCGGATAACGATTCAAGAGGATTACTTGGAATGGATCCATCCACCGAGACTCGCGGGATCGTGCGAGCCATTGCCTGTCGTCAAACTGGAATGGATCAAACCACGAGGAGTGAACGGGAAACGTCCGGTCGTCTGGTTGAAAGCCGGTGACAAGTTTGCGGCGGTTCTGGGACTGACCGACGCACAGGCAGAATGGCTGGGTGGGATCGTATCCGCGCAACCGCTGATGGTTCTGCGCGATGTATCCATCTACCGTCTGTGTTCGCACGAATCGCAAGTAACCCCGTGGTGACGTTTCGCGATGCGCGATAGGGCAATCAACAATGGCTCAACGAATCATCTACACAACAACCACAGTGATTCTGCTCGATCCGTTCGGTGAATTGCGCGGCGTGGTTGCCGAGGTGCTTTCGCTCGTGATTCAGATCGTTGCGGTCTTGCTCGCGATCTCGATTGCGACGGGCTTTCTAGAAGCGCAGGCAAGTTATGTCTTTGGCGCGCCATCACTCTTGAGCGCGCTGTGGTTCAAGATCGGCGCGGTGATGCTCTGTTTGATCATCGCCCTCACGGCGGTCTCGATCAGCAATACGCTGGTCGGCATTCTCTTCTGAGAAAAGAGGAAAGGAAAAATTCAGTGTTTCAATTCATTCGGATTCGCATGGAGCGCGGGGCAGAAAACCCCACTGTGCGTAGTCGCGTCATCGGATTTTTCGGAGCTTGGCTACTCATTGGCGCCAATCAAGGCGTGGTGTGGGCAGCTGACCCCGGCATGAGTGATGCGATTGCCAATCTCGCCAAGATGTTGATTGACGGCATGATCGCACTGGCGGCGATTCTCTTGGCGGTCGGGATTGCGACCAATTTTGTCACGGGGATGGTCGAGACGATGGTGGGTCGACCGGGCGGACTTTCGACGACGTGGATGCGGATCGCGGGTATTGTCATGTGCTTTGTCGGCGCGATTTTCACGATCACGATTGCGAACACGATCATCGACACTTTGAAAACATACAAGAGCACGAGCGGAATTACGCTACCGTAATCGGTGACATCGATCCAATCGGGTACCGATTCCCTACCAGATGTTGACGCGTTCACTGAAATGAAAATGACCCATAGCCAGCTCTTGAGAATATGCGCTGTCTTGACGGTGCTCTGTGTGAGCATTGTGTTTCTGATGCCCGTGCGTCCGGTGTTTGCCGAATCACCCTCTGCGCCCCCCGCGCAGAATCCAACTCCACCACCTCCAACGACGCCGCCATCGGGAGGCGACGATCCGATCACGCAGATCATCAACCAAATCATCCAGTTCCCATTCGAGAATCTGGTGGAGGCGTTGCAGAACGCGTTAAAGTCGATCTTGACGGGAACCATCACACCGCTGGAATCATTCTTCTCCGCGTCGATTGGGCGATGGTTGACGGCGAGTCCTGGCATCATCACGCCGGGCGGCGGCATCGCCCAAGGCGAGGATGTGATGGGACCCGCGTGGCGATTGATGATCAAGGTCGCGGTGCTCCTGTGGCCGCTGACGCTCGCCATCATCGCGGCGATTGCCGCGAAGGATGCGATCGCCGCTGCATCCTGGGGCATCGGCGATCTCAAAGAAGCATTGGGCGGTTGGCTCATCGCGGTCGTGGCGAGCGCAACAAGTTTGTATTGGATGGATCTGGCAAATCGTTTCACCAACGCGACGACGATGACAATCTTGAATATGAGCTTCACCGGCGAAGCCGGATTTCAACCGAATGCGCTCACCGCGCTTGTCTTTGGTACCGCCGGTATCGTGCTCACAATGGTCGCAATGCCGGCGTCACTCATCATCGTCATCTTTGTGATCTTGATGGGACTCGCGGTCTTGAGTTCGCTCATCTTTCAATTTCTGGCGCGGTTTGTGATTCTCTACATTCTCGTCGCGCTTGCCCCCGTCGTCATCATCCTGGGAGTGCTGCCGCCCCTGGGTTGGTTTCGCTCTATGTGGCTGCGTGGTTTCATTATGGTCGAAGCGATTGGTCCGATCAATGCGCTCTTGCTCAAACTCGTCATGATTCTCGCCGCGCGCGGTTCATCGAACGATCCGATTACGGCGTTTGTGAACTTCATCGGCGCGATTGGGGTATTGAGCGTTCTGCTCACCGTGGATGGCATCATCATCAAAGGGGTGTTCGGTGCCGCGGAAGAAGTGATGCAAAAAGCGGTGAGCACGGTACAGGCATTGGGCACGCTCGCGATGGCTGGGGTGACGGCACTTGCTGGGGGCGCGATTGCGGGTGGAGCTGTTGGCGCGGCCGGCACGACTACGGCTGGTGGAGCCGCCGGCGCTGGAGTTGCGGGCACGAATGTTGCATCAGCCGCGAGTGCGACAAGTCCAGCAAAGAACGTGAGTGGTCCCGCCGGTGTCGCACGTAACGCGTTCAATCCTGGTGCAGCTTTGCGGGGTGCGGGTGATGTGTTGTTTAGACAACCGGGGATGATGGGCAGCGTCGGCGCGGCGATGCGGTCACTCGGCGGAACAATGGAACAGCGCGAACGCGAGGATCAAGCCCAACCGCGTGGGGCATCTCAAAGTGGCAATCGATCAACGGGGACTGGCGGCGGAGGAAGTAATCCGCCGCGAGGTGGAACGAGTCCCAGGAATCCGAATTCTCCTTCTGGCGGCATTCAATCGACCAATGCTCCAACGAGCCCGCGTCCCAGTACGCCAAGCATCAGTTCGAGTCCGACCAATCGACCTGCGGTTCCTGGGTCGAGTCTTGCATTGTCCAATAACTTGGTGACAGATGATCAGAGCAACAACGCATCATCGGGTCGACCTGTTTCGCCAAGGTCACCACCGAACGGTAGACCAAATGCATCGCCACCTTTGCCGCCAACGCGGAATCAAGGAGATGCTAATTCTAGCGTCTCAGATTCTGTTGCTCCACCAACTCAAAGCAATGATCGTAGACAGGATTCACATGCTGGGACAATGAGCGCCTCACTTCCACCATCGCAAACACCATCTGTATCGCCAATGGGCATCCCGTTTGCGTCATCCCGCGCGCCGACGAGTGTTGCGCCGAACGCGAACCAACCGGCACGAGTTTTGTCACGCGATGCCGTGGATGCAGTCGCGACGTTGCCATCTTCGCTCGGAGAACGGGCAGGAACATTTGCCTCGCTCTATTCCGAACCGCGTCAACAAGCAGTAGCGGCGCGTGCGGCGGTTGATGCCTTCAACCAAGTCGGTGCGCGCGGACAAGGTTTTTCTGATCCAAGCCAGCTAGCAAGTGCTTGGGATCGGGCGATGCCGCCAGTGATGGCATCGGCGCGGCAAGGATTGCCGCTTGAGACGATGGCACAAGATGCCGGGCATGGCAGTAATGTCGGTGAATTTCTCGCCAATCGGATGATTAATCAGCGTCCCCCCACATTGGATGTGCCAAACCAGGCGATACCCTGGCATCCTCAAATGGCACCCCATGATTGGGAGATAGGCGCGGCGGTTTCAAACGCGCTTGGCAATCGCATCTCGCAGGGTGCAGCCGCTCGAGTCTATCACGAGATTCGTTCACCGGAGACGGGAGGCGGTTGGAATGCCGGCGCGCAGTTTATTCAGAACGTGCAAGAGATTTTCCAAAGACCGCCCGCCGATCCGATTGCCGCGCTTGAGGGAAGACTGAATGAGATGGAAGCACGTGGTGCGGTCTCACCAAGGGCAATGACTCTATGGCGCGCAAATGCGAAAAGTAAATCCTGATACAGAATTTCAAATGGACACAATCAAAGGGAGAGCATAATGCAAGCTTCAAACCACACTCGAAATAAATCACTCGCCGACAAAGGCACAGTGGCTAATCGACCTTGGCTCAGAATGCGCGGTCTAATCGGTCGGTCTGCGCTTGAACCCGGCGAAGGGCTGTTACTTCAGGGCACAAAAGCAATTCACACATTTGGAATGCGTTTCGCCATTGACGTTCTGTTTCTGAATGAGGATGGCTGGGTCATTCACATGATTCACACGCTCAAACCGTTTCGGGTCAGTCCATATTTCAAGAACTCGGCGATGGTACTCGAATTGCCGGCGGGAACTTTGAAAGAGACCGGCACCCAGGTCGGAGATTGGATTGAGGTTGTGTTCACGGATGCGGTTCAAGCGCATTCGAGTAGTGAGCGCGTTTGGACTGAGACAGAATAGCGTATGCAGATTCAATTTCCACGTCGCATTCAACTGGGTTTACGGCCTTGGTACGGTCTCACCCTCCGCCAGCTTATGTACCTTGCTATCGCTGGTATTACCGCCGGCGCAATTGTCCTTTTCGGTCCCGAAGGCAACGGCTTGCTCGTGCGTGTCCTGATTGGACTGGGCGTTATTTCGATGGGCGTTGCGCTCGCGTTCTTTCGCAAAGACGGACTAACCACTGAACAATGGATTGCCACGCAGATTAAGTTCTGGTCGCGTCCACAAAAGCGAGTGTGGACACGCGGCGATGCCGAGCCGACATCACCGCGCGATCAAGTCGCCGAAATCGCGATTGATCCACCGGAGACCATACAACCGAATGGCAATGCCAATGGCGCAACATATGGGGTTGCGCACGACGCGCAAGGATACTCGCACGTGAGGTTATTGCATCCGACAGCTCAAGCGGTTGCCGCGACTCCCGCCGTCGTTGTGCTCATTGATATGGCAATGTTGTTTTCGCTCTTTGCCTTTGTCATCTATCTTTTGCGTGGCGGTCTGGGTGAAATCCAGGGTTGGTTCTTTTTGCAGATGGGGCGATAGGACATCGAGGGAAAATAGACGAATGCCTGAACGAGGTAATGCTGAACTAGTCTTTGCGATTCTCCTGACCATTCTTGCTGCTATCGGTTTGGCCCTGTTGGGAGGGACAGGGTTTCCAGAGAAATATGGGGTAACACTTGCACCGCACCCCTTCGGGAGTGCAGGTGTTACGCCGTTATTTCCCACACCTGATCTTTCCAAACCTTTTCAACAAGGGATAGATGCTGTGGGTACTGCTGTGTCTGCAAATCAAATTGCCATTGCTCCTACCTCAGCGGCAATCACCAAGGCATTGACGATGATGACCCAGGTTGCGCCAACGCGAACGTTGTCTGTGCCATCGCCGACCTTGATTCGTCCCCGTGGAAACACGCCAACTCCTGTTCGTGTGATCGTGAGCACGCAGAAGCGATCCTGGGTTTATTACCACGGACCCGCCACACCTGTGCGGGCGGATGCCTTCGCGCCGCTCGCGTTATCAAGTTTTCCACGTCCTGCCAACGACAATGGGCGTGGACTCCATTGGTTTCCGACGACGTACCAAACCCGTGCGGTCGTGGATCGCTTCATCCCCGAACTGAATGCGATGAAGATTCGCTGGCTCGTCGTCCTGCAAGGAATGAACGATTGGGATCTAGTGACGAACGACTATTTGATTGATCGTCTCAACGCCGAAGGCATCACCGTCGTAATGCGCATTGACCGACAGGTGGGCAAAATGGATTGGCAACGGCTTGGTTGGATCGTCGCGCGGTACCGCGAACGTGGCGTCCGCTACTTTCAACTCTACAACGAGCCAAATGTCTTGGAAGAGTGGAACACATCCGATCCTCCGACACCCGAACAATTCATTGCGTACTGGATTCAAGGTGCAGAGGTGATTGCGGCGAATGGTGGGTTCCCGGGATTCTCGCCGATGTCGCCACAACAAGATGATTCGGACCTGATTTTCTTTCAAGCCGCGTTGGACGAACTCAAACGCCTGAAACGCTTCGATCTCGCGAATATGATGTGGGTGTCTGTCCACAACTATGGCGATTTCGACGGCAAGAATTTTAGCGACGATGGGTTCTTTCGCTATCGCAGTTATGATGCGCTCGTCAAAAAAGTTTTCGGCGGCAGCTTGCCGACGATTATTACCGAAGGCGGTCTCACTGTTTCTGAACAAATGACAAATCAGATCGCCCCAATGTATCAATACGTGACCAAAGAACGCGAACCGTTCTTGCTGGCCTTTGCACCTTGGTTGATTGGAAATGCAGTTGGTGGTGGACACGATCCGCGTTGGGAGTCCGCGGCGTGGTTCACGGGAACGTTGAGCCAGGTCAAGCCGCGCCGTGTGGTCGAACAAGCCAAGGGACAATGAGCCAATGAACCAATTGCCAATGTGCCAAAACGTGAATCATAACGAATCTGATTGGCTAATTGATTCATTGGTCATTGGTTTATTGAGTTGATGATGCCTAACCAACGACGTCATTCTGAGCGAGAGCGAACAACAGGATTGCCATCTACGCAAGAACATATTCTTGCTAAAGCCGTGCGCGATAACGCGATCATTCTGCGGAGCGGCGAACTCGCGGCAGTGATTGAAGTCGAAGGCACGGATCTCACGCGACTATCGGATAGTACGCGCGATGGCCTGATCATTCAATACGGTAATTTTTTGCTCACGTTACGGTTTCCGTATCAGATTGTGGTTGCGCGCAAGCGCCAACGCTTGGAAGAGTATCTCGCTTACGTTGATAGCGAAGCCCACAAACGCCAACGGGAAGGCAATGGTGAATATTCCCAAGCTCTGTATGGATGGTTGAACTTTATGCTTGATGTCGTGCGCCAGGTGAACCCGCAAGCGCCGCTCTATTTGGTCGTTCTGCCGTACGATCCAATTTCGCCGGATGATCGTGTGCGTGGTCACGTCCTTTTGACCGCCGACAAATATCAGCGCGGGATCGAAGAACTGAAACAGCGAAGCGACCAAGTGATTCGCGGTCTGACGCGCATTGGACTCGGTAGCCGACGACTGTCTGATCAAGAACTCGTCGCCGTACTCCATCGCGCCTATCATCCAGCGATTCCCGATTATCGCGTGCCGCCAACTTTGCGCGTCAAGAGTTTGATCGCACCAACCGACAGTGAGATGCCGCTTCACGCAGGAGAGAGTAACGTTGAATAACTGGTTGAGTGGATTGGATCGCTTGCTGGGAGGAGACGGAACTACATTCCAGAGACAGGAAGAAAGGGAGACCGCGCGAGAGAGAGAAACGACCGCACATCCGCCAGTCCCATCATCAGCGACTCCACTGCACACAGGCGCGCGTGATCTCGTGGACCATCTTGCGCCCGCGGCGATGAAGATCGAATCGGATCGTATTCATCTGGTCGGTGAGGGCTGGGTACGCGTGTGGTTTGTCGAGGACTTGCCGCCGCAAATTGGACGCGGCTCGCTCGATACCATTTACGATTTTCCCGGTGAAGTGCGCGTGAGTTTGTTGACACGACCTTTGGATAAATCTGCCGTGCGCGAGCACTTGCGCCAACGACGCACCACGCTTTACGCCGAGAATATGACACGCGCGCAACAAGGACGCTTGCCCGATTTCACCGCGCAAGATGAACTGGCTGAAACCGAATCAACGTTGCGCGATATTGAATCGAGTCACTTGCCGCCGCTTGAACTCTTGTGGACGATTGCGTTGTACGGACGCACGGATGAAGAACTTGAAGAATTATCGCGGCGACTTGAGGACTATCTACTCGATGCGAACTTGCGATTCTATCGCGCCTCACTCCGGCAAGAGGACGGACTGTATAGTGTTCAACCGTTCGGGGTGAATTATCTGGGACACGGTCGCAACATCACCACGTCGGCACTCGCGGGATTGTTTCCTTTTGCACGGCGATTGCAAGCCGATGCGACAGGCATTCCGTATGGGATTGATCGCACGACAGGCGCGTGGGTCATTGTGAATGATTTTGCGCTGCCGAATTCCAACTTGTTGATCGTGGGCGAACAAGGCTCAGGTAAGAGTATGTTCTTGAAATACAAGGCGACGTGGGCCGTGCTCCTGGGAATGCGTTGCTATATCCTCGATCTCGAAGGGGAATTCGAGCCGATGTGTCGCGCGCTCAATGGCACGTATCTCGACATGGCGCTCACGTCACCGCACCACATGAACATCCTCGATCTGAATCCCGAAGCCCCGGACGCGTGGTTCAACGGAATGCAAGATGTGCTCGCGTGGTTGGAGATTGCACTCGGAACGCTCACGCACAAGGAACGCAATGTCATTCTGATTCCCGCGTACGAACGGATTATGAAAGAGGCAGGCATCAAGCCCGATGATCCTGCGACGTGGCGTAACAAACCGCCGGTGTTGAGCGACCTCTACGCCGTGCTACATACGGACGAACGACGCGAGGCGCAAGACCTAGCGGATCGATTGCAGACGCTCGCGGAAGGCGTGTACGCTTCTGCGTTTAGCCAACACACAAATGTCAATCCACGGTCGTCGCTCGTCGTGTTCGGACTGAAGAACGTTCATTCCGATATGCAAGCGTTACGAATGCGCCAAGTGCATACGTTCATCTGGGCGAATGTCCTATCGAAACTGCAACCGACCTTGGTCGTCGTGGATGAAGCGTGGCGATGGCTAGAGCATCCTGGGGCGTCTCAGGATTTGGCGGAGATGGCGCGCCGATTCCGTAAGCGCAATGCGGGTGTGCATCTTGCGACGCAACACGGGGGAGACTTGAGCGCGTCTCAACAAGCGGTCGTCATTCGTGATACCGCGGCATTGACGGTTCTATTTCGGCAGACGGCGGCATCGGTTCCGAGTGTGGCAAGCTTGTTTGGCTTGAACGAAGTCGAGGCGCGTGAATTGCTTACGTTAGATCGTGGTGAGAGTGTCCTGCTTCTCGGTCCGAATCACATTCCGCTCTACACGGTGATTCCACCTGATTGGTATCCGTTGTGGACCACCGATCCACGAGATCGCGGATGAGGGAAATAACAACTTCCAGTTTTCATATTCAGTAAGTGCTGTGCATGAGAATCTATAACGTACTCGCCATTAGCCTACCGTTTGATTTCACGGCTACGGACGAATTTATTGCGATGTATGAGTGGAACTGGGGACCGCGGCGAGACCACAGTGAGGACAATACAAATCTTCCTCATTCACCAATGCGCCGCAATTGGGGCAAGGCTCATTGTGTTCGATGAGTCGTTCAAAGATGGATTCAAAGAGGAGTGCGTTGAAAAGGACACAGAGAATGATGAATCCAGTAGTGAGAATTGAATCGGACTGGAGCAGGAAGGTGGAGGGGACGCTTTTCTCGACTAACCCTTCGGCTTGCCATGAGATCAGGATCACGATCATGTAAAAGATACCGCGTCGCCATCCTCCCAGTACCAGATAGGGAATAATAAATCCAAGAATACCAGCTGCCAGAATCGGCAAAATCATCCCGGCCATCAAAACTCCTAATCCATTCCTTATGTCTTGGACGATCCCATTGTTAAAAACTTTGTTCCCAAACTCTTTTGCCTTGGAATCCAGATCAGTCAGCAAGCGAGTCTGGAGTGTCTCACTAGCAGACCTGTAGTAATCTGATGCCTGAAGTTGCATCCGAGCATTGGACACAGTTGCTTGGTAGATCGGTTCGAGAACACCTCGATAAACCAATGTATGACCCAGCTGAATAGAACCGAGACCGATAGTTAAAAAGATGGCAAGTATACTAAAAGGAACTAGGAAATGAAGCACCGACAGAAGAATGTAGCGCTGGACAGCGACTTGTGAGCCGGGCTCAAGGCGTAGTTCCCCCAGGTAGAAGTGGACTGTTGGGTAAATCAAGACCGCAACCGCACCCAACATACCTATAGTCATTAGAAAGATAATGCCATCGAGCGAACTAGAACTTCCAGAAGAGAAGATTAATGATGGTGTCGCACAGCAACAAGATAGTAACAGTAAGGTGGCCGCCAATGGAATTACCGGCTTGAGCGTTGCCTTTTCGATTTCAGGCGTCGCCGCAGAAATTCTGCTGTAGACTTCGCGATGATAGCGAGTATTGAACAGCCATGGGACTAACACTCTGTCGAGCTTAAGGCTTGTGAGGATTAAGAGAACTGAGCCTACAACGATCAGAAGTACAAGAATATTCAAGACCCCGGTTCCCACCAAGTTTAGAATCCATGACATCTCGAGCAATCTATCTGCGAGAAGCGTGAATGAGTCAGAATGAGTTAATTCTTTTCCAATGATACTAAGCAGGGTAAAGAAAAAGAAAAGCCCAAACAAACCCATAGCAGCTATGACTAGGAGGACACCCAGCCCCACATACATCTTCCTAAACCGCTCAACCGACTTTGCATTGCGGTCATACAAGTTGCGACGAAACTCCTCGCTATTATCGATCACTCGGAGAACCAAGCGAGGACGCAATTCCGCCGCCTCTTCCGCCGCCTCGGTGAGTGGCTCTACTCCCAGTGAGTAGGGAAGAGGCTGATTATTCATTCGTTCTATAAGCAGAGCGTTCAGATTGGCGGCCGCCGCGCGTACCTCCTCTCGTTCTGGAATGCGTTGCTTTGGTTTTGTTTCCTTAACAGGAGTGGTTGGGTGTAACAAACGTAAGAGGTCCGGAATATGGAGCAGGCGCAGAAGGTCTGGGATATTATCCACGCGAATGTAATCCCAGATGAACTTTAGGATTGCTTTGGGTAAACTTCGATGCTCCGTGTTTGGGGGTTCGGACGGGGTTACTTTGCTAACCGGGGATGGACAGAGTATGTGCAAAAATTCCTGTACACTGCCCACGCCGCCGCAGTCCACAAGAAGTTCAGCTGTGGCAGGACCAATCCCTTTTATCCGGACGAGATCAGCCATGCTCGCCCAACGGAGGAGGTCGTGAGCCGCAATGCCACTCGCCCGGGAGAGCAATTCTCGATCGCGGGGAGTGGAAGTGCGTTCGAGTAAATCGTCACTGTCGTGGATAGACTCAGCGCCAAGTTTTTCTCGTGCTGGTCCAGTAATCACAGAAAAGCAGTCCAGTGTGTAACGCATAGTAGATTGGAATATATTACCAGGTCGAAGATTGCACAGCGAATCAAGATTATTCTAATGGTGAAAATTCAAGGCGTCAAATTTCAAAAGTTCTCAAATGAATCTTAAAACTCTGCTTGGAATTTCAGGATGTTCAGTCGTCGCGCCGCTGGTAATATTTGTCGTTGTTCTAACGGCGTTGCTGGCCATGGTCATTCCACAATTACCCTTCGGTCAAGACCAGGCGTGGCAGTGGATGCTGGCAACTCCACAAGCGACCAAACCACCGCCGTTACCATCTGTCGATGGTAAGCCCATTATTAGTGGTAATGGAGAATGGTGTGTCACTCGTGCCTATCAAGAAACACCCGAAGAAAGTCACCTGAATGCTGGGCGTGTGCAGGGATTCGTGCGTGATGCGAATGGATTGCCGCTGGCGGGAATTGCGGTTCACGTTTCCTGGGATGGCGATGAAGGCGGTATCACGCAATACACCGACGTGAACGGATACTATGTCTTCATTCTCTCGCCAGGCGAGTATCGCGTTCAGGTCGCGCAGGGGCAAAGCCAGGTTGTCTCATTTCGCACGAACATTCGCGCCTACTACGGGCATTACACTTACGACGTAGATTTCGCGATGGGCAGTTGTTTCAGCCAAACTGGGAATTACAGCAAGAATCCGAGCGTCCCGCAAGGACTTCCAGTGACAGGGCGCATCACGGCGACATTTCACGACTGGCAGTATCTTTTGCAGATGAATCGCATCCACGAAGGGTTGGACATCGCCGTGAACGTTGGCACACCCGTCCTAGCAACGATGAGTGGAAAGGTAACCCAAGCGGGAAACTACGGTTCGTGGGGCATCATGGTGATGGTGCAAAATGGTCCCTGGGAAATCATTGTCGCGCATCTTTCATCCACCGATGTGAAACTGGGACAACAAGTTGCCACAGGTACAGTGCTGGGCAAGAGCGGGAACACGGGCTTTTCGACCGGACCGCACGTTCACTACGAAGTCCGATACAACGGAATGCCAATTGATCCGCAGAACGTTGCCGCGTACCTGGACAATGCGCCTAGCCCGACACCAACGCGAAGGTGAAAGTTTATACGCGCGTACACTCTTGGTACTAGCAGATTGCAACTGCTCACTTTATACGCGCGTACAAAATGCCTGGCTGACCTTATGTCTTGTTTGAGTTTATACGCGCGTACACTAAATCCGATACAAGTCATCTAAGAAAGTCCACGCGCGTGCAAAATGGAATAGGAGTTCGAGTGCCTACTGTAGCCATATATCGCTGTTCAAAGTGCGGAACTGAATATCGTCCACTCGATGCTGGCGCACGCCGCTTTATCTGTTGTGGATTGTCGCTTGAGCGCGTTGGGCAAAGACGAAGCATTCCGCCACCGCCACAATCCCACGAACGTCCAGCATCGATATTTACCAGTTCGCCAGTGACTTCGGCTCAGCGTCCGACCGAGTTGATTGAAGTCATTCCACCGCGCGAGAATATGGTTGATGCGCTTGCGGTTGGAACGATGCTCAATGCCTTTTCGACGGGATCCCTCTTTTCACTCGAGATGGCAGGCGATCACCAATCGCGACGGTTTCTCGTGCGCGGAACGCCCGAAGGTGTGGCGCATATTCGCCGACAACTCCAAGCCACATACGACCAAGTTTCATTCCGAAATCTTTCTGCTGAGGAAGACCCAGGACGACCAAGCAATTTACCAACTGCTTGCACACAACTTGTGCTCTCGCGTCCCGCTTATCTCCCTGTCCGTACGTTTGAGAATGGCGATTTCCAAGAAGCCGATCCCATCAAAGGACTCTTGGGTGCGTTCGATGGCTTGCAACCCGACGAACGCGCACTGACGCAGATTATTCTCTCACCTGCACCGCAGCAATGGTCACGCCGATACGAAGGTTCAGCACGCCAAGTCGAAAAGAGTTTGATGGGTGAGGCGATGTCGCTCGGCTTGGTTGTCCGCCAATTCGTCTCGGTGATCTCCGTCATGACCGCTGTTGCCTTTGGACTATGGGCGATCTTGTCTTTTATCCGCAAGGATTGGATCACCTTTTTCATCGCAGGCATTCTCTTCTCAGGTGCGGTGATTGGCGTGATGTGGCTGTACTCGTTTATCAGTGAGCAAGCGAATGTCGATCCGAAACTTGTGCAGGAGAAGATTGCCACGCCTGCTTTTGACGCGAGCATTCGTCTATTCGTCGTCGGCAAGACCCAGGAAAGCGCTAATCGAAAGTTGCAGGAAATCGTTGCGGCGTACCGACGCCTCAATCTGCAGAGCGGCAATTCGTTTGTGCCCCAACCCGCTGAGTTTGATCCGCGTGTGATTTCCCTGGACGGTGTCTCTTGGTTGAAGGAACTGACAGCGCGTGTCACGCGACTGAGCACGAATGAGCTGGCATCGCTGTGGCACCTGCCTGTGGGCGCTGAAGTGTCGGGTGTCGAACGGACAATGGCAAAACGAGTCTTGCCGCTACCAGCGACTGTTCAGAAAGGAATACTCATTGGGCATTCGCGTCATCAAGGACAAGAGATACCTGTCCATCTCGACGAAGAATCGTTGTGGCATCATCTCTTTATGGTCGCCAAAACGCAAAAGGGTAAATCCACTCTGATGGCACATCTGGCAGCTGAAGCGATGCGGAAAGAAACCGCACTCGTCGTCATCGATCCGCACGGTGACCTGGCTCGCTCCCTCCTGGGGCTTGTGCCGCGTTCACGAGCCAGCGATGTGGTGTTCATCGATTTCAGCGACCGCCATCAGGTCGTGGGGTTGAATCTGCTCGATATGTCACAGGGACGAAACGCCGATGCGATTGTGTCGAACATCGTCCACGTCGGCGAACTCATCTGGAGTGATAACTGGGGACCGCGTATGGAAGACGCGTTGCGAATGGCATTGCGCACGTTGCTATCGGCAAACGAAATCCTGGCTCGACGACGCCAACCCCAGTTTACCTTGCTCGATATTCCACCGTTGTTTGAACTGCCGAACTTTCGTCATCGGTTGATCGAGCAGTACGTCGGCGATCAAGAAATTCTGCAATGGTGGACAGGCTACTTTGAGCGGCTGTATGAAAGCTTGCGCATGGACGTGATCAATCCCGTCCTGACAAAGATTCATCGCTTTTCGACACATCAAGCTGTTCGCAACATCGTAGGACAAGCGAACTCAACTGTGAATTTTCGCGAACTATTGAATGAACGGCGTATTCTCCTGGTGAACACGGCAACGGGCGTGATTGGTCCCGATGCGGGTGGACTCCTGGGTGCGGTGCTCGTGGATTACATCAACTTTGCGGTGCGTGAGCAGATGGCGATTCCAGATCCTGCCGCGCGCGCTCGTGTGGTCGTCGTCATTGACGAATTCCAAGCAATTCCAGGAGTCGACTATCAAGCCTTGCTCGCAGAACTGCAAAAGATGGGTGCGAGTTTCATTCTGGCTACCCAAGCCCTGGGACAACTTGATGCGATTGATCGCGCGATGCGTCCATCGATTCTTTCCAATGTGTCCACATTGTTTGTCTTTCAAACAAGCGCGGAGGATGCTGATCTCTTGCGTCACGAATTGGATGAAGCGGTCACTACCACCGACATCGTCAATCTCGATGATTACAACTGCTATGTCAAAACGCAATTATTACACAAGCGATTGCCCGTGATGCACGTTTTGACAATGCCCCCACCGCAAGGGGATCGTGTCATTATTTCACAGATTACGGCACACATGGCTCGTTACACTCGGTCCGTTACCGTTGCCGAATCCGAGCGGACTAGTTTTCAAGAGCAGTGGTATGGACGCGAGCGGAACCTGCTTCGTCAATTGATGATGCAAGGTCGCACCTCGTCCAAGAAATCGGAAAAGGAGGGGAAAGATTCAAAGGATGCCAAAGAGTCAAAGGATGCCAAAGAGTCAAAGGATACCAAAGGAAAAGTCGATGTCGCATCAATATCTGAACCTGTCAGCGAGACTCCTCCTGCACCACCATCCGATTCACTAATCGTCACTGAATCACCCGAAGAAAAATCCAAGGATCACCGAAATAGTGGGAAACACATTACTGAGCCGTGACAATATTCTACAAGCATTGGGCGAGCAACCCCTATGCTCACGGCGACAGTTGGAACTCTACCTGGATTTACCCGAGCGTACGGTTCGGCACGGACTGCGTGAACTGCAAACCCGCAAGTGGGTGTGGCGAACGAACGCGCACCAACCTCGTTTGCATGCTCGCTGTCTTTATGCGCCGACTCAGGCAGGCATCCAAGCTCTGGCTCAAAAGGCAGACTCTCCGCTCGCCGAATCTAGCCTGCGCGCAGGTTTGAATCCCGCTCGATTGGAACGGTTGGTGCTCACGATGGAACGCACCTTTCAAATGCGGACCATCTTTCTATGGTTGATGTCCTCTAGGAATGCCGAGTCTCAGGGCTGGCGTGCGATCCAATGGGATGTGGAAGTGGCGAAACTATTCAGTGCCAAAGGAAGAGGAGTCTGGATTCCATTTCATGGCGCGGCGCTGATGCAGCGCAGTACGGGGCTAGGTTCTGATCAGAGTGCCAGGCTGAAAGAAACGGCATCGCAAGGCACGCGCTGGGCATTTGTGGTTACGGAATTTGATCTATCGCGCGTTCCGGTAGAACGCGATGCTGAACGCTTGCATCAGTTCGTCGCTTCCCAGGATGATCCACGATACTGGGGCAAAGACAGGGAAGCGTTCTTTCCCATTTTGCTCATCATTGCGCAAGACGAACTACGTCTACAGGATTTTTACAACGTTCTGCGTGCGGCGGCACTTGCTCGCCAACTACCGATGCCGCGCGCCTATCTAACAACCATCAGCGCAGCGCTCACATTGCGGAACGATAACACGCTGCCGATTTGGTATTCGACGATTTCAGGCAACCGCACATCTCTTTTGTTTGACACAGAAGGAATTGCCGCGCCGCTCCCAGAGCAAACTTTGTGGCGTAAGATGCCATTGAATCAAGCGGGGACTGAAAAAAGCGCGAAGAATACTGGAGCAACACCTGCGCTCTTGCAGGGACACGGTGCAAGTGCTACTCCAGACATGGTCAGCGCCGACGAAAGCTCACCTGACAACTCGCATTTGTTAGCCCAGGTCGCGCTCGCATTGCAACCCTTAGAGAAAAAACTATTGGATGAGATTGCTGCGCATCCACTGCTGACACGGTCAGAACTGATTGTGCTTTTAGAAGCATCTTTGCGCCGAGTGCAACCTGGGTTAGCCAAGCTCAAATCGCTCGAGTTGGTTCAAATCCACGATGACCGCTATCTCATCGCTCCCAAGGGGCAACAGTATCTGGCGGTCACGGCTGGATTCGGACATGCAGTCCAACGCTATGCCCGCGCCCGCGGCTGGGGCAAGGGTTTTGATGTGCTGATCCGACACGCGGCGCACACAGAGCAGGAGAACAAATTCTTTCTGCACCTAGCCCAAGTCGCACTGGATTGGAAACACAAGTTTACCTGGTCTGCCGAATTGGAAAGTCGACTGTATTACGAAGCAGGTCAACGCCGTCACAGTTTTCTGCCCGATGGACGCGGCACGTACATCGCAGGCAAGGTGCGCTATGAATTCGCGGTAGAGATTGCTCGCAGTCGCTCGCCGCAAGAAAGATTCCGTCTCAAGCTGGCAGAGTATGAGGCGTGCATCAGTTCGAATGTGCTGAGGAGTGAAGGGATTGAGGTTCTTCGCCTACTCGTGTTGACGAATAGTTGGGAGCGTGCCGACACATGGTGTCGTGCTGCCCAAACAGAACACGCGCGTTTCCCAATCTTCGTTACTACCTTTGACCGTCTCTATGCCAGCGGGGCTGACGCACCAATCTGGTTACGCGCAGACGAATTCAGTTCTGCATCCGCGGCCTCTAGTCCGAAGGTTCATTGCTTTGAATGCTTTGCGCGAGGGCAACGACCAAAGCGCACGCCGGCGATTGCTGGTTGATTGAACGAAAGGGAATCACATTGGAAATAGCGCGTTGGGCTTTTTGGTGGGCATCACTTGTGGGACCGATTTATTTTATCCTGATCGTCGGATTATTCCTGGGGCGTCGTTTTTTCTCTGATGTTCACGTCTTATTTGAAATCAATGAAACGATCACAATGATAGCGGCGTCAACCCTTTCAGCTGCTATCACAGGTTTGATTCTGATTCTTGTTTGAATGAATGCAAAAATCACACAGAGTAGAAACTTTACCAGATTATTCCAGGAGAAATGTGCATGACCGATTCTGATATTGTCGCTCAACTGATTCCGATTGATCGTATTCGGCCTGACCCAGCCCAGCCGCGCAGATTGTTGCCCCTCGATTTACGAACGGCACTGGCATCTGGGACATCGCCTTTTGAGATACTCGACCAACTGCGAACACGCGCCGAGCACAACAAATGGCTGCGCGAAAGAATGGCAGAATTAGATGCGCTCGCCCATTCGATTGGCGAAGACAGTTTGATGAACCCGATTCGTGTCATCGCAGATGGAGATGAGCGTTACCGCATTGAGGAAGGCGAACGGCGTTGGTGGGCGCATCATGTTCTTGTCCAACAAGGGAAGGAACAATTTAAGAGCATTCAAGCGTTTGTAGTTGAGCCGAACAATGTTTCATCAGGATTGCTACGCCGGCGCGTTGCCGAAAATGTTTTGCGTTCTGATTTCACCGCGATTGAATTAGCGCGTGCAATGGCGAGCCGAATCCAAGAAATCCTTGATGCTGAACCTGGAATCAAACGCAGCGAAGCAGAACGTCGCGTTGGCAAAGAGAACGGGATGTCAGATCGCCGTGTTCGACAATTTGTTGCTCTTCTAACACTATCACCCGAAGTGCAGGAAATGGCACAACAAGCACGTCTCACAGAGAATTCGCTTCGTCGAATTGTCAGAATCAAGGACGCCACCAAACAAATGGAGGCAGTGCGCGAGTTGGTGAATCCTACGCAAAAGCAATTTACTGCTTTGCCATCGCAAGCACGTGTAGATCGAAAGCCATCACGTGTACGAAACCAGCATGCCGGCAAGAAAGTGGTAGCGAGAAGAATCATTGAATCATCATCACATTGTAAGCCAGGAACTCACAAGTTTACGCGAAACACAGTGCGACATTCCAAAGGTAGTACAGCGCGGAACATTCAACAAGTCCTGGCGCTTGCCAGAAAAATCAAGTCCAAAGATTGGATCACCGTAGTGAAAAATAAATCGGAGCGAAGTGCAGTTGTTCATCTGCATAATACCTTGAGGAAAGCCTTGGGAATACCTGCCCAAACAAATCGAGAGGATTAGTCTTAGCCGATGACGGATCGTTTAGTATTGCCAGCCGGATTGGAATTTCCGCGCACGTTACTCGATGTGAGCATCGAGTTCGACACTCACATCAAGTCGGGAAAAGTAGCAGGATACAAACCAATCCCAACTGGCTTCGATCAATTGGATCATTATCTTGGGGGTGGTCTAGTCCCAGAGAGTCTTGTGTTGGTTGGCGGTCCTCCTGGGACAGGCAAGACTGTGTTTGTGCTTCAAGTGGCGCGGAATATTGCAGCAGCGGCAGCCGATAACAAGACTGCCGCTTGTGTGGTTTGCTTTGAGCACGGTGAAGTCTATCTGTATCATCGTTTGCTTTGCATGGAAAGCGTGATGGAAGGAAACAGCGATGGTCTAACGATGGATGATATTCGCCGCGCTGCGCTCAGAAATGATTTTGGTGAGCCAGGGCTTGAAGCGTTGCTCGAAACGTTTCACACTGCGAAAGAGGCATGGGCGCGCATTGTCCAATATTGGGAACGGCTATATCTCTCCAAAGGGCATCCTGTCAAAACGACACTCAATGTGCTCGATACCTATCTGACGAGACTGCGGAGCCAATATACGACCGTGGTTTTATTCGTGGACTACTTGCAGAAGATCCCTGTATTCTCACCTGGGATTGAGTTAACTCCCGAGCGACAAATTCGTACAGTTACCGAGGGATTAAAGAATCTGGCATTAGCTCAGGGTGTGCCAGTTGTCGCTGTTGCAGCAGCAGATACTGATGGTCTGAAGGGCGAGCGTGTACGCTTCGAGGATTTGTGGGGCGGGGCGAGTGTAAATTATGAACCGGACGTCGCGATAATGTTGAATCCTGCACGACAGAAAGTTCTTGCGAGTGCCGTCGAAATGATACTCTCGATTGAAAAGAATCGGCTTGGACCAACAAATGTGGAAATTTCCCAAGTTCTAAACGGGGATCATTTTGTATTTGAAATCAAAGAAAAGAGATTGTTTTGAAGCTTGTCTTATTGCCCACATATTTCGCTACTTATTGTAGTATGCAACTACTGCTGATGCTAGTAAATGGATTTGTGTCTTTAGTTTCGATCTACTGTACATCTCAACCTGCAAATCTACGGTTGAATCTTTCAGAAGATTCATTAACTCCGCAGGAAGTTCGCGGTTTCCTGAGTATACTGAGATTGCTTGATGGAAAACGGGTTCCAATGATTCTACCAGCCCTTGAGAAACCTTCCATATTGTCATAAACGCATTCGCTAGATCTACGATTTTGTGCTGACGAATATCATTCTTGGACATTCCGTTACGTGGAAGTGAGAAAAAGTAAAGATCATTGATTCCCCCTTTTAGAGTAACAAATTCCGGCATGAGGCAACACCCCGCATCTCTACTGAAAACGGCATTTAGATACAAATGCCCACACGCAATGATCTGGAATAGTTGACGAACCAGGTGAAACAAGTCCTCTCTAGTAAGAGGGCTTTTGATTTCTGTCGTATCAAACGAAGGGATCAAAGTCAGCATAATGGCAAGCTCATGGTAATAGGAGGGAGCTAATCTCAAGTCGGCTAGTGTGAAGATCTGTTCCAAAGAAAGTTGACGCTGTTTTCCGTTTTCCAATACCGCATAGGAATCGATTTGAGATATTCCGACTGCCACAGAGAATGGCATTTTTTCGGTTTCCAAGTGATAGATGGATTGATATGCCTTTGTAAGTTCATTCATATCAACTTGCATTGTTTGCGCTCGTTTGACAGGGAGAACAATTCCTTTGATAAAATACCCCTTTTCCTCTATGAAATAATCGCCGCCCAATATACGGTCCAACTGTGGGTGATAGGTCAAAGCACATCTAATACCAGTTGTTGGGGGGTTTTTGCCAGATGTACTGCCCTTGAGGTATTCACGACAAACACCAGCTTGATCAATCGAAGTTGTAATTAAAATACCTATTTCGCTAGTCCGTTTTTCAAGAATTAGTTCTGGAACTCGGTTCCATCGATCCTTCATTGTAGCAAATGCATGGAAAGTGGCAACCTCTTCTTCGTAATCAACGACTAACCCAGGTTCATTCTCAAAGGGGTAGACAATGATCTCAATATTTGCATCCCCAACAGATGTGTAAAGTTTACTGTTCCAAACACGAGACCTTTCGCGATCTCGAATATATTCTAGATTGGGCACTAGCTCTTTCATTCCCATGTCGTTAAGCAGTATTACTATCTTGGACTTTTCGTTCGCTAGGTTTTCCATTTCCTAATCCTCATTCGCGGAATAGGAGCCAACCATAAAATACGGTGCCCAATAATATGGATGGTTATACTGGTCCGAATTGAGTAGATGTATTTGAGCATTTCGCAAACTCTCAGAGATTTCAGATTCATCTTTTCTTAGGTTTTGATAAAACACCCTCATTAGATCCAGAGTGGACCTATCTGTCACTTTCCACATTGTAGCGATGACACCGCCCGCCCCGCGGCACAGAAATGGCCGAACAAGTCCAAAGATCTCATCGCCCGGGCGTCTCTCGTAAACGCCAGTTTCGCAAGCGCTCAATACTACTACCCTGGGGCGAATAGACAATTCCAATAGTTCATAGGCATAGATTGGTCCGTCAGAAAAATAGATACGTGATAACATTGGATCTATATCGTCAAACTCGCTATGACAAGCAAGGTGAATAAGATTGAAAGGACCTTCCAGTGAAAGCAGCTTGCTTCGCGTCGCAATCTCTCCCAGATAGCTACTAAAATTCTCAACGTTTTGCCCTACTACGTTTAACTCAGCCTCAGCGGCGGCAAGTTGCCGCAAAGGCAAATATGCCGTTGATCCAACAGCGAAACCGATCGATGGAACAGTTTTAGAACGCGAGGCCTCGATCTGATTTGAAGCTATCCGTGCCATAGTTGCATTTTGAGAATAAACCACAGTAAAATCTTCAATCAGGTATTTCCCCGTAGGTTTCACAAGGGCGTGGAAAGGAACAAAATGGAGTATACCATGGGGAATGATGAGAAGTCGTTTAGTATTCTTAATCAAATCGATATACGGTGATACTAGCAGATTGTACATTTCTATAAGACTTGCACAAGAACCACGGGAGCTTATCTCAAACCGAAATATCTCCAAGAGATCGCGGATTTTCTCAGGAGAAATTCCTGGCAAGACCTTAGGCCCAATCAATTGCCCATCAACGACAATTGCAACGAAAATTTCGGTACCTGTACAAAAGAAATCCACTATAGCAACACCATGGGTCGAGAACTCGATGACTTCATCTGCAGTTGCGGCACGAGTACTTGTGGTGTTTGACTGGTAGGCTGATTGGTAAAGATTCGATAATTGGCTTCTTAAATATTGTAGCTTTTGAGAAGAATGCGGATCAGCGCCTTCAGTCAAAACTCGACTCATTTCCCGAACTATTTCCTGACGGAGATGGCGGGTGCGATTCAAGAAAGATGGCGTCTTTTGAGATGGCGAGCTTGTAGGCCCAGTTAATGTATCAAGCAAGCCCCTTGCCTTAGAACGTTCAATAATATGCAAGGCACGAGGCGAATTAGCAGAAGTTTCTAAGGAGCTTTTTAGGAGCTGCTCGTAAACCATTTCTTTGTCAGCTATGGCTCCAGTCTGGAGTGCTACATCTTTCAGTCCTGCCCGCAACCCTTCCAATATATCGGCCGCTCGCTCCAAGAAATCAATTGACTTGGCGTTGTCCCCTTGCGAAGCTAGCCATGATGACATTCCGACCAAGGAATAAAAAAGAACAGAATGCCGGTTCTTTCTTTGCGCACCAGCGATAGCTTTTTCGAAATTCTTACTTGGATCCTTTGCCAACAGTGCGAGACATCGCGCAATTCTCTCATGTATTTCAGCACCAACACCTCTTTCATTTCGCAAAGCTTTACCGTCATTCCTTCTATGTTCAGAACGAAACTCCAGCAACATGCTATCCGCGAGCGTGCTATAGAAATATTTCTGCCAATTTGTATCCGTTTTTGGAGTCAGAGCTAATTCCAAAGCAGATTGATAGAATTCAAGTGCACGCATCATCTCGCCACGACAGAACCAAAGGTCTCCCTCTGCAAGATCGATGGGCGAAGACAGATACCACAACCCAAGTTCCAAGACTTGCTCGCGAATAGATTTAAGTTCTGAGTCAGCTTGGGTCAAAAACTGGAAGCCTTTTCTTGTTGCTTGTTCTAAAAGAATGAGCTTGGCTCGAATTACTGTTTCGTCGGATTTATCGTTTTGGGCCAGTATCTCTCTTGCATTATTAGCGGCATTATCACTTTGGCTAAGCTGTCCAACCATCATGTAGACTTTCGAAATGAGAGCCCATACAAGTGCGAGTTCAGAACCAAGTTGGTAATCAGATTGCGTGGAAGAAGACTGTAAAAGGACTAATGCTTCTTGATATCGGTCTTGACCGATTAGTAGCTCTGCCAATCTAGTGGTCAATTCTACTACTTGATGTGCGTAATCAGGTCCCAAAAGCCACCACAAGTGATGACGATATCCATTTTCCGCTTCCAAATACCTTCCGACTATTTCACAACCTCTGGCCATCCAGTATTTGGACTCATAAGCTTCAGGAAACGGTCCTACTTTCCCATCAGGAGCAGACATTCCATATTTCCAGATTGCATCCGATGAGTCAACAAGTATCTCGAGACCAGATTCAGCTTGCCCAAGTTTTACAAGCATACAACCAAGGCGTGTTGACGCGCAAGCAGCTAGGGCTTTTCTTCCATTCTTCTCATATAATCTGCATTCTCTAGAGAAGAAAATAGGCGCCTTTGCGTGAGGCTTGCATTGAGATATCTTTCTTCCAAGATCGTAGATCATCGAGAGACTGGTGTCATTTTCACCTGATACTGAAATCAAAAAATCGAGAACGGATAATCCTCGTTCAATTCCATTATCGATGTTATCTGATTCAAGTAGGAAAGTTGCTGCATTTAGTCTTGCGTGAAAACTGCGAAAATACTGACCAGCTTGTGAAAATGTTTCGGCCGATTTATCAAGCAGTGCCAAAGCCTGCTCCATTTTACCATCAGTAAGAAGAACAAAAGCAGCGATTCGGTCTTTTTGTGCTTCGATTTCTACTGCCCTCTGGTTTTGTCCAAGAGACAGAGCCAATTCATGAGCTATCTCAAGAGTTTCTATCGCTGACTTGGCCGCGACTGCTTCTTCGAGTTTGGAAGCTAAGGCAACAAATTCCTGAAGTAAGAAATCGCGCCCATCCAATCCCTCCAATGTGTTAAGAAGGTCATTATGATTTGTTGTATTTCCAATCATCCGAACCAGGCTTATTGTGTCTCGGTTGGACATATTTGCTCCGTTATTGATACTTATCCATTATATCGAATCAAGTGACGCAATGTGCCTATGTACTCGGTATCTTCTGGGCACAAATTCGCAGATGTCTCCAAAAGTGACTTCGCTCTAACCAGATTGGAATCTGAATCTCTATCACTATTTAGGTATGCTAATGCTAGTTCATAATATGGTGCTGCAAGCATTGATCTGGACTCGATGCTCTTGGATATTTCGTCACTGAGCCCCGCTTTTAGCCTTGGCTCGGACTGCTGGATTGCGAACTCAAGAAATTGTATGGCAAGATCATACTCACCCATTTCTCTGAAAGTTTTGCCAGCCTGAGTAAATGTAACAAGGTGGCCTGTCTCTTTGAGGAATTGCAAAGCTCCATCGTACCCGCGTCGCGGTCGATGAAGATGAGGAGCTATTTGCATGGCACGTTTGAAATATACGATTGCCTGAACCCAAAGATGCAATTCTTGATCAGACATCTGCGCAGTTAGAGGAGGATTTGTAAAGTATGACCTCTGCGCGACTTGAAGAAAGTATTCCCCTGCTATGGTCCAAGTGCTTGCCCTTCTTGACTCATCCATGTCTACTAGTCTCTGGAAACCAGCAATGCACTCTTCAAAATAAGCCCAAGCCGAAATCCAGCTAACACGAAGAAGCGAATCTCCTTTTTCATATAATTCTTGACAAAGAGTCAAATGGTAAATGTAGTTTTTGGGATCCAGACGCAAAGCTTCTCGGACTTCACGAATAGCTTCATCATGCAATTTGAGCATACCATAGAGACGGCCCAGCGATGTTCTCAATCCAGCATCATAGGGATCATTCGCAACAAGATTCTCCAGTTCGGCTCGCGGAGTTTCAAGGTCGCCAATCGCAGCCCACGAGTTTAGAAGATTGTGATAGATTATGGGAGACTTGGGATTTCGGCGAAGTGCTTCTTCATATGCCTTAATGGAAGACCTATATTCTCCAGTTTCGTTCAGAAAGAGTCCAAGTTGAAAATATCCCTTCCAATTGCCGGGATTCTTAGATATAAGGTCCTCTGCCATTTTCCGTGCGCCAGCAAAATCGCGAGACCTCATTTTTTCATCAAAGCGGCGAGAGAATTCTTGATCTTCCGCATCGGCGATTTCATTGGGTTTCGATTCTTCCGAATTGCTCAGCGGTAGCGACCGAGGAATTTCCGGACGCGGATGAATAATATTTTCCAAAGCAAGGGCTTGGTAGTAATGACCCAGAGCAAGATGTAACTCCCGAAGTATTTCCCTGCGATGATTTGCCTCTTCTGATAGATTGTTCACTTCTGCCACATGAATGGCGTCACCTAAAAGCCGAATTGCATCATCCCATTGTTTTCCGCTCCAGAAAACTTGGCTTAGGTTTGAAAGATCGCTTATCTGCGAAGATGGATTCCCGATCTTTCGGGAAAGCTCCAACGCTCTCAACTGATAATTCTCGGCTTCCTTTAGTCGCCCTTCAAATAAACATATATTTCCTAGATTTCCAAGCCAATTACTTTGTGCTTCTTCATCTTCCGATTGAATGGCAGCATCCAATGCTTTTTCAAAATATAATCGCGATTCTGAGCGCCTATTCAAAGATAACAATGCATTACCTATATCGCCGTATGTCTTACTTAGGGACTTGGGTTCACCCAACTTAATAGCGACAGGAAGTGCTTGGTCGGTTGCAGTCTGCAATGAGTTTATGTAGTCTCCCCTTAAGTAATGGCATGCCACCACACTTGTCAGCAAATCCCATTCTTTATGGGCTTCATCGGTAGAACGTGCATATGCTATTCCAGATTCAAATGCCGGGATTGCCCTCAGATAATCGCCTTGTTCGTACAATGCACGTCCTAAAGCATCATAAAGATCGATTAAGTGATTTGCTCCAAGGTGTTTCCCCAATGCTTGGATTCCGTCCTGCGCAAGGGATGATGCTTTTTCTGCCATGCCTATGGAGGTTGCTAATGACACAAGAAGGTGAAGGAAGTCCGTAGCCCAGAGTGATTCATGCTTGCGCGCCAACTTGTACGTTAGTTCAGCATATCTAAACGTCATTTCTTTTGAGGCAAAATTGAGATTCGCATGTAAATCACGGAGTACAAGTTCAAGCACAGCATCGTCGACCAGACCCGAAATAACAGCTGAGTCGAGGACCTTACCAATATCATCTTCAGAAAGATATCCTTGCACAAGGGCAATTGCCAATCCACGAAGGATATTCGGCAAAAGAGCATAGCGCAATTGCCCCCGGGTGAAAAGGTCTTCTACTGTATTCAATGTCATTTCTTGTTCCTCGGTTCCAGTTTAAACACATTCTTCGCCGCATCCAAATCCGAACGCTTCATAAGGAAAGGCACCTTGGGAAGAGACGAACGGAACTGAACTTCTGCAGAGATCGAGATCTCGGCGTCGAAAACTTTCTGCGATGGCAGTGCAACAATAAGAATCAATGTCAAGTCTCCAGCAATTTCCGGGTGCACTTCGGTTGCTCGAATATCCCATATAGGACGAGAGCTAAGTTTCCCAAAAGCGGTCAGATGATATTGATATCTTGAGTACTCTGTAGATCGTTTTCCAGCACCCGAAACGCTTGGGGATTCAAAGTCTTTGAGTTTGACTCCCATTGTATTTGTGATTTCGAAACTTCTGATCTCTTTGATCTCATCCTGATCAGTTTCAGGAAACAACTTGCATGCAATGGGCCGCATTGTTTGATCATCTATACCTCGTCCTAAATCAAATTGCGCCCTTAGCCAGGTAAATTTACAGTCGCGATCAGGCAAGCAACCGAGTGTTGTGCTCACAGTTAAAAAGACTGGAGAATCAGCCCATCTAAGATTTAGGGACCTGACCAGATCATGGTCCAATTGTTTCGAAATTGTTTGGATAATGGGCTCCTGAATCGCCACTTGATTATGTCTGGAAAACAAAAGCCTCATATCAGATTCGGAGCTAGAAGATCTTTGCGCTTCTTGCAAAACATGCTCTGCTGGTTCAAGTTCTGCAACAAGCAATAACTTTTCGGAATCGTTAGTGAGAGCATCTTGATCCATTCTTACCTCCAAGAGCGAGCAAAGTAATCTCCACAAGAAAATCCGAAAGATCCGGAAAATCAAACAAACCTCTCAATTTTCCAAAGACAAAAGTGCTAGAGAGTTTGTTGCTTGGGTTCCGGATGCCACCAATTCATTGTCCTATCATCCACATGACGATAGTCGATTCCCAATGCCAGGAAATGTTTGTGCGCACAAATTATTTTGCGTTTCTCTTGAGGATGTTCTAAGGCACTGAGGTCCGTCTGACCTTTGGTCTCACGCACAAGATGAAGTGTTAGTTTGCCATCGTCACCGAGGCGAACAACTCCCCAGTCTGGAACATAGTCGCCAATGATTTTCGGAAAATCAATTCGAAATTTGGGTAGAAACTTGAAATAGAGAAGAACTCGGTCATCTGCCGCGAGTTTGTTTGTAACAAAGCGCTGTTCAACATCCGAGTCTGTCTGCATGAAATCATAAAGCCCGTGTTCATCCGCTTCGGTCATTTCGCCTTCTGGCAATGGAAGTTCCTCTGGGAATAACTTGTCCAGGTCAAATGGTTGCTTGCCTTTGTCCAATACAAACTCGACTCGTGATGCTACATGGTCTGCCAATGTATCTCTTACAATGTTGCTGAAATGAGAGGCAAAACCTTCAGGGTTCTTCAAAAGCATCAATTTCTGGGAATTCTTCATTCCGCGAAAGACATGATTCACTGTCGGACGTGTTAGCCCAGTCTCGCGCGCAACTCGATCAAGCAAATTGAATACGGGGAATGTACGATCCGGTTCAGCAATGGCGCGCTCGCGTGGCACCTGCCCAGCCTCTGTGTGGAAGAAGATTGGGCGTTCTTTCATCAACGGGTCACCCGAGTCTCTGAAGAAAACCTGACCAGTCTTTTCATTGATCTCGGTTATTCTGAAACCACGTAGTCGTTCGTCCTTGGTGATCTTTTCGAGATCCTGACCTTTTTGGCATGGCAAATTATCCCAGCTTGCTGTGCTACCATCCGTGCTGCGACGCTGAACCGTAATGTGAGCATTGTTACGTCCGATGTAGGTGACTGTAATGGTAAACTCTGTCTCGATGAATTCACCGCGCTCGACGACAATTACTGGCTGAGGGAAAGTTGTTGCATTGAGGCGCTCAATGCATTCCTTAACTAGAGTCTCGGTCTCGACATGGATACGATATGCGGTCCGCCGTGCCAAGTTATCCCAGAATCTATGAAACTCTTTGTGACTGAAGATTTGGTCATTGCGAGTTGCTGGCTTCCTTCGAGCATTTCGAATCGGTGGTGCAACTGCTTCGCCCGCATCAACATATTCTTGTTGTAAGCCAGCCGCATAAGTACGATAGCTTTCATTGGCGACAACTGTCAGAACATTGACTTCATCGTCTCGAATTCGCTCACCACGTTGGTTGACGCACAATCGCAAGCCGCGACCAATCTCTTGTCGCTTCTTGATTTCAGAGACTGTCTGATTGAGGGTGCAGATCTGGAAAACATTGGGATTGTCCCAGCCTTCTTTGAGTGCCGAGTGTGCAAAGATAAATGCCACAGGTTCGTTCAGAGAAAGAAGTTGCTCTTTCTTGCGCATTATCAATCCAAACGCGGCTCTTTCTGCTTCACGATCTGCCTTTGTTTTAGCTTCATCTTCTACTGGCGTATCTATTGCTTGCTCTTCGCCACCCCTGGTTCTAGCTTTGGCAAAGTACGCTTCACGCACCTGGTCTGGTTTGAATTGTTCAAAGTGTTTACTACGTTTCTTTGCCTTGTTAAATTCCTGATCAAAGAGCCGACGAATGATGCCATCATCGTCAACATAGTTCGCCACACGGTCGATGAAGAAGAGCGACAAAACCTTTATTCCATCATTCACTACCGTACACTTTTTGCGAGGTTGACACCCATGTAG
>Ga0233425_10001949_pt1 | contig 43168 bp, 39 predicted proteins | sample Watercolumn_Towu_2_FD_181712 | JGI IMG/M metagenome (GOLD analysis project Ga0233425, IMG submission 181712) | Freshwater microbial communities from Lake Towuti, South Sulawesi, Indonesia - Watercolumn_Towuti2014_140_MG | ecosystem: Environmental > Aquatic > Freshwater > Lake | place...
CGAAGAGACTGTTGCACTCCGGGATGGATGATGTGGACTTGCAATGATCGACGGAGAAGAAGATCATGACGTAGCAATATAAAGTCTGGATACCCTCTACCGTGGGGGCAGCAGCTAGAGACTTTGACCCGAAGGTTTGGACATACGCGACGGCATCCCGGAAAACGAGGTTTCCGAGTTGGTTCTCTGGGCAGGATTAGCAGTCCTGGCGCTGCCTTTTGCGCAACGCGCGGACAGCTTATCAAAAAATGGGTGCGAAACAAAGAGGGGACAGGATTGGCGGTTTGTAGCCAACCGTCTGTGGAATGTCGTCCTTTGATCCCAGCAAGAAACGAACCGCCCCGGCTTCGCCGGGGCGGTTTTTCAAATCGGGATCGATCGTGCCCGTCCCTGTCGCGCGCTTGCGGACGCCAGAACCCGGAGGCGAAGCCGCCTCCGGGTCGGGCAAGCTCAGGCGGCTTGGGCCATTGGCTGCGCCTTCTTTTCGACGGCGCCTTTGGCGGTATCGAACAGTGGCGCAATCGCATTCCACCGCTCGGCGCTGCGAACGCCGCCCCGGTCGGTATAGGTTGACGGGGGAAAGGCCATCCAACGCGGCACCCAGCCATCCACTTTGGCGCGTCCGCCCGTTCCCGCAAGACAATCGCGCACGATCTGGCGCTGCACCTTGACGCTCTCCCCGGCATTGGCCGTTGCCACGGCATCGCCCGCGACCTCCGCGAAAATCCGGCCGATCACTTGCTTGTCGCGGATGCTATCGAGCAGCGCATCATCGGTCTGCCAGACCGCCACCATATCGACGCTTAGCAATGCGCCCACCAACTCGACTATCGCGCTTCCCGCCGTCAGCGTCTCGCCTATCACGATCGCGAGGATCGACAGCACCGCCTCATCTGGCAATTCTAGCAGATGGGCCAACAGTCCCGGCAGGCCATCGTCGCCCGCATAGCCACCCGTTACGGTCGGCGTGTCGGGATCGAAACCCAGCAGGGTCAGGACTTCACGGCGCTTGCCGTCAAAGATCGCTTCCGAAGCACAGGCCTCCACGCTCTCTGCGATGGCGGCCGTGTTGGCGCGCTGCTTCTCCACATCCACCCGCCACATCGGCGAACCGACAATGGCATGAGCCACCATCAGGCGTAGCGCCATGGCAGGCTGTGAGAGCAGGGAAGCGCGCACAGCGGCATGACGGTGCAGATCGACATAGTTCTGGATCGGCGCGCTAATCTCCGGGCGCGCTGGCTTGGTTCTGGCGTCGCCCCCTTCAACATGCTTCTCGCGCCTCCGGGCTTCCTTAGTGGTCAGATATCCCTCATGGAAGCTGACCTCGCCGCGATGACTGATGGCGACATAGACCCGCCCGCCTTTCTTCTTCGGGCAGCGGTCATACTCCCACGTGTGGAAATATTCGCCGCGCTCCATGACGACGACCTCCGGCCATCCCGCTGCGCGATAGCTTGCGGCTCGTTCCTCGACCGCCGCCATCTGCGCCGTCCAGAAATCGGAGGGACGCGCGAAATAGCTGTCGTCGCCGAACAGGTCGGAGACGATCTCGCCGGAATAGGTGGCAAGGTCAAACAGCGCGACCTTGGTGGAAATGGCCGCGCCACCCATCAGCCATGATTTGAGATTCTGACCCATTGGGGCGTGATCGGTCTCACTGTCGAACAATGCCAACCAATCCCGCTGCTGCGCCTTGGTGGCAAGGGTCAGGTGCCGCACGGTGACGGCGTCGATTCTTTCGGCCCGATAGAGATTGCGGATGCGTGGCATGAGATTGCCCAATGCAAGGGTGCGCTTCACCTGCAATGCCGTCAGACCAAAGGTAAGGGAAATATCCTCCACATTACGGCCTTCTTGGACCAGCCGGGTAAAGGTTTCGCATTGGGTCATCTCGTCGGGGTCCAGACGTGCGATATTCTCTATGAGCGATGCCTCCAGCGCCGCCGCATCGTCGCCCGCTTCCATGACGGCGCAGGGCAACGGGTCGATGCTCCCGCTTTCCTCCGCAATCGCCAGCGCAGCATGATAGCGCCGTTTGCCTGCTACAATCTCATAGGTCTCTGGTGATCCATTCCGGCGAACGATCAACGGTACAAGAACGCCGCGCGCTCGGACGGACGGGAGAATGTTGGTCAGGTCGGGAGACTTCCTGCCGCCGCGCATGTTGACGGGTGAAACCGAGAGGCGGGTAATGTCGATATGCTTGAGTTCCATGTCCTTTACTCCTTGCCAAAACACCGGCCCCGGAATGCGGGGTGGGCGGCAAGAGCGACCGGAAGGCGCGTCGGCAGAGGCGGGCTGCACCTGCAAGGCTGAAACGAAGAGGAAGACCCGGCACCGCCGGGTTGCGGCCCGCCGCGACGGGCCTAGAGGGTAGCGACGCCCACACCGCTTGCCGGAGCCGGTTGACGCCATCGCGCGCGCGATGTCCGCATGGGGATTGGCGTGGCCGGTCCCCTGCGTCATGCGATCGTAGCGCCCTTGGGCGACGAGACGGCGCGCAGCGGCGGCTCGGTGGAGCGAAGCGGAATAGAGCGCGGCCCGTGCGGAATGCGCGGGGACGCCCGCCATCGGTTCATGAGGACAAGCCCTGCCATGGCGACCTTGCAGCGAGCTGTTGTAAGGGGGGCTTCCAATCAATTCCATGTTGGCAGAAAGCCCTGTGTGTTAAAGTCAGGCGGGCGCGAACATGCCACTATCCCCGACGTAGGCTTACCCCGCTGGGAGCCACGACGGAATAGATTGGCATTTCATCTGCGTTGCATCGCACGGATACGGCTGAGCGACGGTTTGGGACAGTAATGGCACTTTGCAGCACCGTGTCGCCCAAAAGGAGATTGGAACTGTTGGATGTGAAGCAGCAACGGAAGCGAGCGCGACAGGCTCAATGCGCTGTCTGCGGGCGGCGTATGTCGGGAAAATGGGCTAAGCTGGATGGAGTGATGACCCTCATGCCTCGTTTTCACAGCAGGATTGGAGGTCGCGCCTGTCTAGGAACCCGCCAAGCCGCGATTCTTCTCGATCATCTATGTGCGGATGAGGCGGGCCATTTTTGACCACATGATTATGTGGCAACTGCGGTGAAGATCACCCGTTCTTTTGTGGCGGTGAATGGAAGGCCCCTTAACCCGCGCAGCCTCGACGTCTGCTTGCAGCGTCGATAGCTTTTACCGGTTCCCGCCACATCTCTTTTATCGCGGCGATGGTGGTGGGGACACATCATTCTACAGCGACGCGCAGCAATGGCGCAGTCGGACGTTTTCGGCGCGTCAATTCGGCCTGCGCGGCTGTAAGGCAGGAAGCGCCCCCATCATGGCAACATAGCAGGCGCGCCTCAGCAGTTTTAAAACACAATTGGAGGAATTAGCGCGATATTGGCGCAGTCGGCACTTCAGTGCCCACGCCCTTGCGGGGTGGGATCGTTTGAGGCAGATTGATTCGCGACGGGCAGGCCATCGAAAAGGACGATGGATATGCTAAATACATCATAGCTCAGACGATCTGCGGGGACCGGCGAGCGTAAAAAGCGTGGCTGTCAGGCAACAGCGACTGAGAAAACGCGCGTGGGCAATGAGGCGGGCAAGTTCCCGCTAATTCCCTCTACGTCCGCCGATGTCCCTCACCGTCCCTCTACAGCCCTACGACATGTATCCGGGCGGCCTGACAGGCTGCAACGGGCGTCTTGTCTTGCGCGGAAACTCCGCCAATTCTGGCTGTAGGGGGCTTTGGCAACGCATGACTTGAAAGCTCTTTTATGCCGAACACCGATCGTATCATTCGCCTGAAAACCGTTCTCGACCGCACCGGCCTTTCCCGGTCCACCATCTACCGCAAGATCGCGGAAGGGACATTCCCTCGGCAAGTGCCGATCAGCGTCCATGGTGCTGGCTGGCACGAGTCCGCCGTCAATCGCTGGGTCGCCGATCCCGCCGCTTACCGGCCGGACAACGACAATCGTCCATCGCTTGGAAAGTCTGGCCATGGAGAAGGGTGACAACGCCGCGCCGCCCAATCGACTGACCGCCGCCAACGATAACGGGACGGGCACTGAGCCGCCCAGCGTGGACGTTGAAGCGGCGCTGATCCGCATTGCAGAGGCTATCGGTCGCCATATTGCGCGCCAGCATATTCGCGCGTGCAGGGCGGCCAACGACAATGAGCCGGAAGAGGTAGAGTGATGGAGCTATTGACATCAATGCTATTCGATGGCATATAATCCATCATGAAGGCGGAACCGTTGCTCAACGAACGCCACCAGCTTGATGCGAAGTCCTTTGTAGAGCTTCGTATCTGGCGGGTGCCGCAGCCGGTGAAGGGATCGATACACGATCTCAAATATGCCCTCGCCTATGTTGTCGATGGCGTCTGCGTGCTCCGCTACGACAATGAGGCCGGCAAGAGCGATCATCGGCATATCGGCGAGAGCGAAACGGCCTATGCCTTCACGACACCCGCCACATTGCTGGCGGACTTCTGGAAGGACGTGGACCAATGGAGGCAAAAATGAACATCGTAACGCTCTCCGTCGCCAGCCGCGACGATGTGACGCGCCGTGCGCTTGCCGCTTTCGAGGGCGAGGCTCAGGGCGCGCATCATAGCTTCGCCAGTCCCGATCTGTTGTGGCAGACGCTCACCCGCAAGCGCTGGGATTTGATCCAGGCGATGACCGGACAGGGCGTCATGTCGATCCGTGAGGCCGCGCGGCGCGTGGGCCGGGACATGAAGGCGGTGCATGGCGACGTGCAGGCACTCATCGGCGCTGGTGTAATCCATAAGGAAGGGCGCGGCATCGTCTTTCCCTATGACGGCGTCCATGTCGATTTCATGCTGACCAAGGCCGCCTGACGGCGGAACGGATCACAGGAGCTTTTCTCATGACCCGTATTGCTCTTTATGCCCGCTACTCCTCCGACCAGCAGAGCGCCGCGTCGATCGAGGATCAGCTGCGCATCTGCCGCGAGCGCGCCGAGCGTGAGGGCTGGCATGTCGTCCACAGCTATCAGGATGCCGCGATCTCGGGTGCGAGCATGATCCTGCGTCCGGGCATTCAATCGCTACTCCAGGACGCGCAGGCGGGTAAGTTCGACATCGTTATTGCCGAAGCGCTCGACCGTGTGTCGCGCGACCAGGCAGACGTGGCGACGCTCTACAAGCATCTTCAGTTCGCGCGCGTGCCGCTGGTGACGTTGGCAGAAGGCGAGATCAGCGAACTGCATGTCGGCCTCAAGGGCACGATGAACGCCCTGTTCCTCAAGGATCTCGCCAAAAAGACCCATCGCGGTCAGCGCGGGCGCGTCGAGAAGGGCTTTTCGGCGGGGCCGGTGGGCTATGGCTATCGCACGGTGCGGCGGCTTTCGAGCGAAGGCGAACTGGTGCGGGGCGAATGCCGGATCGAGCCGTCAGAAGCGCCGATTGTGGAGCGCATCTTCCGCGAGTTCGCGGCGGGCAAGAGCCCGCGCGCCATCGCGCGTGACCTGAACCGGGACGGCATTCCCGGTCCATCCGGTCGCCCTTGGAGCGATACGACCATACGCGGCAAGCCCAAGCTGGGCATCGGCATCCTCCATAACGAAATGTATGTCGGCGTGCGGGTCTGGAATCGCAAGCAGGCCGTCAAGGACCCGCGCACGGGACAGACCGTGCGGCGTCCCAATCCCGAATCCGAATGGGTCCGGGTCGAAGTGCCTGGCCTGCGAATAGTCAGTGACGATATGTGGCAGGCGGTGAAGCGGCGGCGAGATGTGCTGGTCGAGCAATATAAGCCGCTGCTCGATGGCCTTCGTGCGGCGCAGGCGAGCCGGATGCACCGTGCCCGTCGTCCCGTCACTCTGCTATCGGGCCTTGTCGAATGCGGCGTTTGCGGCGGCACGGTCGGCTTGGCGGTCAACGGGCGCTTTGGCTGTATCAATCACCATCGCCGCCATATCTGCGCCAACAACCGCACTATCCTTCGCAAAAAGCTGGAAGAGCGGGCGCTTGCGGGTCTGCGCGAACGGCTGGTGTCGCCGGAGAAGGTGCAGGCGGCGGTCGCCGCTTACGCCGAACATATCAACCGAGAGAACCGTGAACAGCGGGTGCAGATCGAAGCCGACCGCCGCGCGCTGGACAAGATCGAGCGCGCCATTGCCGGGATCATGACAGCGATCGAGGACGGGCTGTACCAGCCCAAGATGAAGGCCCGCATGGCGGAACTGGAGCGGCAGAAGGCCGAAATCGCTACCCGCATGGCGTCGGCCCCGCAGGCTGTTCCAGACGTTCATCCCGGCATCGCTGGAATCTACGAACGGGAGGTAGAGCGATTCACCCAAGCGCTCGAAGACCCGGAAACCCGGCTCGACGCCTCCGACGCCATTCGGTCGCTCATTCACCGGATTGTCCTGCATCCTGGCGACAAGTGGGGCGAAATCCATGCCACGCTACACGGCGCCCTCATGGGCATCCTCGACTTTGCAAAGGAAACCCCTCGACCCGCCCCCGTTGTTACGACAAAGGTGGCTCAGGGTTCGCCGGGGCGACGGAAGGTTCGCCGCCAGCGCGCGGCGGCATTCGTCAGGGTGACGACCGGGCACCACCGGGTTAGGAGCGCCGCATGACCCTGCACCTGCGCCCAATCCAGTTCGTCGATACCCCGATCGGTTTGCCTGACGGCTCGGTCGCGCGACTGGCGGGGGGGATGCAGTGGTTCGCCGCTTATGAGGTGCGCGACGATGGCGGTCGGCGGCAGGTGCCGGTCGCGGATATCGCCGCGCTGGGGGAGCGCGCGGCGACGCTTCATGCGCGGATCACCGCGCCGCGCCCGCCGTGGACGCTGGGCGAGCGGGTGCTGCGCTTCGATCAGCCACAGGTCGCCGCGATCCTGAACGTCACGCCCGACAGCTTCTCCGATGGCGGTGCATATAGCGACGATCCGGCCGGCGCGGCGGCGGCGGGCATGGCGCTGGCGGGAGCGGGGGCGGCGCTAATCGATGTCGGTGGCGAATCGACCCGCCCGGGCGCGGCGCTGGTGTGGGAAGAGGATGAGGCGAAGCGCGTCGTGCCGGTGATCGAGCGGTTGGTGCGCGGCGGCGCGCTGGTATCGGTCGATACCCGCAAGGCACTGGTGATGCAGGCAGCGCTGGCGGCGGGCGCCGCGATCGTCAACGACGTTTCGGCGTTGTTCTGGGACGAGCGCGCGCTCGATGTGGTCGCGCGCAGCCGCGCGCCGGTGATCCTGATGCATTCGCCGGATCCGAAACACGGCGGCCATGGCCAGGGCGATCCGGGTCGCTCCACCTATCGCGATGTCGTCACCGAGGTGTTCGACTGGCTGGAGCTGCGAATTGAGGCGGTGGTCGCGGCGGGGATCGATCGCGCGCGGATCATGGTTGATCCCGGCATCGGCTTCGGCAAGTCGCTGGCGGATAATCTCGCGCTGATCAACGCACTGGCGATGTTTCACGGCCTCGGTTGCCCGATCATGCTGGGGGCGAGCCGCAAGCGATTGATCGGGGCGCTCAGCAACGAAGCGCCCGTCGGGGAGCGGCTTGGCGGCTCGATCGCATTGGCGCTGCGCGGCGCGGAGGCCGGGGTGCAGCTGTTGCGTGTCCATGATGTGGCCGACACCGTACAGGCGCTGCGCGTGTGGCGCGGCTGGCGGGACCGCGCGTTGGTAGGATAGCGCCGCCGCCAGGCCGCCGGCGACGCGCGCCAGCCCGAAGCCGGTAACAAATCGTTTCGCTGGCGATGCGATGTTGCAACGCGGTGCGGCTAACATGCGTTGCCGAGCCCATGATTGTCACCGCTACACCCCGCTTCAGCCAGATCCTCCGCGAAGTATGGCGGCCGCTTGCCGTGCTGTTCGTGTGGGACGTGATCGTCACCGTCACTTATTATTTGCTGCCATTCAAGGCGCCCAGCCTGCCGCTGACGCTGTTCGGTTCGGCGCTGGCGCTGTTCCTCGGTTTCCGCAGCAACTCGGCCTATCAGCGCTGGTGGGAAGGCCGCTCGCTATGGGGCCTGATGATCAACGCCAGCCGCAATCTGGCACGTGCCGCGCGCAATTTCCTGCCCGATCCGGACGCGACCGACCTGAAGCGCACCATCGTGCTGCGCCAGATCGCCTATGTGAACGCGCTGCGGTGCCAGTTGCGGCGGCAGAAGCCCGACGAGGCGGTGCTGGCCTTCCTGTCGAAGGGTGAGGCCGATTTTGCGCTGGCGCGAACCAACGTCGCCAACGGGATCGTCGACGGCACCGGCCGGCGCATCAATATGGCGCTGCAAAAGGGCTGGATCGACACCATCCAGCAAGCGACGATGGAAGGCGTGTTGATCGATATCGCCAATGCGCAGGGCGGGATGGAGCGGCTGAAGAACACGCCGCTGCCGAATCAATATCGCTTCTTCCCGACGATCTTCACGCATCTGTTCTGCGTGCTGCTGCCGATCGGCCTGGTCGAGACGCTCGGCTTTGCCACGCCGTTGGGGTCGACGGTCGCGGGGTTGATGTTCCTCGCGGTGCTGGCGATCGGCGATGATCTGGTCGATCCGTTCGCGAACACGGTGCACGATTTGCCGCTGAATGCGATGTGCCGGACGATCGAGATCGATCTGTTGCAGGCGATCGGCGATGCGGCGCCCGAACCGTTGCAGCCGGAGAAAGGCGTCCTGTGGTGAGGCGCGGGGCGGCGGACGCAGCGACGCTGCCCGATCACGCCGCGCTGTCGATCCCCAATTCGCTCAGCTTGCGATAGAGCGTCGAGCGACCGATCCCCAGTCGTCGCGCGACCTCGGTCATCCGGCCGCGATAATGGCCGATCGCGAGCCGGATCACGTCCGCCTCGATCTCGTCGAGCGTTCGCAGATGGCCATCGGGGCGGAACAGCGTCACCCCGCCCGACGTCGACAGGGGCGTCGCCAGCGCGGCGGCGCGGGCCGGGCGACTGCCGAGTGCGGCAAGCTGCGGAAAGTCCGCCCGGGTCAGCGCGTCGCCCTCGCACAGCACCGCGGCGCGGAAGAGCGCATTCTGCAACTGCCGCACGTTGCCGGGCCATTCATAGTCGACCAGCAGCGACAGCGCGTCGTCGGTGATGCCGAGTTCGCGCAGCCCCGGCTGGCCCGCGATTCGCGCCAGCAGGTGACGCGCCAGCGCCGGAATATCCTCGCGCCGCTGCCGCAACGGCGGGATCGTCACGGTCACCGCGTTGAGGCGATAGTAGAGATCCTCGCGGAACCGGCCCGCCGCGACTTCCTCAAGCAGGCGTTTGTTGGTGGCGGCGATCACCCGCACGTCGACCGCGCGGGCGTGCCGGCCGCCTAGTGCCAGCACCTCGCCGCTATGCAGCACGTGCAGCAGCTGTGCCTGCGCGTCGAGCGACAGCTGATCGACCTCGTCGAGGAACAACGTGCCGGTGTCCGCTTCGACGAAGCGCCCGGAGCGGCGCTCGAATGCGCCAGCGAAGGCGCCCTGTTCATGCCCGAACAGCTCGCTCTCGATCTGGTTCGCAGGCACGGCGGCGCAATTGACGGTGACGCGCGGATTGCGCGCGCGGGGGGAAGCGGCATGGATCGCCTCCGCGACGACCTCCTTGCCGACGCCGCTCTCGCCCTCGATCAGCACGGGGACGCGCGCGCGCGCCGCCTTGGCCGCGATCGCCAGTGCCGCCCGGAATTCGGGGGCGGAGCCGACGATCTCGTCGAAGCCCAGCATCGCCGGGATCTTCTCGGTCAGCGGACGCAATTCGCCCGCCACGCTGCCTGCCACCGCCGCCTCCAGCGCGGCCAGCAATCGCTGCGGCGCGAGCGGGGTGACCAGATAGTCGGTCGCGCCAGAGCGCATTGCCGCGACCGCCTGCGCCACCGAGGCGGAGCCGGTCAGCATCAGGATCGGCAGCTGCGGCCGATAGGCGCGCAATTGCGCGATCAGCGGCGCGGCGCCGTGATCGTCGATGGGGCTATCTTCGCGATGATCGAGCAGGATCGCGTCGAGCTGCATGCCGTCCTGCGTGCCGAACATCGCCAACGCCATCTCGCCGTCGTTGGCGAAGATGGTGCGCCAGCCCGCACGGGCGGCGATCGTCGCGACCTGGCGGCGGCGTGCGGCGTCGTCGTCGATCAGCATCAGCAGGCGTTGCCCATTGCGCGTCATGTGTCGCCTGTACCCCTTAACCTCGCCTTTGCCGATGGCTGCCGGCGGATGTCACTGGCGGACGGCGATAAAGGATACCGGTAAAGAGCGGCTTAAGCGCTATACAGGCGATATTGCCTCGCCGCGCGCCTTTATCTAGGCTTTAGCAACGCCGAACCAGAGAGGAACATCATGGCCAACCCCGCCGACATCAAGGCGCACGAATCCACCTATTTCAGCGTTATCGGCTTTCTGAAATATGGTGCGGTGGCGTGCTTCCTGCTCGCTTTCCTTGTCGTCTGGCTGATTTCATAAGCAGATGCGGATCGCGGTCCTGAGGGAGGGGGCTTCCGGCGAGAGCCGGGTGGCCGCGACGCCGGAAACGGTCAAGAAATTCATCGCGCTGGGGGCGACGGTCGCTGTCGAGGCGGGCGCCGGCACGGGGGCATCGATTGCCGACGCCGATTATGCCGCCGCGGGCGCGCAGGTCGCGGATCGCGCGGCGACGCTGGCGGGCGCGCAGATCGTCCTTGGGGTGCAGGGCCCCGACCCGGCGACGCTGGGCGGCACCGCGCCCGGGGCGTGGATCGTCGCGGGGCTCAACCCCTTCGGCGCCGGTGAGAATGGAGGGCGCGCGCGCGTCGATGCCTATGCCGCCGCCGGCTACGAGGCGCTGGCGATGGAATTCATGCCGCGCATCACGCGCGCGCAGTCGATGGATATCCTGTCGTCGCAATCCAATCTTGCCGGGTACAAGGCGGTGCTCGACGCCGCCGCCGAATATGGCCGCGCTTTCCCAATGATGATGACCGCGGCGGGCACCGTCAGTGCTGCCAAGGTGTTCGTGATGGGCGTCGGCGTCGCGGGCCTGCAGGCGATCGCCACCGCCCGTCGGCTGGGAGCACAGGTTTCCGCCACCGACGTGCGCTCCGCGACGAAGGAGCAGATCCAGTCGCTCGGCGCGAAGCCGATCTTCGTGGAGAATGTCGCCGGGATCGAGGGCGAGGGCAGTGGCGGCTATGCCGGGGAAATGAGCGCGGAATATCAGGCGGCGCAGGCCGACCTGGTATCGTCGCACATCGCCAAGCAGGATATCGTCATCACCACCGCGCTGATTCCGGGCCGCCCCGCGCCCCGACTGATCAGCGACGCGCAGATCGCGACGATGCGCGACGGCTCGGTCATCGTCGATCTGGCGGTGGAGCAGGGCGGCAATGTCGAGGGGGCGGTCGCGGGCGAGGTCGTCGTGCGGCATGGCGTGAAGATCGTCGGCCACCGCAACGTCGCCGGCCGGCTGGCGGCGGACGCTTCGGCCTTGTTCGCGCGCAACCTGTATAATTTCCTGTCGACCTTCTGGGACAAGGAACAGGGACGGCCAATACTCGACGAGGAAATCGGCGACGCGGTGCGGCTGACGAAGGACGGCGCGGTGGTGAACCCGCGGTTATTGTCGTGAGGGCCGCGCGGACGGTGAGCGAGATCGACCGCCAGCATCATGGCGCGCCATCACAGTCGGTTCGTGGCCGAGCGCGCGATCGCTTTATGCAAAAAAACGGGAACAGGGTGGTCAGGGTGGCGGCGGTGAACGTGCGGCGCGACGTCGAAGCAGTTGCTGCTTCGATCGTCACGCTCGCGGCAACGCCCCTCCACCATCCCCGGCGTGGGGAGGAATAACATGGACTTTATCTCGATCCTGTCGGTGTTCGTGCTGGCTTGTTGCGTCGGCTATTACGTCGTCTGGTCGGTCACGCCCGCGCTGCATACGCCGTTGATGGCGGTCACCAATGCGATTTCCTCGGTGATCATCGTCGGCGCGCTGATCGCCAGCGCGGCGGCGGGCAGCCTGGGGGGCAAATGGCTGGGGCTGCTGGCGGTGGTGCTGGCAAGCGTCAACATCTTTGGCGGCTTCGCGGTGACGCATCGGATGCTGGCGATGTATAAGAAAAAGGAGCGGCCGGCGGCGCGTTGACCGTCGCTCCTGCGAAGGCAGGGGCCCATGCCGGCAGCGGCATGGGGCATATATCGACACGGACAGCGCGGCGGGTGTGTCACGCGGCGCGCGATACGGAATAGTCATCGGCCCCTGCCTGCGCAGGGGCGACGGGGGGAAGAACATCGTGGAGCACGTCGCCGTCAATCCGTGGGTCGCGCTGGCGTATCTGATCGCCGGGGTGTGCTTCATCCTGGCATTGCGCGGGCTGTCCAGCCCGGCGACCAGCCAGCGCGGCAACCGTTTCGGCATGATCGGCATGGGGCTCGCGGTCGTCACGACGCTGCTGACGCATGTGCCGGTCGTCGCCACGGTGGTCGAGGGCTATGGCTATACCGCGTTGTTTGCGCGCATCGATTATGTCGCGGTGCTGGAGATCGTCGCCGCGATCGCGCTTGGCGCCGCGATTGGGTTGACCACCGCGCGGCGGATCGCGATGACCGCGATGCCGCAGCTGGTCGCCGCGTTCCACAGCCTGGTGGGCCTCGCCGCGGTGCTGGTCGCGGCGGCGGCGTTCCTGAACCCGGTGGCGTTCGGCATCGCGCGGATCCTGGTCGATGCGTTCGGCACGCCGGTGGCCTATATCCTGCCGGTCAGCCGGGTCGAGATGGGGCTGGGCGTCGCGATCGGCGCGATCACCTTCTCGGGAAGCGTCATCGCGTTCCTGAAGCTGAACGGCAACATGGGCGGTGCGCCGATCATGCTGCCGGGGCGGCATGTCATCAACCTTTCCGTCCTGGCGGCCATCCTGCTGCTGGTGGCTTATTTCACGCTCGATCAGAGCCCGTGGGTGTTCTGGACGATCACATTGCTGTCGTTCGCCATCGGGTTCCTGCTGATCATCCCGATCGGCGGCGCGGACATGCCGGTCGTCGTGTCGATGCTCAACAGCTATTCGGGCTGGGCGGCGGCGGCGATGGGGTTCACGCTGCATAACAGCGCGATGATCATTACCGGCGCGCTGGTGGGATCGTCGGGCGCGATCCTGAGCTACATCATGTGCCGCGCGATGAACCGCAGCTTCATCAGCGTGATCGCGGGCGGCTTCGGCAGCGCGCCCGAAGCCGGCGCGGGCGGCGCGGCCAAGGTGGATCGCCCGTGGAAGCGCGGCAGCGCGGAGGATGCCGCCTTCCTGATGACCCAGGCGGAGCAGGTGATCATCGTCCCCGGCTATGGCATGGCGGTGGCGCAGGCGCAGCACGTGCTGCGCGAGATGGCGGACAAGCTGAAGGAACATGGCGTCCGGGTGAAATACGCCATCCACCCGGTCGCGGGGCGCATGCCGGGGCATATGAACGTGCTGCTGGCCGAAGCGAACGTGCCCTATGACGAGGTGTTCGAGCTGGAGGACATCAACAGCGAGTTCGCGCAGACCGACGTCGCGTTCGTCATCGGCGCAAACGACGTTACCAATCCTGCGGCGAAGACCGACAAGAGCTCGCCGATCTACGGCATGCCCGTTTTGGACGTGGAAAAGGCCAAAACGGTGTTGTTCGTGAAGCGCAGCATGGGCGGCGTCGGCTATGCCGGTGTCGACAACGATGTCTTCTATATGGACAACACGATGATGCTGCTCGCCGACGCGAAGAAGATGGTCGAAGAAATCGTCAAATCGATCGACTGACCGGAATGTCCGATTCCTTCGCGGCGGGGGGCGCGCGCGATGCGACGTTCTTCCTCGCCAGCCTGCGTGGCGACGGTGCGATCGATGCGGTCGAGGCGATCGCGTTGGTGGGCGGGACGATCATCGCGCATGTCGCGCTGAACGCGGCGGTTAGCCACATGGCCGGGATCTTCGATGCGGATCCCGCCGGGCTGAACGCGCCGGTCATCGTTCTCGACGTCACCGGCGCGGATGAGGATCTGTTGCATGAGGTTGTCGCCGCCGCGGACGCGATCGTCGTCTCGCGAGGTGCGCGCCTCGTCATCGGGCTTGATCTCCCACAGATCGACCCGGTCGCCGCTGCGCTTCGCGATGGACTAGGGAGCGTGCAATTGCTGTGCGAATCGGATCAGGCCGAGTGGATCAGTGCGATCGTCATCGCCGCGGTGCGCGATACCGGTCTCTTTCGGAGTGCCGATGAAGAACGCCAGCGGCTGGCGCAACTACACGAGGAGGTGGCGCGAATCGCCGATATGTTGGCGCGGCTGAGCGGCCGTGACGATCATAGCGACCGGGCCAAGGATCGCCGCCTGAGCTTCGCGCTGCCGCCGATCGCGCTCGACCTGCCGCCGCGCGCCGTGCGCGACGTGATCCGCGCGCGGCGCATGCGCGACCGCTTTTTGGGCGAGGGACTGTTCGAGGATCCGGCATGGGACATGCTGCTCGATCTGTTCGCGGCGCGGCTGGAGCGGCGGCGCGTATCGGTGTCGAGCCTGTGTATCGCCGCCGCGGTGGCGCCGACCACCGCGTTGCGCTGGATCGCCAAGCTGACCGCGCGCGGCATGCTGGTGCGCTCGCCCGACGACGAGGACCGGCGCCGCAGCCACATCGCGCTAAGCGACGAATCGGCCGCGGCGATGCAGCGCTACGTTCATGCACTGACCAGCGCGAACCTGCCGCTCGTATGACGTTGGGCATCAGCCGGGTTGCGATCGGCGTAAAGCGCGGTATGAGGCGCTTTCCCCGCGACAGGGGCGCTTAGCTCAGCTGGTAGAGCGGCTCGTTTACACCGAGTAGGTCGGCGGTTCGAACCCGTCAGCGCCCACCATCCTTTGGTTCGCCACGTCCATAGGGGTTTTTCGAGCGAATGTTGGCGGCTGGCGACTGGCCGGGCGAAGCGACGCTCGCCCGCAGGCGGAAGCGTATCGAAGGCGTTGCTTCAAATCCTCTCGTGCGCCACGCTCGCCGTCGCTCTCCGGGCCATGACGGGGCCAGCATGGGGGAGCGCGAAGGGCACTTCAGGAGCATCATGCGGCGCCAACCGAGCCTTATCAGTCTGCGCCTGTTTCAGATGGTGGCGCACCATCGCAGCTTCAGCGAAACCGCGCGGCTCGCGAATGTGTCGCAGCCGGCGCTCAGTCGTACCATTCGCCTGCTGGAGGAGCAACTCGGCAGCCGTCTGTTCGATCGGAATTCGCGCAATGTCGCGCTCACCAGCGCGGGCGAGGCCCTGCTGCCGGTCGTGGAACGGCTGACGTCGGATTTCGACCATGCCTTCACCGGGCTGGCGCAGACCTTCGCCGGGGAACGCGGGCGCGTGGTGGTGGGCGCTCTTCCCTCGGTCGCGGCCGGCCCGCTCCCGCACGCCATCGCCAGCTTCAGGCGCAGCCATCCCAACGTCGAAATCGTGATGCGCGATCACCTGTCGGGCGCGTTGTACGAGCAGATGGACGGTCGCCAGATCGATCTGGCGATCACGACCCCGCCCGACAGCGACGCCTTTCTGTTCGATCCGCTGATGAACGACGCGATGGTGCTGGCCTGCCAAAGCGGCGGTTTGCTGGATACCGGCGGCCCCGCCCGCTGGTCGATCTTCGCGGAGCATCCGTTCATCGCCATGGCACCGAGCAGCAGCGTCCGCGAGCTGACCGACGCCGCGATGATCCGTGCCGACGTGTCCGTGATCCCGCTCTACGGCTGCGCGCAATTGGCGAGCGTCGGCGCATTGATAGAGGCCGGGCTGGGCATCACTGCCCTGCCGCATTCGACGCTCGGCATGCTGCACGGGCGCGCGATCGCATGGCGTCCGCTGGTCGACCCGGTCGTGGAGCGCAGCATCGGCGTCGCGCGGCTCGCCGGGCGGACGCTGCCGCCCGCGGCGCAGGCGTTCCTCCATCACTTCCTCGCGACCACCCGCTGAGCCGGACGAGCCCCGGCGCACGCTTCCAATATCCTGATTGATCGATCCAATAATTCATATTGCTGGATCGAGGGCGTCGCAACATGATGGGCTTTAGCAAAGGGGAGGAGCATGCTGGCCGTTGTTGGCGTCGTGGCGATCGCATCGCTGCTCGCGCTCATCCTGACCAATCGGATATCGCCGCTCGCCGCCCTCATCCTCGTGCCGGTCGCGGCGGCGATCGTCATCGGGCTGGGTGCGGCGGTACCGGGCTATGTCGTGGCGGGCATCGCGAAAATCGCGCCCGTCGCCGGGATGTTCGTTTTCGCGATCCTCTTTTTCGGCATCATGAACGACGCCGGCCTGCTGGCGCCGCTCGTCGGGCTGGTGCTGCGGCTGGTGGGAGAGAATCCGCGGTACATCGCCGTGGGAACCGCTGCCCTGGCGCTGCTCATCCACCTCGATGGTTCGGGCGCCGTGTGCTTCCTGGTCACCGTTCCGGCGCTGCGCCCCTTGTATGATCGTCTGGGAATGGACCGCCGCGTGCTTGCCTGCACGGCGTCGCTGGCGGCCGGGGTCAACTTCCTGCCATGGACCGGGCCGACGTTGCGCGCCTCGGCGGCGCTGAAGGTGCCGGTGTCGACGCTCTTTACGCCGATGATTGGCGTGCAACTCGTTGGTCTTGGCTTCGTGTTCGCGGCGTCATGGTGGCTCGGCGACCGCGAGGCGCGGCGCATTGCGGCGGGGCGGTCGCTGCCGCTGGCAGCCGGCATCGACGGTGACGCGCCGGCCGGGCGATCGAACACCACCGCCGACGCCGACGCCACCGCGCGGTTGCTGCGTCCGCGACTGATGCCCGTCAACGTCGTGCTGACGCTGTCGGTCATCGTCATCATGGTGTCGGGGCTGGTCGAACCAGTGGTCGTTTTCATGGTCGGCACCGCGCTGGCGCTGTTGATCAACTATCCGGACGCGCACGAGCAGCGCCGCCGGATCGACGCCCATGCCTCCGCCGCGCTGCTGATGGCTGGGGTGCTGTTCGCCGCGGGCGCCTTCACCGGCATCATGAACGGCTCCGGCATGATCGCGGCGATGGCGCACGCCGCCGCAGCGCACGTGCCGGACGGCATCGGAGCCCGGCTGCCGCTGATCGTGGGGGTGTTGGCGATGCCGCTCAGCCTGCTGTTCGATCCCGATTCCTTTTACTTCGGGGTGTTACCCGTCCTGGCCGGCGTGGCCGAGCGGTTCGGGAACACGTCCGTGTCGGTCGCGCAGGCGGCGCTATTGGGGCAGATGACGACAGGATTTCCGATAAGCCCGCTCACCCCCGCCACCTTTCTGGTGGCGGGCCTCAGCGGGATCGAACTCGGCGCGCATCAGCGCTTCGCGATTCCCTGGCTGTTTGCCGCCAGCCTCGTGATGGTCGTGGCGGCGGTGCTGCTCGGGTTGTTCTCGCTGTGAAGGCGGCGGGCACGATCAGGGTCGGCGCCGGGGCGGGCTTCGCGGGCGACCGCATCGAGCCCGCAGTGGAGCTCGTGGAGCACGGCGAACTCGATTATCTGGTGTTCGAGTGCCTCGCCGAACGGACGATCGCCGCGGCGCAACAGGCGCGTCGCGGCGATCCGAGCGGCGGGTTCGATCCGCTGCTGCTCGAACGCATGCGCCGCGTGCTGCCGGCGGCGCATGCGCGCGGGATCAGGATCGTGACCAACGCTGGCGCGGCCAATCCGGTCGGGGCGGCGCGGGCGATCGCCGCCCTCGCCCGCGACATGGGGCTCACTCCCATGCGCATCGCGGCGGTGACGGGCGACGACGTCCTCGCCACGATCGAGGCGACGCCGTGGCCGCTGATCGACCGTTTCGGCACGACCGCCGACCTGCAGCGCAAATTGTCCGCCAACGCCTATCTAGGCGCGGAGCCGATCGGTGCTGCGCTGGACCGTGGCGCCCAGGTGGTCGTCACCGGGCGGGTGGGCGATCCGGCGCTGTTCGTCGGGCCGATGCTCCACGCCTTCGGCTGGTCGCTCGACGATCCCGTCCTGATCGGGCGCGGGACGATGATCGGCCATCTGCTCGAATGCGCCGGGCAGCTGACCGGCGGCTATTTCGCGGACAGCGGGCGCAAACAGGTGCCCGGTCTCGCGCGGCTCGGCTTTCCGTTTGCGGATATCGCGCCCGACGGCACCGCGACGCTCGGCAAGGTGGCCGGCTCCGGGGGGCAGCTTTCGGTCGCGAGCTGCAAGGAGCAGTTGCTGTACGAGATCCTCGATCCCGGCGCCTATCATCAGGCCGATGTGGTGGCGGATTTCCGCACCGCGCGCTTCGTCCAGGTGGCGCCCGACAGTATCGCGGTATCCGGTGGTGGCGGCACGGCGCGAACCGGACAGCTGAAGGTATCGATCGGCTATGACGATGGATTCATCGGGGAGGGCCAGATTTCCTATGCGGGGCCTGCCGCGATCGACCGTGGCAGAATGGCGATCGAGATCGTCCGTGAACGGCTGCGGATCGTGGGCGCCGAGGTGAGCGAGTTGCGATGCGACCTGATCGGGGTCGATGCGGTCGACCGTTCGGGCGGCGATGGCGCCGCCGCCCCGCGCGAGGTGCGCGTGCGAGTGGCCGGGCGCAGCGCGAACCGCGCGAGCGCCGCCGCCATCGGAGCGGAGGTGGAGGCGTTGTATACCAATGGGCCATTCGGAGGCGGTGGCGCGACACGCGCGGTTCGCCCGGTCCTGGCGATCGCGTCGACGCTGCTGCCTGCCGACGCGGTGACGCCAAAGGTCGAGATGGTGGAGGCCTGAATGCTGCTCGGCGATGTTGCGCACCTGCGCACCGGGGACAAGGGCGACATCTCTCAGATCTCGGTGATCGTCTATGATCCGGCGCACTATCCGCTGATCGAGCGGGCGGTGACGGCGGACCGCGTCCTTTCGCACCTGCCGGGCCTGCGTGCCCGTCGGGTCACCCGTTATACGCTGCCGGAGCTGGGGGCGCTCAACTTCGTACTGGAAGGCGCGCTGAGTGGCGGCGTCACCCGTTCGCTGGCGCTGGATGCCCATGGCAAGTCGCTCGGCGCGCAATTGCTCGATCTCGTGATCGGCGACGATAGGGGCGCGGAGGGGGCTGCCGCCGGGGACGCGGATTGATCGCCGCGATCTTCCTGAGCGGTGCCGCGCTCGCCTGGGCTTCGGACGCCGCCAGTATTCCGGCGCCCGAGGTCACCTGCCGCTCGCTCGCGGCGCCTGGGACGGTTGCCGAGTGGCGGCCCGGTGACGCGGACGAACCGGCGCATTGCCGGGTGCGCGGTGTATTGCGTCCGGTCGCCGGGTCGCGGATCGGCTTCGAACTGCTGTTGCCCCCGCCGTCGCGTTGGACGGGGCGGTTCCAGATGCTTGGCAATGGCGGCTATTCATCCGATCTGCCGCGACCCGGGATGCGCCGCTCGCTGGCTCGCGGCAGCGCGGTGGCCGCGACCGACACCGGGCATAGCGGAGACGATCCCGATTTCGCTCGCGGACACCCGCAGGCGATCGCCGACTGGGCGTGGCGCGCGGTGCATGTCACCGCGATCGCCGCCAAGGCGCTGGTCGCTCGCTTCTATCAGCGGCCGGCGGATCACGCCTATTTCGCCGGATGCTCGACCGGCGGTCATCAGGCGATGATGGAGGCGCAGCGCTTCCCGCATGACTTCGACGGTATCGTCGCCGGCGCGCCCGGCAGTAATCGCGTTCGGCTCAATGCCGCATTCCTGTGGCAATATCTGTCGAACCACCGGCGCGGCGACGATACCGCCGCTTTGCTGTCGCCGGCCGATCTGCGGTTGCTGAACCAGCATGCGCAGACCATGTGCGGCAGCGCCAACGGCGGCGCGGTGGGCGGGCTGGCCAGTGATCAGTGGCTGAACGATCCGCTGTCGTGTCATGTGGAGCCCGCCGCGCTGGCGTGCCGGCCGGGGCAGACGAACGATTGCCTTGCGCCGGAGCAGGTGGCGGCGGCGCGTGCCATGTATCGCGGTGCGCCCGATCCGCGCGGCGGTGCGCGGGTGACGATACCCTGGCTGCCCGGAAGCGAGCCGGGCTGGTCGCTCTACTGGGCGGACCCCGCGCGACCGCAACAACCGGCGCGTGCCAATTTCTGGCGCACCTGGGCGGGGTTTGGCGACGGCTGGAACTGGTGGCGTTTCTCCTTCGGGCGCGATCTCGCCGTTGCGCAACGGCGATTGTCCCCGGTCATCGATGCTGTGAACCCCGACCTGCGCGCCTTCCGCCAGCGCGGCGGCAAGCTGTTGCAATATCATGGCCTTGCCGATCCGGTGGTGTCGCCGCTCGATACGCTTGCCTATCGCCGCGCCATGATGTCGCGCACGGATCCGCGCGGCGGCGGGCGATGGTATCGATTATTCCTGGTGCCGGGCATGGGCCATTGCGGCGGCGGACCGGGCTTTACCGATTTTGACGCGCAGGCGGCGATCGAAACATGGGTAGAGCGAGGCCACGCCCCCGACCGGCTCGTGGCCGCCGACGCGGTAAGCCGCACGCGCCCGCTCTGCCCGTTTCCGGCGCGTGCCCAGTATGTCGGCGGGGATAGCGCGCGCGCCGAAAGCTACCGCTGCGAACGACCCGCCCTGCGCTGACGCGACCGGCCGATCGGATCGGCGCGATCGATCTATCCACAAACTGCAATGTTCGATCACAAAGTTGTATTTCACTTATGGGCGTGGTCAGCGCATCGAAGGTGCAAGGGGGCCGAGTTCCCCGGGGCTAGAGGCGCCGGCATTGCCGGCGAGCAAGGGGAGAGGATCGATGAAGGCACTGGTTTGGGCATGCGGCGCGTCGGTTGCGGCGTTGACGATTTCACCTGCCGCGGCGCAGGTCATCGGTCCGCCCGCCACCGTTCCCGATCAGAGCGTCCAGCAATCGGGGGAGCCGGTCACGCCCGCCAATGCCGCGGAGTCGAACAGCGCCACGCAGGCGGCAGAAGGTGACATCATCGTCACCGCGACCCGCAACGAGACCCTGCTGTCCAAGACGCCGGTGGCGATCACGGCGATCTCCGGCAGTGCCCTGCTGTCCGCCGGCATCACCAATCCGACCACGCTGGGCGAACAGGTGCCCAATCTGTCGATCGATCGCGGCAACGGGTTGCAGATCACCATCCGCGGCGTGACTAGCACCGACGGCACCGAGAAGGGCGATCCGTCCGCCGCCTTCCTGATCGACGGCGTCTATATCGCGCGTCCGCAGACGCATGAAGTAAGCTTCTTCGACATCGCGCGGGTGGAGGTGCTGCGCGGTCCGCAGGGAACGCTGTTCGGGCGCAACACCACGGCCGGATTGATCAACGTCATCACCAACCACCCGGTGAACCGCTTCGAGGCGTCGCTTGACGCTTCCTACGGCAATTACGACAGCCGGCTGCTGACCGGGATGATCAACCTGCCGGTGACAGACACGATCGCGGTGCGCGCCGCCTTCAACTACGATCGTCGCGATAGCTATCTCAATGCCGGGCCTCGGGTGCGTACCGACCTCGATCCGTTCCGCGACAATGTATCGGGGCGGCTGTCGGCGGCATGGGACGGCGGGCCGGCGCAGCTGTTGATCGTCGGTGATTATTCGCACGTCGGCGGGCAGACGATCAACGGGCTGCTGACCAGCAACTTCTATCAGAACTTCAACACCACGGGGGTCGCGCCTATTTATGCGCCGATCACCAACAAGGACGCCCGGCTGACGTTCAACGCGCCGGTCACGACGGGGCTTGGCCGCGACAATGACATCTATGGCGTCCTTGCCGACTTCAGCTACGATTTCGGCGGCGTCCGGCTCAACTATCTCGGCTCATACCGCAAGTTCGAGCGGCGCGAGGATCTGACGACGATTCCGGCGACGGGGGCGACGGTCTTTCCGTCGCGCACCGATGCGGGCTACGAACAGAACAGCCAGGAGCTGCGGCTGTCGGGTGATCTGGGTCCGTTGTCGGTGCAGGTCGGCGGCTATTATTTCCACGAAACCGGCTTCCAGCGTTACTATATCTTCGGCCTGCTCTCGCCGACGCCCGGCACCGTCGGTTATACCTTTGGCTTCCCGCAGAATTACGTCCTTTCCGAGTCCATTGCGGGGTTCGGCCAGGCGACGCTGAAGCTGACCGACCGGCTGCGCGTGACGGGCGGCGCGCGTTACTCGCACGACCTGAAGGCGCGTCGCGGCGCGACCGTTATCTGTTCCACCGTGGCATGCAATGGCGCCGGCGATGTCATCAGCCGCAACGACGCCCGGCGCACCTTCTCCAAGGTGACGTGGCGGGCAGGGATCGATTACGATCTCAACGACCGCAGCCTGCTGTATGCGGTCGTGTCGACCGGCTACAAGGCGGGCGGCTTCAACGACGGGTGCGAGGCCGGCACGGGCGCCGGGTGCACGCTGTCGGCGGAAGCGCTCTACTATAACCCGGAAACGATCACCTCCTACGAGGCGGGGATCAAGACCCGGGTGGTGGGCAATGCACTGCGCCTCAACCTGTCCGCATTCCACTATGACTTCGAAGGGATTCAGCTTAGCCAGCTCTCGACGATTTGCGGTGGGCCGTGCCAGGTGACGACCAACGCGGGTCAGGCGAAGGTCGATGGCGTGGAGGTGGAGACGGTGCTGACCCCGGGACCGAACACCCGTTTCGACGCCTCCGCCTCGTGGTTGAACGCGCGCTATACCGAATTCTTCCCGACCCCGACCGTCAGCTTCGCCGGGCGCAAGCTCGATCGCTCGCCGGAATGGACGGTGAGCGCCGGCATCACCCAGACGGTGCCGTTGAACAACGGCGGCAACGTCCAGGCGGCGGCGCGCACGCGGCTCAGCGACAGCTACTATCTGGCGGCGCTCGGCACGCTCAACCAGTTTCGTCAGCCCAGCTACACCAGGAGCGACCTGACGCTCACCTACAATGCACCGGCGGAGCGTTGGTATCTGCAGGGGTTCGTCCGCAACCTGGAGAACAGCATCGTCGTGTCGACGGCCAGCTCCGGTGCCTATGCCAGCGTCCAGATCCAGGATCCGCGCACCTATGGCGTGCGTGCCGGTGTCCGCTTCTGATGCCCGCCTGGCGCCTTGAACGGCGTCGTGCCGCCGTGTCGCCGCGGGTGCGGCACGGCGGCGGGCTGATCGCGTCCGTGCTCGCGCTGGTCGCGGTGCCGGGGGCGGCGCAGAATGCACCGCCCGCGCCGCCACCCGTCATCGACGTGCACGTCCACGCGATGGAGGATATTCCGGTCGGCGCGATCTGCCCCAATGCTACACGCTTTCTCGCCAGTGACCCGCGCGAGAAGGAGGCGCCGTTCGGCTGGTCGCAGGAACAATGTACGCCGCGACTGTTGCCCGCCCCGGCCGGCGAATATCGCGCGCGCGTCATCGACGAGATGAAGCGGCTGAACGTCACGGCGGTGGTGTTCGGCGCGCCCGAGGCGGTCGCCAAATGGCAGGCATCGGCGCCTGAACGGATCATCCCGGGCACGAGCTTCACCGCCGATGGCGCGGGCCAGCGGCGCTTGACCGAGACGGATCTGCGCCGGCTGTTCACCTCCGGCGGGTTCAAGGTGATGGGTGAGATCGGCCTTCAATATGAAGGGCTGTCGCCAAGCGATCCCTCGGTAGACAAGTATTTCGCGCTGGCCGAGGCGCTGGACGTGCCGGTGGCGATCCACATGGGGACGGGCGGGTCCGGCCGCGCGAATGTCACCTCGCCGAAGTTTCGCGGATCGATGGGCGATCCCCTGCTGCTAGAGGATCTGCTCGCGCGTCATCCGAAGTTGCGGGTGCAGGTGATGCACGCGGGCTATCCGATGATCGACAACATGCTGACGCTGCTGCAGGCGAATTCGCATGTCTATGTCGACATCGCCGGGTTGATCTGGAGCTATCCGCTCAAGGAGGTGAACCGGTATATCCAGCGTCTGGTGGAGGCCGGCTTCGGCGATCGGGTGATGTACGGCACCGACCAGCTCGGATGGCCGGGGCTGATGGCCTATTCGATCGGGATCGTCCAGAACGCCGATTATCTATCACCGCAGCAGAAGCGGGATATCCTGTATAATAACGCGGCGCGCTTCCTGCGGCTGCCGCCCGCCCCAGCGGCGGATACGGGGGCGCGGTCGGGGCAATAAGCGCGCCCAGGGTAAAACAGATCGGGAGACGGGGCATGAAACTGGGATCGATGTGGGCGGGCGCCGTGCTCGCGATGTTGCCGGCGGTGACGGCGGCGCAGGTCGTCTCCACCGAATCAGGCAAGGTCGCCGGCAGCACGAGCGACGGCGTCTCGAGCTGGAAGGGCATTCCCTTCGCCGCCCCGCCGGTCGGCCCGCTGCGCTGGCGCGCCCCGCAGCCGGCAGCGCGCTGGGATGGCGTCCGCCAGGCGACCGCCTATGGGCATGACTGTATGCAGGTGCCGTTCCCGAGCGATGCCGCGCCGCTCGGTACGACACCCGGCGAAGACTGTCTGACGCTCAACGTGTGGCGACCGGCCGCCGCGACACGGCCGCTGCCGGTGATCGTATGGATCTACGGCGGCGGCTTCGTGAACGGCGGCGCATCGCCCCCGACCTATTCGGGAGCGAACCTCGCGCAACAGGGCGTGATGTTCGTCAGCTTCAACTATCGTCTGGGCCGGTTCGGCACCTTCGCGCACCCGCAGCTGACCGCGCAGGACCCGGATGGCGGGCGGCTCGGCAATTACGGCTATATGGATCAGATCGCCGCGCTTCGCTGGGTGCAGCGCAATATCGCGGCGTTCGGCGGCGATCCGAAGAACGTGACGCTGGTCGGTGAGAGTGCCGGCGGCATGTCGGTCAACACCATGGTCACCTCACCGCTCACTACGGGCCTGTTCGCGCGCGCGATCGTGATGTCGGGCGGCAACGGCCACAACATGGGGTCGGGCGGGCTTGCGGGAGCGGAGAAGATCGGGGTCGATTTTGCTGCCAGCAAGGGGATCGCGCGCGACGATCCGGCGGCGCTGGAAAAGCTGCGCGCGCTGTCCGCCGACGCGGTGACCGACGGATTGAACCTCACCGCCTTGTTCGCGCCGAAGCCGGGGCCGCGCACGTTCGCCAGCCCGTTTGTCGACGGCACGATCGCGGTGGACGCCGCCACCGCCTATCGTGACGGTGCCTTCCCGACGATCCCGATCATGATCGGCGCCACCGACAACGACATCGGCGGTCCGACCGGTTATATGGTCGGCGGTGCGCGGCAGCTCGCGGGCTGGATTTCGAAAGCCGGGGCGCCCGCCTATCACTATCGCTTCGCGTATGTCGCGCAGTCGCTGAACAAGAAGGGCGCGGATCACGCCACCGACATTCCGTGGTTCTTCGATACCGCCGCGATCAAATATGGCGACGCGATCACGCCGCGCGACCGGGCCATGGCGCGGACCATCAGCGCCTATGTCGTGAATTTCGCCAAGACCGGCAATCCCAACGGCCGCGGGCTCGCGTCATGGCCGCGTTACGACGCGCGCGCGGACACGTTGCTGGAATTCACACCGGACGGACGCGCGATCGCGCGCAAGGACCCGCTCGGACCCGCGATTGACGCCGCCCCGGCTCCCACACGCTAGAAGGAAATCTCACCCGATGCGTACCTTGACGTTCGCCGCACTCGCGCTGGCCGGAGTTGCGATGATGACCATGGGTGGCGCTCCCGCCGCGACGGGACAGGCCACCCCCACGGCGCGCGCATGGCAGGACAGCACGCGCTCGCCCGAGCAGCGGGCGGAGGCGCTGCTGCGCGCGATGACGCTGGAGGAGAAGGCGGGGCAGGTCTCTCAGCAGTTCATGTTCGGCGCGTTCGAGGAATTCGCGCCGATGGTGCGCGACGGCAAGGTCGGATCGCTCCTGTTCGTCACCGATCCCGCGGTGATCAACCGGTTTCAGAAGATCGCGGTGGAGCAGACGCGGCTGAAGATTCCGCTGATCTTCGGCTATGACGTGATTCACGGCTTCCGCACCATCTTCCCCGTCCCGATCGGCAATGCGGCGTCGTGGGACCCGGCATCGGTGGAGCGGTCGCAGGCGATCGCGGCCGCGGAGGCGCGCGCGGTGGGGATTCATTGGGCGTTTGCCCCGATGCTCGACATCGCGCGTGATCCGCGCTGGGGACGTATCGTCGAGGGGCCGGGCGAGGACCCGTTCCTGGGTGCCGCAATGGCGCGCGCGCAGGTGAAGGGCTTCCAGGGCCCGGCCATCGGCGCGCCGGGGCACATCATCGCCGGGCCGAAGCACTTCGCCGGATACGCGACCGCGGAGGGCGGCCGCGATTATGACAGCGTCTACATTGCCGACACGCAGCTCTACAACGTGATCCTGCCGCCATTCGCCGCGGCGGTTCAGGCCGGTGCCGGCAACGTGATGAGCGCCTATATGGACCTGAACGATGTCCCGGCGGTCGGCAACAAATGGCTGCTGACCGACGTGCTGCGCGGGCAGATGGGCTTCGGGGGCTGGGTCGTCTCCGACGCGAACGGGACCAAGAATCAGGTCGTCCAGCATTTCGCCAGGGATGAGGCCGACGCCGCCGTCCGCAGCATCAGCGCGGGCAACGACATGGAGATGTCGTTCGGCCCGGCGGCTTCGGCACGGACCCTTGCGGACTCCGTGCGCGCGGGCAAGCTGCCGCAGGCGACGCTCGATCGGGCGGTGCTTCGTATCCTGACCGCCAAGTTCCGCATGGGGCTGTTCGAACGTCCCTATGTGGACGAAGCGGCGGCGAAGACGATCCTTGCCGATCCGGCGCACCGCGATGCCGCGCAGACCGCCGCCGAGCGCGCGCTGGTTCTGCTGAAGAACGACGGCAACGCGCTGCCGCTGGCGCCCGGCGCGAACAAGCGGGTCGCCGTGATCGGCGCCATGGCGGATTCGAAGCGCGACATGCTGGGGCCGTGGTCGTTCCAATACGACCTGCCGGAGACGGTGACGGTGTTCGAGGGCGTGCGTGACCGGCTGGGCAAGGCGGCGACGGTGGAAACCGCGCCGGGCGTGCAGCTGAAGCGCAACATTCCCTCGATGTTCGAGAACATCACGATCCCAGGGGTGGCCAAGCCCGAGCCGCGCTGGGACGCGGCGCGGGCGCAGCGCGAGTTCGATCGCGCGGTGGCACTGGCCCGCGCATCCGATCTGATCATCCTCACGCTCGGCGAGGCCGAGGACATGAGCGGGGAGGGCGCTTCGCGCGCCGAGCTGACGCTGCCGGGTGATCAGCTGAAGCTGTTCGACGCGATCACCGCGATGGGAAAGAAGGTCGTCGTGGTGACGATGAGCGGCCGCCCGCTGGAGCTTGACCGGGTGCTCGATCGCTCCCCGGCGATCCTTCACGCCTGGTACGGCGGCACACGCGGCGGCACCGCGATCGCGCGGGCGCTGTTCGGCGACGTCAACCCCGGCGGCAAGCTGCCCGTCACCTGGCCGCGCACCGTCGGGCAGGTGCCGATCTATTACGCCCACAACACCACGCACGGCCCGAAGGATCAGGGCAAGCGCTATTGGGACATTCCCTCCACGCCGCAGTTCGTGTTCGGATACGGCCTGAGCTACACGCAGTTCGCGATCGGCGAACCGACCGTCAGCGCCCCCACGCTGATGCCCGGGGGCAAGATCACGGTCACGTCCACGGTGACGAACACCGGCGCGCGTGCCGGCGACGAGGTGGTCCAGCTCTATATCCATCAGCGCGCCGGACGCGCCTCGCGCCCGGTACGCGAGCTGAAGGGGTTCCAGCGCATCACCCTGCAACCCGGCGAGCGGCGGACGGTGACGTTCGACCTCGACGAGAACAGCGTCCGCTACTGGAACGGTGCGGTCAAGGATTGGGTGGTAGATCCCGGAACGTTCGACCTGTGGGTCGGCGCCGACTCGGCGGCCGAGAACCATGCGACCTTCGACGTCGGCGGCGCGGCGCGAACGGTACGCGGCTGGAACTGAACGCCTCTCCCCCTTCCGGGGGCGCTTCCGACCCGTTCGTTGCCCGAGTGAGACGATCTGTCGCGACGGTCACCTCACTGGAACGGGTCGGGGCTGACGCCGGTGCGTTTGCCCTGTCCGCCTCCCGTTTGTCAGGGGGCGAAACCTTCAACACACCCGGAACGGCTTGGATCGGCCATGGCCTCCCATGCGGCGTGTGAGGATGTCATGATTCGGTTTTTCACGCCGGCCAGCTGTGCTAGTCTTCGATCGGGAGACTGCGCATGCCAAAGTATCCGAGCAAATATGACTATGCTGTGACGCATCCAGCAAAGAGTCGCGTCTTTATCATCGCAGTGACTAGCACCATTCTGGCCGTTTTAGCATTACTCATACTCTATATGAGGTAGGGCCGCTCCCACGCGATGATCTTTGAGATCGCGACAAAATTGAGAGTGGATCTGTGAATGCCGCTTCCAGGTCGAATACTTCGTTTGGCCGCTGAAGTTGGAATGGTGGTTCCGAAAGGGCGGCGCGAGGTCGTATTCCGACAATTTGCTGATCGGGCACATGCCCGCCGTCGGCGGTGTGCACGTCGCCCCTGTCCTACACCGTCCAACACCTTCCACCGGGTAGCGCAACGATGGAGGTGGCGATGCGTGACATGGAAGAACGGGCGATCGATGCGGCGGGGCGGCTGGGGCCAGTGGTGGCGGCGGGGCGGCGGGGCATCGCGGGGCGGACCGTCAGCGTCAATCGCCGCGAATCGGCGCTGTCGTGGCTGCTGGCCCGCAAGCTGATCGCCGCGCGGCAGTATGAGGCGGGCGAGCGATTGCGCGCCGATTACGAACGCGCCGCGCTGGGGGCGTCGGTGACGATGCGGTGGAGCCCGCGTATCGACGGCGGCGGCGATCGTGGCGGTGGGGGAGGTCTGACGCCGAGCGAGGCGCAGTTGGCGGCGAAGCGCCGCTTCGATGCCGCCATTGCCGGCGTGGGGTCTGGCCTGTCCGACATTCTGTGGCGCGTCGTCTGTGCGGGGGAGGCGCTGCCGGAAAGCGAGCGGGCGCTCGGCTGGCCGGCGCGCAGCGGGCGGCTGGTGCTGTCGCTCGCGCTCGACCGGCTGGCGGACCATTACCGCTTGCGCTGATGCCACGGCGCGCGCAGGGCGAGCGGAATGCGGTTGAACTTCACCAAATGCCATGGGTCGGGGAACGACTTCCCGCTGATCGACGCACGCGCGCTGACGATCGAGGAGGCGGCCTGGCCTGCCATCGCGCGGGCGCTGGCGGATCGTGCCGGGCCGGTCGGCGGCGACGGGTTGTTGCTGTTGACCGCCGGCACCGGCGACGCCGCCTTCGGGATGCGGATGTTCAACAGCGACGGCTCCGAGGCCGAAACCTGCCTCAACGGCCTGCGCTGCGTGGCGCGTGCCGGGTTCGAGGCGCTGGGCGTGGATCGGGCGACGGTACGGCTGAAGACCAGTATTGCCACGGTGGTGCGCGCACCGGAGCTTGCACCGGGTGTCGTCACCATCACGGAGACGGCGGGGCCGGCGACCCTCGACGTGGCGGCATGGCCGATGCGGATCGATACCGGGCGGCTGATCGACGCGCCGGTGCCGATGCTCGCCACGGCGCAACCGTTCACCGCCGTCGCGATCCCGAACCCGCATCTGATCGCGTTCGTCGAGACGGTCGACGAGGCGGCACTGGTCGGCGTCGGCGCGCAATGCGAAGCGGCGCCGGCGTGGCTGCCGAACCGTGCCAACGTGTCCTTCGTCGAAGTGCGCGATGCCGCGACCTTGTTCGTCCGCACGTTCGAACGCGGGGTCGGGCTGACCGACAGTTGCGGTAGCGCGATGGCCGCGTCCACCTATGCCGCGTGCCTGACCGGGCGGATCGCGTTCGCGACCGACATCACGGTGCGCAACCGGGGCGGGCTGGTCCGCGCCCGCGCGGAAGATAGCGCGATGGTGACGCTGTCGGGCAATGCCACCTGGGAGTGGGAGGGGGCGGTCACCGTCGATCCCGCCCGGTCGCGAGCATCGGATCTGACGATCGCCCGCCGCCACGATGAGGAGGTTGCGGCCTGGGCGGCATTGACCGGCCGGCCGGAGGGCGAGCAGGCGACGTGAGGTCGGCTAGCGCGCGATGACGACCATGTTCTTGCCGTTGCGCTTGGCGGTATAGAGCGCGGCGTCGGCATCGTTCATCGCTTCCTCGACCGCTTCCGGGCGCATCGTCGCCACTCCGGCGGATAGCGTGATCGAGCCGATCGGCTGCCCATTCTCCTGATTGACCAGCGAGCGGTGCGCCAGCTTGTCGCGCGCGGCGTCGAGCCGCCGGTGCGCGCGCTGCGGATCGTCATGAGGGAACAGGCACGCGAATTCCTCCCCGCCGAAGCGCGCGACGAATACGTCGCGGCCCAGTTGCGCGCGCAGGAAGCGGCCGACATATTTGAGTACCCGGTCGCCGGCGGGATGGCCGAACTGATCGTTGACCTGCTTGAAATCGTCGATGTCGCACAGCGCAACGGTGGCGACGTCGGTGGGCGGGCCGCCCGCGATACGGTGCAGCCGTGCTTCGAACGAGCGACGGTTGGGCAAGCCGGTGAGATGATCCTCCTCCGCCGCGCGGCGCGCGCGCTGCAGATCGGCGCGCAGCCGGTCGGCCTCCATGCGGGTATGCTGCAATTGCGACTCGACCAGGCGGGTCGCCTGAACGGCGTCGCGGGTCAGGGCGATGACCCGCTGCAGCGCGTCCTCGCCCGCTTCCATCCGCTTCGCCTCGGCATCCAGCGCGGAGCCGAAGGACGCCGCGCAATCATAGGATTGATCGACCGCGCTGACGCAGGCGGCGATCTGTTCCGCCAGCAGCTGCGCGACGTCCGACAGGCTGGTGGGGGTCAGCTCGGCGCCGCCGCGCTGCGCGGAAAGCCGCGCCGCATCGTCGTCGCTCAGGGTGCCATGCTCCGCGAGGTGCGCATCGATCCGCGCGCTCAATTCCCAGTCGCCGCCCGACAGATGAGCGTGCGCGAACGCGAAGTTGCGCGGGTTCGGCGTCAGATCGTAAGTGGCCAGGAATGAGCCGACCTCTTCGAACAGCTGGCGATTGGCCAGGGCGCGAATGTTGGTGGCGGTGGCGGGGGGCGCGGTGACCGGCGCCATGGGTTCGGCGGGCGCGGTATCGTCGTGCGCCAGCCAGTGGAGCATGCGGCGATGGAGCGGGGCGGGGCGGGACATGATCAACGTGCCGCGGCTAGAGGAGCAGGCGTCGCATCCGCCGGCAGCTCGCCGGTGCGAAGCGTGGCGGCGATGCCGTCCCACTTGTCGCCAAACCAGTGTCCGCCGCGTTCGGGGCGTTCGATCGTCACGCGATCTGGCGCCTGGCCGATGCGGACGTCGATCGGCGCGATGAAGCGCGACGCCGGAATATCGTAGAAGATCCGCACTAGCGGGGCGGTCGGATCCTCGTCGTTGCCGGCGATCACAATCGCCAGTCGGTGGTCGTGAAGCCGCACCAGGCCGCCCACCGGATAGATGCCGATGCTCTCGATGAAGATCGCGAACAGGTCGCGGTCGAAATGGCCTTCCCACGAGCGCATCCGCGCCAGCGCTTCGCTGGGCGACCAGGGGCGCTTGTAGGGGCGATCGGAGGTGACCGCGTCATAGACGTCGCAGATCGCACTCATCCGCGCATGCATCGTCAGGCGATCGCCGCTCAGCCGCTCGGGATAGCCGCTGCCGTCGATCCGTTCGTGATGATGCAGGCACACGTCGAGCACGATCGGCGAGACCTCAGTGCCGCTGTCGCGCAGCAGCGCGTGGCCCATTTCCGGGTGGCTCTGCACCAATTGCCGTTCGCCCGGTTCGAGCGCACCGGGCTTCTCCAGCAGGGCGCTCGGCACCGCCATCTTGCCGATATCGTGCAGCAGCCCGGCCATGCCCAGATCGCGCACCTCATTCTCCGGCAATTGCAGCCGCCGGGCGAAGGCGATCATCAGCGCGCACACCGCAACGCTATGCAGATAGGTGTATTCGTCCTTGTTCTTCAGCCGGGTGACCTTGATCATCGCGGTGGCGTCGCGCGCCACCGAATCGGCGATCTCGTCCACCAGCGGCGATAACGCGCCGGTATCGACGGCATGGCCCAGCCGCACTTCGGAGAACATCCGCAGCACCGCCACCTTTGACCGTTCGACCGTGTCGCGCGCGCGATCGAGCTCGGACAGGGCACGCCGGCGCGTGCGGCGCTCGGGGCCGTGATGGATGGCGGGCGCCGCGGGCTGGAGCGAGGCGGGGGCGCCGGCCAGACCGTCGGTGGCAGGAACGTGCGCCGCATCGGTAGCGCGACGCGCCGGCGCGAGGCCGCGACTCGTATCAATCTCGATATGTTCAATGCCGGCGGCAATGATCTTGTCGATCTGCGCCTGTTTACTCAGCACGAATTGCGAACGCCAGAACGGGCTGGCCAGCCACCCACCGTCGAGCGCGTGAACGAACATGCCCACTCTGGCATCGATCGTCCGTATTTTCATCAACACACCAAATGCCCCCCACCGGCAGAACAAGGGCATCATGCGATATGTTGTTTAAGACGGTTTTACTTTGGGCGCGAACTGCGCCATATCGGGTACTTTCTTTCTTACAACTCGCTATCGCGCCAGGCCGGACCGCGATCAGGATGTTTCCCGCTGCCGGTGCGCGATCCGCTCGAGGATACGTTGTTTCTCGGCCCGCCCGGCGGTGCCCCAGCCCGCAATCTCCCCGATCGTGCGAAAGCAGCCGAGGCAATAGCCCGTTATCGGGTCCATGGTGCAGACCAGGTTGCACGGCGACGGCGGATCGTCGTCCGTGGGAGCGGTCATGACGTTAGCGTAACATTCAGGAAGTCCGGGATCGGGCCGTTCCACCCGTCATCCTGGGTGTCATGGTGGCGCGGTTCGGCGGAGGGGCGGCGCGTCCGCTCGCCCCGTGATTCGGTCACCGCGGGCTCACTGCGTGGTCGCTCGCGTCGGGCGGGACGCTCACGTTCGCCGGTGCGCTCGCGCGAACGGCGGGCGGGGCGTCGATCGCCGTCCTCCTGCGCGTCGCTCTCCGGCAACGTTTCCATCCGATCGATCTTCTGCCCGGTGAGCTTCTCGATATTGTCGAGGTTTTCCTGATCGTCCGGGCCCACCAAGGTATAGGCGATGCCGGTCGCGCCACCGCGTCCGGTACGGCCGATACGATGAACGTAATCGTCGGGGTGCCAGGGCGCGTCGAAATTGAAAACGTGGCTGACGCCCTTGATATCCAGCCCGCGCGCCGCGACGTCGGAGGCGACGAGGATGTTGATGTCGCCGTTCTTGAACTTGTCCAGCTCTGCCAGCCGCGCCGGCTGATCCATGTCGCCATGGATCTCGCCCGAGGCGAAGCCGTGTTGCCTCAGGCTTTTGTTCAATTCGCGAACGGTCGTCTTGCGATTGCAGAAAATGATCGCGGTGCGCACTTCGTCCTGGCGCAGCAAGCCGCGCAGCGTGTCACGCTTGGCATGGGCGGGGCCCTTCACCGGCACGACATATTGCGCGATATTGACGTTGGTGGTGGCGGGGCGCGCCACCTCGATCGTCTTGGGATTGTTAAGGAAGCGATCCGCCAGCTTCTTGATTGGCGGCGGCATCGTGGCGGAAAACAGCAATGTCTGCCGGTTGGGGGGCAGCTTGGTGCAGATTTCCTCGATATCGGGGATGAACCCCATGTCGAGCATGCGATCCGCCTCGTCGATCACCAGCAGCGAACAGCCAGTCAGCAGGATCTTGCCGCGCTGGAACAGGTCCATCAGCCGGCCGGGCGTGGCGATCAGCACGTCGACGCCCTTTTCCAGCGCCTTCACCTGATCGCCCATCTGCACGCCGCCGATCAGCAGCGCCATCGAAAGCTTGTGATACTTGCCGTAGATTTCAAAATTCTCGGCGACCTGCGCCGCCAGCTCGCGCGTCGGCTCCAGGATCAGGCTGCGCGGCATGCGCGCGCGGCTGCGGCCCTGCGCGAGGATGTCGATCATCGGCAGCACGAAACTGGCGGTCTTGCCCGTTCCGGTCTGGGCGATGCCGATGATGTCGCGCATCATCAGCACCGAGGGGATCGCGCTCGCCTGAATCGGCGTCGGTTCGGTATAGCCGGTATCGCCGACGGCGCGGAGAAGTTCGTCGGAAAGGCCGAGGTCGGCGAAGCTCATGCAGGTGTCCGATTGTCGGGTGGCGGACGATCGCGCCGTTGCCCATTTGTCTGCCTTGGCGCGCTCCTCTATCGGGCGCCGAAAGTCAAGGAATATGCGGCCCCGGCGCGGAAATCAGCGCTTCGGCACCAGTTGCCGGAACGCCCCGATCGCGCAGGAGGCGCCGGAGCGGGAACGGATCGCATCGCGCCGCGCGCAGATCTTGCCGTCGGCGGTCGGCTTCAGATAGAGGCCCGAGTAGAAATCGAGCGTCGGGCAATCCGCGTCGAGCCGCGCGCGCAATCTCTTCACCCCTTCGACGATCAGATCGACCTCGCCGTCCCCACCCAGACGCGCGCCGGTGATCGTCTGCGTCGCCACGCAGCGCGGCGCCTTGCGCTCTTTCCAGACGATCGCGGGCGGGCGCGTCTCGGCGATCGCGGCGGCGCGTCCACCGATCGGTGGCGCGCTACGCTGGATGCGGATGATGATGCGTTCGTGGATGGCGACCTGCGCCCATTGCGTGCCGGCAAGCGGCTCCGCCATCGGCTCCGGCGGGCGGGCGGAGATCAACAGCGGCGCGGCGAGCGCGAGTGGCGCAAGGGGCAGGAGGCGAGGGATCATCGTGGCCGACCGGCCATGCCCGACGATGATTTAACGCCGGATGAATTGGGGACGGCCCGGCCCTCCGCCCCGGCCATCCGTCCTGACCGATCCGCAGCTTGGGCGATGACGCGCGATGATTGATCCACCGCCGCTTCGCGCGCACAAGCGCGGGCGTGACCGATGCGCTCTACCGTCTTACCGACCGGCTCCGTGCCGAGTTGCCTGCCGCCGTGATCGTCACCGATCGTGACCTGATCGCGCCCTGGGAAACCGATTGGCGCCGACGCTACCACGGCCGTGCCGACGTGATGTTCGAACCACGCACCACCGGACAGGTGCAGGCGATCGTCACCGCCGCGCGCGGGGAGGGGGTGCCGCTCGTGCCGCAGGGCGGCAACAGCTCGATGGTCGGCGGCGCGACGCCCCCGGCGACGGGGGGCGCCGCGATCCTGTCGCTGCGTCGGATGAACCGCGTTCGGTCGCTCGACGGGGAGGCCGGGCTGATCGTCGCGGAGGCCGGGCTGATCCTGTCGGATCTGCACGATGCCGCGGCCGGCGTGGCGCGACGCTTCCCGCTGTCGCTGGGCGCCAAGGGCTCGGCGACCGTCGGGGGGCTGGTATCGACCAATGCGGGCGGCACGCAGGTGCTGCGCTTCGGCACGATGCGCGGCCTTGTCGCGGGGGTGGAGGCGGTTCTGCCCGACGGTACGCTGTTCGACGGACTGGCGGCGCTGAAGAAGGACAATCGCGGCTACGACCTGACGCAGCTGCTGATCGGCGCGGAGGGTACGCTCGGTATCGTCACCGCGGCGACGCTGCGACTGGTGCTCGCCGTGGCGGCGCGCAGCGTCGGCTGGGCCGGGGTCGCCAGTCCCGATGATGCGATGGCGTTGCTGCGCCGCTTCCAGCAGGCGACCGCTGCGCTGGAAAGTTTCGAGCTGTTGCCGGCGGAATCACTGCGCGCGGTACTGACGCACATTCCGGGAACGCGCGCGCCGCTGACGGGCGAGCACCCCTGGCATGTGCTGATCGAGGTGACTTCCGATCGGCCGGGTGACGACCCCGCGACGATCGTGGAGGCGGTGCTGGCCGGTGCGGCGGAGGATGGGCTGATCGCCGATGCGGTGCTGGCGACCAGCGAGGCGCAGGCGACGGCGTTCTGGCGCATCCGGGAATCGATTTCCGATGCCGAGCGCGCGACCGGACCGGCGGCGCAGCACGACATTTCGGTGCCGGTGGAGGCGATGCCGCGGTTCATGGTGGAGGCGGCGGCGGCGTGCGATGCGCGCTTCCCCGGGACGCATGCCTCGGGCTTCGGGCATCTGGGCGACGGCAACGTGCACTTTCATGTCCGCGCGGCACCGGGCACCGACCCGGCGCATTGGTATACCGAGCAGGTGCCGGTCGTGTCGCGCTTCGTCCATGATCTGGTCGTCGCGGCGGGGGGCTCGATATCGGCCGAACATGGGATCGGCCAGATGAAGCGCGCCGAAATGGAGCGCTTGTCCTCGCCGGCGCGCATGGCGGCGCTGCGGGCGATCAAACGCGCCTTCGATCCCGATGAGTTGTTCAACCCCGGAAAGCTCGTGACGCTTGCGCCGGGGCGCGCCACACAATAGGCCCGGCGACCGTCCGGGCAACGGCGGGATGCGACGCGCCCGTCGAGAGCCTGTACCTTTTACGCCCCGTGCACGGAGAATTTCATGGCCAGCGCGCCGCAGCTTCCGATCTTCTACAACGGCCTTGAGCCGCTCTCGAGCGAATTGCACGCCAATTACAAGGTGAAGCCGGCGGACGCCGCGCCGTTCCTGTCGAACCAGCATGCGATTCCGCTGACGGTCGAGGAATTTCCGCTGGTGCAGCGCTACATGCCGATCGTCTTCTCCTCGGGCGACGAATCGGTGCCGATCGCGCTGATGGGCCTGAACGAGGGCGTCAACGTCTTCGTCGATGCCGGCGGCAAGCTGGTCGAGGACAATCTGTACGTTCCCGCCTATGTCCGCCGCTATCCCTACATGCTGGCGCGGCTGCGCCCCGATGCCGACGAATTGTCGCTGTGCTTCGATCCGACCTCGCCGACGATCGGTGATTTCGATGACGGCGAGCCGCTGTTCGACAATGGCCAGCCGACCGAAATGACCCGCAATATCCTGCAGTTCAACGAGAATTTCGAGCAGGCGGCGGCGCGTACCGGCGCTTTCATGAACGAGCTGCGTGATCTGGGGCTGCTGATGGAGGGCGAAGTCACGATCCAGCAGGACGGCAACGAACAGCCGTTCGTGTATCGCGGCTTCCAGATGGTCAACGAAGAGAAGCTGGTCGATCTGCGTGGGGATCAACTGCGCAAGATTTCGCAGTCGGGCATGCTGCCGCTGCTGTATGCGCATCTTTTCTCGCTGTCGCTGATGCGCGATATCTTTGCGCGGCAGGTGCAACAGGGCAAGATGCCGCAGCCGAACCTGCTCGGCTGATCGACGATGGGGGGACGTGATGGTTGACAGACAGGCCGCGGTTCAGCGCTATTCGACCGTCGCCATCGCGTTCCACTGGACGATCGCCGTGCTGGTGATCGTCAATCTGATCGTCGGGATCGGGCATGAGGGCATTCCCGCGCTGCGCGCCTTCATGCCGGGCCACAAGGCGATCGGCATCACCGTGCTGGCGTTCACCGCCGCGCGCGTGCTGTGGCGGCTGACCCACCGCCCGCCGCTGCTGCCGGTGGCGACGACGGCGTGGGAGAAGGGCGCCGCGCACGCGGTTCATTGGTCGCTCTACGCGCTGATGCTGATCATGCCGCTGTCCGGCTGGCTGATGGTCTCCGGGCCGGAGGGTCGGCGTCCGTTGACCTGGTTCGGACTGTTCGACTTGCCGTACCTGCCCGCCTCGCCGGCGACGGCGGACCTGGGGCACAGCGCGCATGGCGTGCTGGGCTGGGTGATGGTGGCGCTGGTGGTGATCCATATCGCGGCGGCGTTGCGCCACCATGTGATCCTGCGTGACAGCGTCCTGTGGCGGATGGTGCCCGGGCGCGGCTGAGGCCCGTCGCGTGGTGTCGCACGGCCCGTCGCGGCCCACGCACTTTTAGCCTGCCGCCCGCAAAACCCCTCTTGCAACCAACGGGGGGTTTCTTATGTTTGTCAGGTACGGCTTCCGTGTCCCCCCTTTCGCGGAACCGTATGACACGCCTCTGGCGTGTCTCCTCCCTGAACCTAGGCCACCGTGTGCTTGCACACGGTGGTTTTTTTATCGATCCCCGCTCATTCCGCCGCCTGGGCGGGGGGGATCGAGTCGCGCATCGCCTCGTCGGTAAGCGCGTCGATCACACGACGCAGCAACTGCGTCACCAACGGCATGCCGGGGCCTGGCTGATCGAGTTGCCGGTCGAGATAGAGCGAGCGGTCGATTTCCAGCTGGATCGCGTGGACATTGGCATGCGGCCGGGCGTGGCGTTCGAGGATATGGCCGCCGGCATAGGGCGTGTTGAGCGCGCATCGAATGTCATAGCCCTCCACCTCCGCCTCGATGCGATGCACCAGCCGCGCGGCGGCGGCGCGACCGAAGCGATCGCCGATCACCACCCGCGCGCGCGATCCCGCGATCGGCGGCATCGAATGCACATCAAGCAGGATCGCGATGCCGAAGCGTTGCCGGGCCCGCGCGATCAGCTCGGCGAGTGCCATGTGATAAGGTCGGTGATCCGCCGCGATCCGTGCCTCCACCTCCACCCCGTCCAGCCGCCGGCGCCACAGGTCGCCGCTGGTGGAGGTGCGGCGCGGGACGATGCCCAGCCCGGCGCGCACCTTCGCCGACAGCGGCCCGCCTCTGGCGCCGCTGTCGATCACGGGATCGCGTTCGTGTTCGGCGCGGTTCAGGTCGATCCACGCACGTGGCAGGGTCTGCAGCAGGAGCGTCTCGCGCTCCCGTGCGGCCAGTGCGATCGCATCGACATGACGATCCTCCAGCGTGCGCAGACTCGCGACCGGCGCGCGCAGCGCCGCGCACAGCGCGTCGGGATAGTCGCGCCCGGCATGCGGAACCGACAGCAGCACCGGGCTTTCGGGAATAGCAGGACCGATGATGAGGAAGGAGGCGGGCATTCGGGTCAGCCTATGGGACAGGCGCCGCGCTCGCAACCGCCGTCCACGGTTCGTCGCAGATCAGGACGGGCGTGCCGGATTGTAACGTCTGTTCACCATCTCCGCTGGTGGAAAGTTCAGCGGCCTTGGGGCATATAAGCGGCAACGGGAGCACAAGGTGACCATGATACGGATTTTGCTGGCCGAAGACGACGCGGTGATGCGCGAGTATCTGACGCGCGCACTGGAACGTTCGGGCTATGCGGTCAGCGCGGTCGACCGGGGCACGGCGGCGCTGCCGCTGCTGGAAACGGATTCGTTTGATCTGCTGCTGACCGATATCGTGATGCCCGAGATGGACGGCATCGAGCTGGCGCAGAAGGCGCAGGAAATCGCGCCGGGCATGCGCGTGATGTTTATCACCGGCTTTGCCGCGGTGACGCTGAAGGCGGGCAGCGCGATGCCCAATGCGCGGATCCTCTCAAAACCGTTCCACCTGCGCGACCTGGTGATGGAGGTCGACCGCCTGTTCGACATCGGCACCGCCAACGAATTTATCTGATACGCCCCGCCGGTCGGGGGAGCGCAGGGGAATTCCGCCGACATTTCATGATAGCGCTTGCGCCGCCGGCACGTGCTGGCTAAAGGCGCCTCCTCACGTGGGCGTATAGCTCAGTGGTAGAGCACTGTGTTGACATCGCAGGGGTCGCAAGTTCAAACCTTGCTACGCCCACCATTGAAAAGCCTTGGAAATCTCCGGATTTCCGAGGCTTTTTCTGTTCAAGCCCCGGTGGCACGGGTCGCCTCCCGGCGGCAGGGGGGAACGCGCGTGCGGGCAGGCCGTTGACGCCCCATGAGCAATCAGAAGAAGAAGCCCGCCAAGTCCGCGACCAGCGATCGGTTCGCGCGTAAGGAGCCCACTCGCCAGCGCGCGCTGTTCGCGGCCGGCACGGTCGGGGCGATCGCCGCCGGGGCGGTCGCGGCACTGAAGCTGGGATGGCTCGATCGTTTCTTCGTCACCGCCGGCGATGATGGCGACGACGGGGCCGCGCATGCGGCGCCCGACCTGACGGCCGATGCCGCGACGCCAGGCACGCACCGCGCTCCAGAGGCTTTCCGCCCTGATCCGACCGCGCCGGTCAGTGATGACGAACGCGAATCGCTGCGACCCGCGACCGGCCCGGCGCCGACCATCGCCGCGCCAGCCGGCGAGATGGCGAACCAGACCGGCGCCGCGAACTGACCGGCGCCGCGCGCCAGACGTGATTCAGCCGGCGATCGGGCGCACCATTGCGGACAGCGATGCGCGCGTGCCGGGATGTGCGGGATCATATTCGACAATCGAATCGAGGCTTTGCGCCATCGCCTTGATCAGCCGGGTGCCGACCCCCGTGCCTCTGGGCACCGCATCGCCGATTCCGATCCCGTCATCTTCCACGGTCAGACGGAAGCGATCGCCCTCCTGCCGGGTCAGCAGGATACGCACCTCGCCCTGCCCGTTGGGATAGGCATATTTACAGGCGTTGCTGACCAGTTCGGTGACGATCACGCCCAGCGACACCGCCCGGTCGGTCGGCAGATAGAGCGGCTCGGCATCCAGCTTCAGGTCGCGCGGGCGATCGGTCGTCGACCAGGTATCCGCCAGCTCACGGATCAACTGCGCCAGATAGTCACGCATATCGACATGCTGAACGTCGTCGCCGGTATAGAGCCGGCGGTGGACATGCGCGATCGCGGTGATGCGGCGCTGCGTATCTTCCAGCGCGGCGCGCGCGGCGAGATCCTCGACCGCGCCCGCCTGCAGCCGCACCATCGCCGACACGATCTGCAGCGAATTGGCGACACGGTGGTTGACCTCGGCAAGCAGCGCCTCCAGCCGCGCGTTGCTGGCGAGCAGATCGGCCTCCGCGCGCGACTTGTCCGCATGCAGTTCGCTCCGCGCGATCACCTGGCGGAAGGTGGCGTCAAGGAGATCGAAGAAGTCATCGCCCGGCGTCTTGACGACATAGTCCGCCGCCCCCGCGCGCAGCGCGGCGACCGCGACGCGGCTCTCCTCCGATCCGGTGACATAGACCACCGCAGGCGGGTGCGGCAGCTCGGCCAGCCGCGCCATCGTCTCCAGGCCGTCGATCCCCGGCATGTAGTGATCGACCGCGACCAGATCGAAGGCGCGCTCGCGTGCCGCCGCAACCCCGGCCTCGCCGCCATCGGCGACGGTGACATCATAGCCGCGCCGTGTCAGCGCGCGGCCGACCAGCCGGCGGATCCCGTCGTCGTCGTCGATATACAGGACGCTGGGCATCGTGGGGGTCACGCCGCCCCGCTCGGATCAGGCACCTGGATGACCGACAGGAACAGCCCGAGCTGGCGGATCGCCTGCGCGAAATTCTCGTAGTTCACCGGCTTGGTGATGTAGACGTTCGCACCGAGATCGTAGCAGCGCTGCACCTCGCGGCTGTCATCGGTGGTGGTCAAGACGACCACCGGGGTGCGTTTCACGGCCCCGTCGGCGCCCTTGATCTTCGCCAGGATGTCCGTGCCGCTCATGTCGGGCAGGTTGAGGTCGAGCAGCACCAGCGCCGGCCCGTTGCAGGCCGGCCCGGCCGCGTCGCCGAAGATGAAGTCGAGCGCGCTGGTGCCGTCGGTGAAGTGGCGGATCTCGTTCATGATCCCGGCGCGGCGGATGTTCTTCTCGATCAGCCGGGCGTGGCCCTCATCGTCCTCGATCATGATGATGTTGACGGACTGCGGCGCGTTCATGGCGTTGGCTCCTGCGAAGCGAGCGTGGTGGGGAGGGACAGGCGGAAGGTGGCGCCCTCGTCGAGACGCGATTCGACGTCGATCAGCCCGCCCAGACGAAATACCAGTGCCCGCACGGTGGCGAGGCCGATCCCCTCGCCGGGGCGGTCCTGCGCGCCGGAGCGACGGAACAGGTCGAAGATCCGGGTATGGTCGCTCGGCGCGATGCCGCGGCCGTTGTCCGCCACCTCGATGATCGCGCGCCCCGCCTCGGGACGTCCGCGCACGACGATACGCCCGGGCACGCCGGGACGCAGATATTTGACCGCATTCTCGATCAGGTTGGACAGGATCTGGTCGACCGCGAAGCGATCACTGACGATCGACGGCAGCCGGCCCTCTATCTCCAGCACCGCGTCGGCGGCCGACAGCCGATGCGCCAGCGTCTCGCGGATCTGATCCACCATCCGTGCCAGATCGAGCGGCTCGGGGGCGAGCGTGCGGCGCCCCTGTCGCGACAATTGCAGGATCGCGTTGATCAGCCGGTCCATCTTTTGCGTCGAGGCGCGGATGAACCCGATCGCCTCGGGCAGATCCTCACGCGCGGCGAAGCGTGCGGCCTCGTCGGCCAAAGCGGGCGCTTCGGCGTCGACGCGATCGACCAGCGCGCGCAGCGGCGCGGCGGCACTTTCCAGTTCGGCGGTGAACCCCATGACGTTGACCAGCGGGGAGCGCAGATCATGGCTGACGATATAGGCGAAGCGCTGGATCTCGTCATTGGCGCGCGTCAGATCGGCGGTGCGATCGCGCACCATCGATTCCAGATTGGCGTTCAGCGAGCGCAGCGCGTCGCGCGACTGGGTCAGGTCGCGGGTATAGCCCAATATGGTCAGCAGCGAGACGATCGACACCATGCCCAGCAGCACCGCGGCGATCACCAGCACCGCATAGAACAGCCGTTCGCCGTCGATCACGTCGCGTTCGCGGATCGTCAGCAAGCGGCGTTCGGCATCCGCCATCTGATCCAGCGTGTCGCGGATGCGCGCCATCGGCAGCGCGGAATGCTCGGTATCGAATGCGGCGCGCGCCGCCGCGATATCACCGGCGAAGACCAGCGCGATCGAACGATCGCGGATCATCGCCAGCAGCGACACCTGATGGAGCAATCGCGCATAAAGCTGTTGCTGCGACGGATTGTCGCGGGTCAGATGCCGGATGCGCTTCATCGCGGCGGGCAAAGCGACGGTGGAGTTGCGATAGATCGTCAGAAAGTCGCGTTGCTCGGGAGCGAGCAGATAGCCGCGCCGGCTGGTTTCGCCGCGTTCCACGATCTGGCGCGCGTCGAGGATCGCGTTCTGCACCTCGTAGCTATGCGCTAGCCAGCGGATGTGCGCGGCGCTGCGATGCGTCGTCCAGGCGGCGGCGATGCCGACGACGATCAGCGCGATGAAGCCGACCGCCATGAAGCCGGTCAGCCGTCGCCCGAGATTGTCGTCGCTGCCGTTGCTGCCCGCCATCATCGATCGCGTATCGCGCGGCATACCATTGCGCCAGCGTTACTTTCGCAACGTGGGTCAGGTTCGCGGCGTGCTACCGACGCGCGGACAGGACGAGCATCGCGCCGGTCAGAGCAACAATTCCTGCGCGTTCTTCCGCCCGAAGGAGCCGCCGCCATGCCGGCGTGCCATTTCGGTTTCGGCGGTGAAGCGGATATCCGGATCGCGGTCGG
>Ga0233425_10001950_pt1 | contig 43143 bp, 48 predicted proteins | sample Watercolumn_Towu_2_FD_181712 | JGI IMG/M metagenome (GOLD analysis project Ga0233425, IMG submission 181712) | Freshwater microbial communities from Lake Towuti, South Sulawesi, Indonesia - Watercolumn_Towuti2014_140_MG | ecosystem: Environmental > Aquatic > Freshwater > Lake | place...
TAGTCCTCGGCGCCCCAATGCAGCAACGACTCGGCGCGGTCTCGGCCGCGCGCCTCGACCGCGAGCCCGTAATGGCGCGCTAATCGATCGAGCGCGATTCTGAGCACCACTTTCGCCGAGCGCGGCGGCCAGCCGCGTTCGCTTTCGACGATCTCCAATCCCTTGAGATAGCCGCAGACGTCGGTTACGAGCCCCGCCATTTCCGGCCCCACCGCGTCGAAGGCGCGCGCGAGTCGCCCGCGCGCGTCGATCGCGACTTCGGAAACGGCGCCGGCGTCGGCGCCCCGGCGCGCGGCGTTGATCGAAGCCTCCCAATTCGCGGTCACGCGCTGCAACAGGTGCGCCTGCTCGATGTCGCGGCGGAAACGCTCGCCGGCTTCGAGCTGCGCGGCGTCAAGAAAGGTTCGGCCGTCGCGGTCCTTGCGCCGCGCCAGCCAGGCGAGCGGGCTTTCCGCCTCATTGACGAGCGTCGGACGCGCGCCCTTTTCGAGCTGGCGCAGCGCATAGGATGCGTGCTGCGCGCGAAACGGTTCGGCCTGATCGACATCCGGCGCGGACAGTCGGCGAAGATGGGCGCGGCCCGCGTCGGTGAGCGCCAGCCGGCGTTCCGCGCCTTCATGTTCCCATCGCACGAGTCCTTCGGCGAGCGCGGCGTCGCCGGCGGCGACGGGAAGTCGCGCGCGCACGACGGTGACGCCTTTACGCGCCGCAAGCACGACGAGCGTCGAGGCTTCGAGCGCGCTGAGCGCGCCCGGCTCGCCAAGCGCCCGCAGCAGACGGCGCATGGCGCGGCCGATTTCTTCTTTGGCTGGGCGACCCGCTTTCTTCATTGCGCGCTCCCTTGAGAAAGAAGGGCGCAGATCATGTCGCGCTGGGCGGCGAGCGCGAATTCCAGCCGGCGCGCACAGGCGTCGAAACGCGGATCGTCGCGCAAGTCCTCGATCCTCGCGCAGGCGTGGCGGATCGTGGCGCGGTCGCGCGCGAAAGCCCTGGCGCAGGCTGAAAGGCTCGCGCCGAGCGCGACATGGCAGAGATAGACGGCGAGCTGACGGGCGCGGGCGACCGAGGCGCGGGAGCGGCGGGGGGAAAAGAGGTCAGCGAAAGGCGCGCCCTGCGCCGCGGCGGCCGCAGCGGCGCTAAGCCCAGGAATGAGTGAGCAATTGAGCAACATTGAAATCTCCAGCTTGGGTGAGAGCCAAACCGTATGCTGGAATATAATCCTATTCAAGGGATAAATACTTATCCTCACCTCTGAAAGAGAGCGCATTCTTCGACGCCATGGAGGCTCCATGGCGCTGAACCTGAATCCCACTGACAGAAACGACCGTCCCGTCCGCTTCGCCGCTGCCGCCGGCGCGGCGCTCGACGCCGCTCTCGCAGCCGGGCTAAAGGGCTACGACCGCGCGAGCGCGCTGGCGCGGTTTCACCGCCTGTCGCCCGAGACGATCGCGAGCGACTCGCCCGACGCAGCGCGCGCGGCGCTCAAGGAAATCGAACGCGCCATGCGCGCCGAACGCGCCCGCCGCGCCCATTGGAGCTATGATCTCAACCGGCATATCAGCCTGCTCGTCGCTCATCGCGCCGAGACCGCGCGGCTCAATCGGCTGCTAAACGGCGCTTAGCGGTTGCCGCGCTTCCGCCCACATCCGCAATGCTTTAAGCTTCGCGCTTTCATCGTAGACGCAAGGCCGGCAATGTATCTGGAGAAAATATTGGCGCTGTTCGCTGCGGCGCTCGTCGCAGTGGGGACCGGCATCGGCTTAACGTGGATGGCGCTCAACCCAGCCCCGCGGATGGCGGATTCCGGAGCGCGCGCCAGCGCGTCGATCGACAAGGGAAGCGCGCGCCAGCAGATCGAAACCCTGATCGCCTCGACGCCGGACTATGCGCGCTACTTCGCGCGGCTCCGCGAGACGTTCACGGCCGATTACGAAGCGGCGATCAACGATTTCGCCACGCGCCTCGCCCAGACGAAAGAAGAGCAGAGCGTCGACTATTATCTTTCCGAGGCGGTGCGCCGAATCCGAACCTCGCGCGGCGCGCTGGCGGCGAAGGCCGAGCCTGAACCGATCGCGCGCGTCTTCGAAAAGCAGCTCGAAGTGCTGCAGGCGGTGGCCAGGGAGGATAAGCGGATGTGCGTCGCCTTCCTTTACGGCGCGACCAATCTCGACTTTCAACGGTTCGCCGCCTCGCGCCGACAGATCGTTTCGGACATGGCGCTCGCAGGCCTCGAGGCCATCGTCAGCGGACAGGCCGCAAAAATCGAGCGCGCCGCGCCGACCGAGGCGGACTTCCGCATCTTGGAGAACGCGCTCGCCGCCCGCGGTCTCGGCAAGGTCGAGATCGACGCGCTGCTCGACGGCAAAATGCCCGATCCGCCGCTTGAAGACGCGCGCATGTGCGGCGCGGGGCAGACCTATTTCGAGGTGCTGAAGACGCTGCCGGAGCCGGCGCGCACGAAAGTTTACGGCCTCGCGCTGGAGCTGATGGCGCGCTCTTGAGCCGATTGGCTTGCATGCGTCGGCTCGCTTTGTGACTTTGTGGGCTCCTCCAGCATCTGGCGCAATTGCGCCACGGCGATCTTGATCAGCGCATCGCGGGGCCGCGCCGGCCCGATCTCGACCGCCGCCATATTGGCCATCACCTTGGCGAGATTTTCGGTGGGCAGGCCGGCGGGCGTGAACAGCGCCAAATCCTCATTGGGGCCGCCGACGACGCCTTGGGCGACGTTGGCTGCATAATTGGCGATCCGCGCAAGCTCGCCGCCGCAACTCGAAGCGCCGGCGTCGGGCGCCGGCCGGGGCGCGGGCGTCGGCAGGTCGGCGATCATTGTCTGCGGCGCCGGTCGGATCAGCTCGGCGAGCTTCTCCCGACGGGCAGGCAGCTCCGAAACTCCGGCCATGATCGAAGGCGCCGGCAGCAGGTCGACCGGCGGCCCAAGAGGCAGCCGCCGCGCCGTCTTCGGGTTCACTCCGCCGCGCCCATGCGCCGCCAGCCAGCGGGCGCGCAGGGTGTTCTGAATGCCGCGCGGCGCGAGCCCCATTGGCGCGATGCGCTGCGGCGGCATCCGCGCCATGCCGGCGCGCGACGCTGGCGGACTGGGGACGGCCGCCGGCCGCCGGGGAGCGGTCGCTGGAAGGCTGGGAGCGGAGCGCGTCACGACGAGCGAGCACTGCGCCGGCGCCCAGCGCTCGACGATGGCGCGCGCGCTGCGCCGCCCATAGTCGACATAGTAGCGGCGCAGCAGCAGCGCCGCGACGGCGGCGCCCTCTTCCGCCGAGGCGAAGGCGACATGGCCGTCCGAGTCGGCGGCGATTTCGCCGCTCCAGCCCGCGCTCTTGATGCACCAGTAATTGTTGAGCTTGACGCAGCGGGCGGGCTCCCCCTCCTCGGCGCCGACCGCTCGACGGATCGCGGCGACAGGCGCCATCTCCAGCGCCAGCGCGCTTTCGAAGCGCCAATTGTCCACGGCGCGCGCTTGAGGCTGATAGGCGGGGCTCGGCGTCGTCGCGAGAATCGACGCGGGCGCGACTAGGGCTGCCGGCGCCTTTTGTGGCGCCGCCACGGCCAGCATCGTCAGGAGCGCTTCGATCAGCATGGCCGCCTTGCCAGTTGCGAACTGCGCCAGATCACGCCGCCTTTGGGCGGAATCGCCCAAAGGCGGATAACGTGATCGATCTCCAAAATTTAGAGCGCGCTCCACGCGAAAAACCGGCTTCCACTTTTTCGCGAGCCGCGCTCTAGTCGGGGTCTTCCGCCGCCTCGCCCCGCAGAATGCCCGGCGTCACGAAGCGCTCGAGGCGGGCCCCGCCCCTGCGGACGTCCGACCAATGATCGATCTCAAAATCGAGCATCGCCAGCGCCGCAGTTGGGAATTTAGTGCGCATCAGCGCCAGTTCATCGGTCTCGCCCGAGCCGGCGAGCCAGGAAGCAAGCTCCGCAAAGCCCGGATTATGACCGACGGCGAGCAGCGTCCTGACCTTGTCCGGAGTCTGCCGCAAAATCTCGACCAGGCGGTCGACGGTCGCAAGATAGATCGTATTCTCGATGAGATGCGTGACATGGCCTGGAAAAGCGTCGAGCACCTTATCGAGCGTCTGCTTTGCCCGTAGGGCGTTTGACGCCACTGCGAGGTCCGGGGCAATGTCCTCGTCGTGCAGGAACTCGCCCATGCGGCGCGAATCCTCCATGCCGCGGCGGGTGAGCGGACGTTCGCGGTCGCCGCCGGCCGAATGCCGGTCGGCCTTGCCATGGCGCAGGAGCAGGAGTCGACGCATGCCGCCTCTCTATCACGGCGCCGCCGCGCCGCCACTCTCCGCGTTTCGCCAAACGCTGACTGTGGCGAAATCACGCGCCTCTTCACCCTAAGGGCGCGCCATGCAACCTCTTTGTCGTCGGCCGCACCAGGGCTTTCCGATGCGCAGGTCCATCGTCGCCAGCGTCGTGATGTCGCTTTCGCTCGCGAGTTTCGCTTTGCCTTCGCCGGGCGCCGGCGAAAAGCCGCTCACGCTTGACAATATCGCCATCACGCTCGGCGCGACGACCTATCGTATTCCTCACATCGAAATCGAAGGCGCAAGTCTGCCCTGGGCGGAATTGGCCACGCTGTTTTTGAGCGGCGATACGAATGTCGCGGCGCGGCTCGCGCGCGTTTCCGCGCGGCGAATCGCCGTGCCTGCGATGTCGAGCGAAAGCCGCAATGATTCGCGCGTCGAGCGCGCCGCCTATCGCAAGCTACTCTTCGAGAATGTCGTATCCGGGCGCGCCGCAACCATGCGCGCCGACGGCGGCGAAGAAACGATCGAATCGCCAAAAGGCGGCGTTCAGCGCATTTACTGGGGCGCGTCCGAGGCGAAAGGCGTCGATCTCGTGGAGCTCGCGCGCATTGCGGTCTCGGCGCGCAGCGAGGCCGACGCGCCTTTGAAGCCATTGGTCGAGGAGGAGGTCGTCGAATCGTCGCGCCTCGAAGATGCGGGCGCCAATTTCATCGTGACGACCGGCCGCTTGAAAATCGAGGGCGTTCGCGGGCGGGCGCTGCAGACGCCCGCTGGCACGCTTATCGAACGCTTCGAAAAACTCGACCCGGCGAAACCCGAGGAGGATCCCGCATTGATGCGCGATCTCCTCGAGGCGCTTCAATCCTTCGAAGCCGCGTCGATCGACGTTGAGGACGTCGTCGCCACCGGCAAAGGCGAATCCGCAGGAAAGCCGTTCACGTCGAAGATCGCACGCGCCGGTCTACGCAAAGTGGCGGGCGCCGGCGTCGGCGAAATGTTTGTTGATGATTTTTCGCTCGCGGCGTCTGACGGCGGCAATTTTTCCGTGAAACGATTCGCGCTGAATGAATTGCGGCTTGCCCCTGTTTTGCAGGGCGGCGCCTATCCCAAGCTCGCGCGCGTCGACATGCGCGGCCTGGCCGCCGATTTGCCAGACCCCAAGACCAGCGAAACGTCACGCGTTAAATTCAGCGTCGAGAACGCGAACGCGACGTTTGGGAATTTTCTTAAAACGACGCCGACAAGATTCTCAGGCCGCATCGACAACTTCATCGTTGATCTCGCTGCGCGCGGCGAAACTCAGACGACGGCGCATTTTTTAGCGCTCGGCTATCGCGATCTCACGCTCTCCGGACTCGCCGCGGGAGAATGGCGCGAGAAGACGTCCGAAGCGGCGTTGGAGCCTGTCGCGATCGACGCCAAGAACATGGGCGCAGCGCGCCTGTCGGCGCTCTTCGGCAATGTGTCGAGCGCGGCGTTTTCGTCTTCTCCTGTTATTTCGCGCGCGGCGGCGCTCGCAACGTCGGTGAAGTCGGTCGATCTGACGCTCGAAGGCGATGGCCTCGTCGATCGCGTGCTCGCCTTGGAAGCCAAAGAACAGAAGACATCCGTCGAGAAGGCGCGCGCGGACTACGCCAAAGCCGCCGCCACGGCGATTACGGCGCTGGGCGGCGCCGGCGCCAACGCCAGGAAAGTCGCCGAAGCCGTTTCGGCCTATATCGAGAAGCCGAAGCGCCTGTATCTGCGTTTTGTCGCGCAAAAAGGCGTCAACGCGCTCGACCTGTTGACGCGAAAGCCTAGCGAAATCTTGGAGGCGCTCGAGGTGGAGGCGAGCGCTGACAGGCGATGACGAATGCATTGTTCGGCGCGAACTTCTCTAGCGGCGAGAAACCTCACCGACCGGAAAATTTCGGCTCCCGCTTCTCGAGAAAGGCGGCGCGTCCTTCCATGTAATCCGCGCTGTCGAAACAGGCGCTCGCCAGAGCTTCGCATTGTTCATGCGACGGCGCGCCAGGCAAACGGGCGGCGGCGCGAATCGCCGCTTTGGCGGCGCGCAACGTCAGAGGCGCGCCAGCGGCGATTGCTTCGGCGAGCGCATGCAATGCGCCTTCGAAACTCTCAGTCGCGAAAACGCGACTGACGAAGCCGCGCTCTTTGGCTTCGACGGCGGTGAGGCGCCGGGCCGTGTAGAAGAGATCGAACGCCAATTGCGGGCCGACCACGGCGACAATGTAAGACATCGCCGCAGGCGGATAGCCGACGCCAAGTTTCGCCGCCGGAATTGCGAAAACGGCCCGCGCGTCGGCGATGCGCAGGTCGCAGGCCGCCGCTATTCCGAATCCGCCGCCCAAGCAAAATCCCGACACGGCGGCGATCGTCGGCTTAGAAAGTTTCGAAATTGCGTCGAACGCCTCGACATTGGCCTCCTCATAGGCGCGCCCGCCTTCGTTTGTCGCGCGCACGGTGGAGAATTCGCTGATGTCGGCGCCGGCGCAGAACGACAGACCCGGCGCGCCGCTGATGACGAGGACGCGCGCGTCCTCGGCCGCGTCGATGGCGCGCAGCAACGACGGCAGCGCGCGCCACATCTCGAAGTCGAACGCGTTACGCTTGGCGGGATTTTCGATGTAGAGCCGCGCAACGCCGAAGTTGACCGTGACGCGCAGCTTGGGAGTCGGAGATACGATCGCCATTGTTCCTCGGGGGCAAAGTTTGGGCGAAGCCAAATGGCTCATTCAGCAGTCGCTAAAGCGCATGTCGCTACGCGATTGGACCACATACGCCAGCCACTCTAAGACCACACATGTGCAAAGCCGCGCGCCACGCGCCAACGCCCGCCGCAGAGCGGCAATGCGCGACCGAATGCCGCGGCGCGCCGCAGCTTTTGCGACCTCTTGCCACAGCATAGCGCAGTTCGATCAAGATAAGGTCATCGTCGCGCACTCAAAGAAATCTCCTGCCAACCGCGGAGCGTCAATGGCGATCGGAACGGACAAATTCGCGTCGCCTGGCGCCCTGCGGATGACTTTGGCCTTCGCGGTTTTTCTTCACCACACGACAAATTTCAACCTCGGCATGTCCGCTGTGCTGATCTTTTTCGTGCTGAGCGGCTATTGGGTCGCCGCAATGTGGAGGAAGACCTATTCTAAAACGACGTCGGCCTATTTCACCTATCTCGTCTCGCGCGTCTGGCGCATCGCGCCGGTTTTCGCTTTATGCTCCGCGATCACCTGGGCGCTGTTGTTCTGGCGCGGCGACGCGCCGACGGCCGTTGGCGGGCTGATGCATCAGCTCTTCTCCAACATCATGATCCTCGGCTACAACTCGCTGCCCTTCCAGGCCAACATTCCCGGCTGGTCGCTGGATATGGAATTGCAGTTCTATCTGATTGCGCCGGTGATCATCTTTCTCCTTTCCAAGAACATCCATCTGCTACTGATTTGTCTGCTGATCTCGGCCGGCGCGCCCTGGATTGGCGGCTCAGCCACGGTCGCGCCTTTCCTGCTCTTCTTTGGAATCGGCGTCGCGGCCGCGAGCCATCAGTTGAGGCCGAGCCGCACATTCGCCTATCGCTCGCTGTTCGCGACGCTCGCAGTGCTCGTCCTCTGCTTGGCGCTGCTCGCCAAAGAGCTTTATTTCGGATCGGCGCATGGCGCGGCGACGCTCGCCTTCAGCAGCAAGACGAATCTGCTGATCGCGGCGATGATGACGCCCTGGGCGCTCTACACCACCCAGCAGTCGAGCGGCGCAAAGGACCGAATGCTCGGCGAACTGTCCTACATCTTCTATCTGCTGCACTGGTCGGTGCTCGGCGCTTTGAAGACCGGCGAAGGCTCCTATCTCGATCGCGTCCTGCTCTGTTCCGAGGCGTTACTCATCATCTTCGTCGCCTCCTACCTGATCTGGCGCGTGTTCGATCGGCCGATCAACAAGCTGCGCGCCTCGTGGGTCTCTGGCCGGCTGCTGGTCCCGTCGGTTGCGCTGGCCCCGGGGCCCGCGAGCGCCGCGCCCGCGCTCGCCTAGGCCCGCGCTTCGGGCGGCCGCTCTCCGGTCCTACGCAGGACGCGATCGCGCGGCGGCCATATCGAGAAATTTGCTTGAGTCCAGTCAGCCGGGATATGGCTGCGCCATGTTCCCAGGGGCGCAAAGACTGGCGTTTGTTCTGGCCGTCACAGGCGGGCTGACGCTTCTTAGCCTGAAGCGCTCGGACGAGCCGACGCTCAGCTGCGCCACGGTCAATGGCGGCGACGACAATTATAAGATCCTTGTCGTCGGCGAGTCCTGGGCCTCGGACGGCAAAATTCTGCCCGAACTGCCGCGCGCCGTCTCCGAGAGACTGCATGGCCGCGGCGTGAAAACCTGCAGCATTGGTTTTGCGGGCCGAAACTCGCGGTTGCTCTACGCCGAACTGAGAGAGAAATTCCCCAAGGAAAAACTCTACCGCGTGTTTGAGGACGAAAGACCCGACAAAGTCGTTCTCATGAACGGCGTCAATGACGAAATCCAGCACGTCGGCGAATCGGCCTATGTCGAATATACGAAGAAGTTGGTCGAGTATTTCTCCGACGTCGATGACGTTGAAATCATCTCGATTCCGCGCGTCAACGAACGCAGATTCAAACCGCCGACTCTCTACAGCGCCGTCAAGCGCTCCATATTGAGCTGCTTTTACGATCACTGCCAGCGGCAGGTGAACGACCTATACCGGGTCGCGCTTTGGCGCGATCACCCCGAACTCAACATTATTGAGTTTGACGACTTCATCGATAGATACGAGGGAAACGAGCGATGTTACGCCGCCGACGGCGTGCATCTGACCGATGAATATTTCCACAAATATGGGAAATTCATCGGCGGCGCGCTTTCGCTCGGAAAGGAAAAGCGGGCCGAGAAATAACGCCTTTAAGCGCCGCCTGTTGCTATAAGCCCGCCATGGACCTCCTCTCTCGCCTGCTTCACCGCGACGGGCTGATGCTGATCATCGACAAGCCGGCGGGCGTCGCCGTTCATCGCGGCCCCAAGGGCGGCCCAAGCCTCGAAGACGCCTTCGATCAGCTGCGCTTCGGCCTGCCGCGCCCGCCGGCGCTGGCCCATCGGCTCGATAAGGACACGTCCGGTTGCCTCGTGCTCGGGCGGCACCGCAAGGCGCTGGAGCGGCTCGGCAGGCTCTTCAAGTCGGGCCGCGTCGGCAAGACCTATTGGGCGGTGGTCGAGGGCGCGCCCAAGGGCGAGGAAGGCGAGATCGATCTCCCGCTCGGACGGCTCGACGCAGCGCGCGGCTGGTGGATGCGGCCAGACCCGCTTGGCCTGCCCGCGCGCACCTCTTGGCGCGTGCTCGGCAGAAGCGACGATGGCGCGGTGTCTTTCATCGAATTTACGCCGCATACCGGCCGCACGCATCAGATCCGCGTGCATGCGCAGGCGATGGGCTGGCCCATTCTCGGCGATTCCGTTTATGGCTCAGGTCGCCGCGAGGGCTCAGCCCCATTACATCTGCATGCGCGCGCGGTCAGCGTGCCGATGCAGGACGGCAAACCGCCAGTGGATGCTGTCGCCCCGCCGCCCGCGCATATGTTTGAGGCGCTTGCCGCCTGCGGATGGACCCGCGACGCGCAACCGTAACGCGCCAATTGCAAATCGCCGTCGAAACGCCCAACATATTAAAGCAATTGGAGCGACCAATGGCGCTCGCCGCCACGCCTTCGACGACGGAAGCCTCATGCCGGGGCCGTAGCGCCTTCGCGCTGGACCGTGCGCTTCTCTATGATCTCGCCGATGTTGCGCTTACGGCCGCGCGGCAAGGCGGCGCCAGCTATGCCGACCTCAGGATCGGCGAAACGCGGCGCCAATACGCTTTCGCCAAGGACGACCGTTTGGAGAATTTCGACGAGCGCGCCTCGCAAGGGTTCGGCGTTCGCGTGCTGCTCGACGGCTGCTGGGGATTTTACGGCGCGCGACGGCTCGATGTGCATAGTCTACGCGACGGCGTCGAGCGCGCGCTGGAGAACGCCCGCGCGGTAAGGCCGATACAATTCCAGCCGATCGAGCTCGAGCGTCTGCCGGCGCATGAGACCGAATGGATCATGCCCATGGTCGTCGACCCCTTCGACGCGCCGGCCGGCGAGAAGGCCGATCTGCTGCTTTCGATCATCGCCAGCGCGCGCGATCATGGCGCGGACTTTTGTTCGGCTTCGCTTTCGGCGGCCTGCGAAGAGCGATTCTTCGCCAATAGCCTTGGCAGCCGCATTCATCAGACGCGCACGCGCGTCGCGCCGAGCTTTCAGGCGACCGCCGTCGATCGCGCGAGCGGCCGTTTCGCGACCCGCGACTGCCTGGCGCCAGCGCGCGGCGCCGGCTGGGACTATGTCCTCGGCGCGGGCCTGGTCGAGGAAGCCGCGCGCGCAGGCGAAGAGGCGCGCGCGAAACTTGACGCCAAGCCGGTGACGCAAGGCGATTACGACGTCGTGATCGATCCGACAAATTTGTGGCTCACCATTCACGAAACGGTCGGTCATTCGACCGAACTCGATCGCGTGCTCGGCTGGGAGGCGAATTTTGCCGGTACGAGCTTCGTCAAACCGAATATGCTCAACGAATTGCGGTTCGGCTCGGAACTGATGACGATCGTCGCCGATCGCGCTCAGCCCGGCGCTCTCGCCACGATCGGCTTTGACGACGACGGCGCGCCGGCGGAGGCCGCCGAATTCGCCATCGTTGAAAAGGGCATGTTCAAGAATTTCCAGATGGCGCTCGGACAAGCGCATCTCATCGGCTTGTCGCACTCGAACGGCTGCGCCTATGCGGATAGCCCCACCACTTTCCCCATTCAGCGCATGCCGAATATTTCGCTCAAACCCAATCCACAAAAATGCTCCTTCGACGATCTCATCAGCGACGTCGAGAATGGCATCTACGTCATCGGCGCCGGCAGCTGGAGCATCGATCAGCAGCGCGATAATTTCCAGTTCGGCGGCCAGCTCTTCTACGAGGTCAAGAATGGCAAGCTCGGCGATCTGCTGCGCGACGGCGCCTATCAGGGCCGCACCACGCAGTTTTGGAATTCTCTCGCAGGGCTATGCGACGCGAGCGCCTATCATCTCGACGGCACTTTCACCTGCGGCAAAGCCGAGCCGGTGCAGTTGGCGCCTGTTTCGCACGGGAGCCCGCCGGCGCTGTTTCGCAATGTGCGCGTGCTGAATACGAGCGACGACGCATAGCGCATGTTTCTTTCTTCAGACGACGTAAAGGCGATCGCCGATCAGGTTCTCGCGCATTCCAGGGCCGACGCCTGCGCTGTGCATATTCATGGCGGCTTGGACCAGAGTCTGCGCTTCGCGCGTGGCGGCGCGACGACGAATCTCGCGAGCGCCGAAGCCATTCTGCGCGTCTCGTCGCATATCTGCGGGCGCATCGGCTCCTGCAGCATCTCGCGTTTCGACGGCGAGGCTCTGGCCGCCGCCGTTGTGCGCTCAGAAGAGATCGCGCGCATGTTGCCTGTTGATCCCGATTATGTCGCGCCGCTCGGCCCGCAGAATTACGGCTTCTCCAACCGCTATGACGAGGCGACGGCGAATTTGCGCCTCGACGCGCTCGCCAATGCGGCGGCGCGCGTCATCGAGGAAGGCGCGCGCATTGGCGTCGATACCTTCGGCTGCGCGACGACCGCAAGGCGGTTCAACGCCTTCGCGACGAGCGCCGGCCTCTTCGCCTATGAGCGGCGCAGCGAAATCGATCTCTCCGCCACGGCGCGCAACCGCGCCGACTCATGGTCGGGCTGGGCCGGCGCGCATCAATTCTTCGCCGACCGTCTCGACGCTGAGCGAATCGCGCGCGTGGCCTGCGCCAAAGGCGCGCATGACGCGACGCCCGTCGATCTCGAACCCGGCGCCTATACGGTCGTTCTCGAGCCGGACGCGGCAACCGAGCTCACATTTTGGCTGATCAGAGCGATGGAGGCGCGCGCGGCCGACGAGGGCAGAAGCTTCTTCGCGCGTCCCGGAGGCGGAGCGCTGATCGGCGAAAAGCTCTTCGACGAGAAGCTCACGATCCGCGTCGATCCGGCCGATCCACTGGCGCCCGAAGCCGCGGTTGGCTTCGAGGGGCTGCCACAACGCGCCCGCGCCTTTGTCGAGAACGGCGTGGTGACGACGCTCTATCGCTCGCGCGCCTGGGCGCAAAGGACCGGATCCGAAGCAATTCCTTTCGCGCGCAATTTCGTGATGTCTGGCGGCGATGTTTCGATTGACGACATGGTTCGCTCGGTGCGGCGCGGCGTTCTGGTGACGAGGTTTTGGTACACCAATGTCGTCGAGCCGAAGAGCTTGCTGCTCACTGGCCTCACGCGCGACGGCAATTTTCTCATCGAGAACGGCCGTATCGTCGCGCCGATGCGCAACATGCGCTTCAATCAGCGGCTCGGCGATCTCTTCAGCAATATCAAAGCGCTGGGTCCAACGCGTCGGACTTGGCGCGCGGCGGGCGATGGCGGCGCGCCGGCGGCGCCGGCGATGCTGGTCGAGGGTTTCAATTTCTCGTCGAAATCGAGCGGGATATAGAGCCCGCGCGCGTTCATGTATGATCGCCGCGTTCCGACGGAGCGCCTCGTCATGCGAATCGCAATTGGCTGCACGTACAGTACTGTCATTCCCGACAGGCTGAAGGCCTGATCGGGAGTCCAGGCTTCATCAAACATGCCGTGCTCTGGATTCCCGATCGCGCGCTTTGCGCGCGTCTGGAATGACACTCAAGCGACCTGCGGGAAATAGCATCATGCGTCTTGTCGCCTTTCTCATCGCTCTCCTCCTCGCCGCGCCTGCGCAGGCGCTCGACAAGGTGAGCTTCGCCACCAATTGGCGCGCGCAGGCCGAGCACGGCGGCTTCTATCAAGCCGTCGCCGACGGCGCTTACGCGCGCTACGGACTCGACGTGACCATCCTGCAGGGCGGGCCGCAGCTCAATGCGCGCCTGCTGCTCGCCGCAGGCCGGGTCGACTTCGCCATGGGCGCGAACACCATTCAGATGTTCGAATCCGTGCAGCAGAACGTTCCGGTCGTCACCGTCGCGAGCATGTTTCAGGTCGACCCGGTGATTTTCATGTCGCATCCCGGCGTGGGCCTCGATCGTTTCGAAGATTTGCCCAAGGCGACCGCCTTCATCGCGAGCGACATGCGCGTTTCCGTCTGGCAATGGCTGAAGCAGGCTTACGGCTTCAAGGACGCAAACGCCAAGCCATACAATTTCAACTCGGCGCCGTTCCTTGCCGACAGGAAGTCGATTCAGCAGGGGCTTCTGACTTCGGAGCCTTACGCCATCGAACGCGAAGGCGGCTTCAAGCCCAACGTCTTTCTTTTGCCCGACTATGGCTATGACGGCTATTCGACGACGATCGAGACGCGCGCCGACACCATCGCCAAAACTCCTGACCTCGTGCAGCGCTTCGTCGACGCTTCGATCATCGGCTGGTACAATTATCTCTATGGCGACAACGCTCAGGCGAACGCCATGATCAAGCGCGACAATCCGGAGATGACCGACGGTCAGATCGCCTATTCCATCGCCAAAATGAAGGAGCGCGGAATCGTCGATTCCGGCGACGGGCTGATCTATGGCGTCGGCGTGATCACCGACGCGCGGATGAAAAGCTTCTTCGACAAAATGGCGAAGGCCGGCGTCGTTCCCGCCGACCTCGATTACAGGCGCGGCTATACGCTGCGTTTCATCGGCAAGAAAGTCGGCATGGAGCTGCGGCCGAAATGACGCCCAGGAAGCCGTCATGGCCGCGCTTGTCGCTTGCATCCACGAATAAGACTGGGGGATGCGTGGATGGCGGGGTCAAGCCCGGCCATGACGCACGTTTGCCTTCGCAGATGCGCGAATGACGGCGCCTGCGCTCGTTTCGCTCCGCGCCGTGGGCAAAACGTTCCCGAGCGGACTCGTCGCCCTCGCCGACTATGATCTCGACGTGCGCGAGGGCGAGACCCTGACGCTGCTCGGACCTTCAGGCTGCGGCAAGTCGACGGTATTGCGGCTCGTCTGCGGCCTCGCGAGCCCGACCGCAGGCGCGATCGATTGGCGCGCGCCTCAAATCAAGAACAACATCGGCGTCGTCTTTCAGGACGCGACGCTGCTTCCCTGGGCGAGCGTTTTCGACAATGTCTTCCTGCCGCTGCGGCTTAATCGCCTGTCGCGCGAAGCGGCGTCGCCGCGCGTCGACGAGGCGCTCGCGCAAGTCGGTCTCCTCAACTTTTCCCGAGCGCTGCCGCGGGAACTCTCTGGCGGCATGAGGATGCGCTGCGCCATCGCCCGGGCCTTGGTGACGCGGCCCGCGCTGATCATGATGGACGAACCTTTCGCCGCCCTCGACGAGGTGACGCGCTTCAAGCTCAACGACGATCTGCTCGCGCTCAAACGCCGGTTTGGCGCGACGATCGTCTTCGTCACCCATTCGGTATTCGAGGCCGCCTATCTCTCGACGCGTATCGTCGTGATGTCGAGACGGGCCGGCAGGATCATCGACGAAATCGAGATCGACCCGGCGATCCCGCGCGACGACGACTATCGGGCAAGCAAGACCTTCGCCGACGTATGCCGCCGCGCATCGCAGGCGCTTCGCGTCTCAATCGCGGAGGCGACGCCTTGAGAAAGAAACGACGGACGATCCAGTGGCGCGACATCGGCGTGCCGCTCGCCGTCTTCTTCGCGGCGCTGGCGTTATGGGAAGCGCTCGTCCGCTGGAAAAACATCCCGCCCTATATTCTCCCGGCGCCCAGCGTCGTGCTCGACAAGCTGATTGAAGACCGCGAACTCCTGTTCTCGTCGCTGCTGGTGACGCTCGGCGTCACCTTCGAGGCGCTTGTCGTCGCCACCGTCTGCGGCGTGGCGCTGGCGCTGCTCATCGCCCAGTCGAAATGGCTGGAGCGTGCGCTCCTGCCCTTCGCCATCGTGTTGCAAGTGACGCCGATCATCGCCATCGCGCCGCTGCTGCTCGTTTATATGCAGCCTGACAACGCAGTGCTGGTCTGCGCTTTTCTCGTCGCCTTTTTTCCGATTCTTTCAAACACATCGCTCGGACTGGCCTCCGTCGACTTTGGCTTGCGAGATTTGTTCGACCTCTATCATGCGTCGCCGTGGCAGAAGCTGATTTATCTGCGGCTGCCGTCGGCGCTGCCGCAATTTCTGACAGGCTTGCGCATCGGCGGCGGATTGGCGCTCATTGGCGCGATCGTCGCCGAGCTCGCCGCGGGCGCTTCGGGTCAAGGAACAGGGCTCGCCTATCGCATTGTCGAGGCGGGATTTCGCCTCGACATTCCGCGCATGTTCGCGGCGCTGGCGCTCATCTCGCTGAGTGGGCTTGCGATCTATGGCGCGCTCGCGGCGCTGTCCTATGTTCTGCTGCGCGGCTGGCACGAGAGCGCGAGAGCGCAAGACGAATGACGCTCGTGCGAGAAATTCGAGAGGCGGACGCCCAAGATTGGCGAAGGCTCTGGGCTGGCTACAATGATTTCTATGAAACGGCTGTGCCGTCCGACGTGACGGAACATACTTTACGCCGTCTGCTCGATCCGACGTCCACGTTGATCGGTCGGATCGCGGAAAGGGAGGGTCGCATCGCCGGCTTTTCCATCTCGGTGCTGCACGACAGCACCTGGACCGCGTCCAGAATATGCTACCTCGAAGACCTGTTCGTCGATCCAACCCTTCGCGGCGCAGGCGTGGGACGCGCGCTCGTTCAAGACCTCATCGATCTTGGACGCGCCCGCGGATGGGCGCGCCTCTATTGGCACACGCAAGCGAACAATGAACGCGCGCGACGCCTCTACGACAAATTCGTCGAAGCCGACAATTTCGTTCGCTACCGCCTGACGCTATAGCTCTCATACGGAATTTGACGAACCATTCGAATGTCATTCTCGACACGCCCGAAGCGCGTGATCGGGAATCCAGAATCACGATAAGAATCTTGAATAGTGCTCTGGAGTCCCGGTCGGACCTTCGGTCTGCCGGGAATGACACCCGGGCCGTTCAAACCAACGAGGCCTCACTGCTCGGCGAGCCCGCTCACTTCGTCGAGCCCATAGACGTCGTCGCGAAAATGCACGAGCCCGTCCGCTGACGCCCAGCCGGTCATATACACCCAAGCGACCGGCACATGATGCGTCAACTTCACCTCCTCGCGCTCGCCCGACGCAATTTTCTTGTTGATTTCATCCTTGCTCATCTGCGGGCCGGATTCGCCGTCGAGCAGCCATGCCGCGAGATCGACGACGCCCTGCACGCGCACGCAGCCATGCGACAGGAAACGATAATCATTGGCGAAGAGATTTCGCGACGGCGTGTCATGCATATAGACGGAATAGGAATTGGGCATCGAGATGCGAATCGACCCCAGCGAATTGTCCGCGCCTGAATCCTGACGCAGCGTGTAATGCGTGGCGCGTTCGCTCGCCCAGTCGATCGAGCGTGGATCGACTTCCTCGCCACGGGCGTTCAGCACACGGATATGCGAGCGCTTGAGATAGGTGGGGTCCTTCAGCATCTTCGGCGCGATCTCGTTCTTGACGATCGATACCGGAACCGTCCATGTGGGATTGATGTTGATCGCGACGACCTTCGCCTGAACCTCCGGCGAATGATGCTCAAGGTCGCCGACGATCGCCGCGTAGCGGCGCGTCACGCGATCATTTTCCACCGCATCGACCGCCGTCGATGGAATATTGACCACGATGTAGCGCGGGCCGAAGGCGAAATCGAGCGCCGTGAGCCGCCGTGCGGACGACTCGAGTTGATGGAAGCGAACTTCCGCCGGAATGTCGAGTTCGCGTAGCGTCGCCCCGGCCACGACGCCGGTCTGTTTGAGCCCCATTCGAAACTGAAAGCGCTTCACCGCCGCCGTGAGATCAGCGTCCCACTTCTGTTTCGCCGTATCGACGACGCTGTCGTCTTCGGCGGCGAGGCGCCGGCGCAGCGCCGACACGGCCGGCCCCTTCGAGCCGGGCCGGAGCGAGACGCCGACGACCGGCCATCCGCCGAGATCGACGATCTGCCGGTAGCGGTCCGCCGCCTTCGCGGTGGTGTAAAATGTTTGCGGCTGCAACGCCGGAGTCGGATCGTCAGAAAGCGCCATCTCGTGCGGCGCAGGTTTCGGCTTTGGTTTGCGCGCGGCGGCCTGCGCGGGCGCCGGATTTGTCGGTTGCGGCGCGGCGGGCTCGGCGCTGACGGGCGGAGCCGGCGTCGCGGGGGCAGCTTCGGGAGGCGGCGAAGCGGGAGCCGGCGGCGATTGCGCCGCAGCGGGCGCCGATTCGGGCGACGCCTTTTGGGCGGCGAGCGGCGCGTCTATGGCGGCGATCGCCAACATCGCCCCAAGCAAGAAGCGAACGCTAAAAGCAAGAGAAGTTCTCTTCATTTTCGTGCCCTATCGGCGCGCGCATCGGGTTGCGACGCTCCTCTTCGCGCCCATTGTGAATCAGGCGTATCTCCAACAATTTTTCCCATAATTTTATTCCCTTGGGGAGCGTAAACGACGCGCCTTCGCTGACTTCGATGTCGCGGCGCGAAGAGGAGGGGGACCACGCGTCCCCCTTGCCTTTTCTCGCGCCGCCCCCCATACCGCGCCGCAACGCACAATCGAAAACCGGGACGGATATGGGGTTCAAATGTGGCATCGTCGGCCTGCCGAACGTCGGCAAGTCGACCCTCTTCAACGCGCTCACGCAGACCGCCGCGGCGCAGGCCGCAAACTATCCCTTTTGCACGATCGAGCCCAATGTCGGCGAAGTCGCCGTTCCCGATCCAAGGCTTGAGGAACTGGCCAAGATCGCCGGCTCAAGGGAGATCATTCCAACCCGTCTGACCTTCGTCGACATCGCCGGCCTCGTCCGCGGCGCCTCCAAGGGCGAAGGGCTCGGCAACCAGTTCCTCGCCAATATTCGCGAATGCGACGCCATCGCCCATGTCGTGCGCTGTTTCGACGACGGCGACGTGACTCATGTCGAAGGCGGCGTCGACCCAATCCGCGACATCGAGACGATTGAGACGGAGCTGATGCTCGCCGATCTCGAAAGCCTCGAGAAGCGCGTCATTGCGCTGGAGAAGAAGGCGAAGGGCGGCGACAAGGAGGCCAAAGAGCTCGTCGATCTGATGAACCGCTGTCTCGTGTTGCTGCGCGAGGGCAAGCCCGCGCGTCTTGCCAAAGTGAGCGCGGAAGAGCGCGCCGCTTTCGCGGGGCTCGGGCTCTTGTCGTCGAAACCCGTGCTTTACGTCTGCAACGTCGAAGAGGCGTCAGCGTCCGAGGGGAACGTCCATTCGACGAAAGTCGCGGCGCGCGCCGCTGAAGAAGGCGCGGCGGCGGTTGTCGTTTCGGCGAAAATCGAGAGCGAGATCGCCGTGCTGCCGACCGACGAGCAGAAGGATTATCTCGAGGCCGTCGGCCTCACCGAGCCCGGGCTCAATCGCGTCATCCGCGCCGGCTACGACCTCTTACATCTCATCACCTATTTCACTGTTGGCCCCAAGGAGGCGCGCGCCTGGACCATCGAAAAAGGCGTGCGCGCGCCGCAGGCGGCGGGCGTGATCCATACCGATTTCGAGAAAGGCTTTATTCGCGCCGAGACGATCGCTTATGACGATTACGTCGCGAACAAGGGCGAAGCTGGCGCGCGCGACGCCGGCCGGCTGCGGCTGGAAGGCAAGGAGTATGTGGTCGCGGACGGCGATGTGATGCATTTCAGGTTTAATACGTGAGGGCGGCGTCCCCGAGCTGATCGTCTCCTATTTTTTGTTGGCGACGGACCAGAAATGCGGGCAACTATAGGGGGAGAGTCGCGTAAGAGGAGATACGATGATTTTGCATCGCATGAAAAACAATGTTGATTCGAGCTATGAGAGACCCTCGCAGGATTGGAAAATCCACGATGGCAAAGCGGTGGTAGATTTCCCTAAGTTTGGCCATGGAACAGAACGAAATCCCGATTTCCGCGTCACTCTAACATGGCAAGACGTCGAGGAAATCGTGGACGCTTTGGCGAACAAGAAACACGAAAAGGCATTGCGGGCTCAGAAGGCGTTTCGCCTCGCTGGCGCCATCGAAGATCTTGTCAAAATTTCAAGCTGATGCACTAAGGCGCTACCACAGCTTAGACTTGTGCAGCAAACTAATTTGAGCGTTGAACCAGGAGTAATTAAGAGGAGTCTATGGGCCTGGTGATTTTGAAAATCTATGATGCTTTTATCGCTGCTGGCGCGCCCGAGGAGAAAGCGCGCAAGGCGGCGGAAGCCATGACCGTTCATGAAAATCGCTTCTCGAAAATTGAAAGCGAATTGGCTGTTTTGCGCTGGATGGTGGGCTTCGTCATGGCGCTCCTGTCGGCGGTTGCGCTGAAGCTCTTTCTACATTGACGGACTGGCGGGCCGAGCGTAGCGCCGGGCCTTTCAACTATCCCCTTCACCCCTGCTTCGATAGATTATCGATCCGCTTGTTGAGCTCATCGAGCTGGCGCTTCAGCTCGGCGACGTCGCCGCCTTCCTTGCGGGCGCCAGCCTCATGCTCGTCAAGGCTCGGGCCGGTCGTCAGCCCTTCCGCTGGCACGCCGAAGGGATTGAACATGGTCAGCGCTTGACGGAACACGGCCATGTTCTTGCGGGCCTGCTCTTCGAGAGACTGAAAAGCGGCGCGCGTCGGCTCGGCGAAGGGCCCGCCCCCGACCCCGAGCGCCGAGGCGAACTGGTCGCGAAACTTCTGCTGCTCCTTGGTCAGTTTGTCGATCGAGAATTCGAGATAGCTCGGCACCAGCATCTGCATCGAGTCGCCATAGAAACGGATGAGCTGGCGCAAGAAGGCGATCGGCAGCAGGCTCTGGCCCTCTTTGCCCTCCTGCTCGAAGATGATCTGGGTGAGCACCGGGCGGGTGATGTCCTCGCCGGTTTTTGCATCGCACACGACGAAATCCTCGCCGCGCTTCACCATCGCCGCGAGGTCCTCAAGCGTCACATAGGTGCTCGTTCCGGTGTCATAGAGCCGACGATTGGCGTATTTTTTGATGGTTGTGGGTTTTTTCTCAGTCGCCATACGCCTGACCTGCTCCCCTCGCCGCACAGCCGCCGCCCGCCCAAAAAATAGTCGTCTGGCTCGGACGATACGCGCAAATTGGCGCCTGCGGCAATATTTTCGTGGCGAAAGCCTTTCGCTACCGCTCAATTCCGTGCAAAACGGGCCGTGGCTTGCCCAACGCAAGCGCGAAAGACCAACAATTCGCCCCCTGGCCGGCCGAGGCGGTCGGGCGGTTGGACTATTTTTTAAGGAGAACGACAGATGACCGATATCGTGATCGTTTCCGCGGCGCGCACCGCCGTCGGATCGTTCAACGGAGCCTTTGGAGCGGTTCCGGCCCACGAGCTCGGCGCTGTCGCCATCAAAGCCGCTCTGGAGCGCGCCAAGGTCCAGCCGAATGAGGTCAATGAAGTCATTTTGGGGCAGGTGCTCGACGCGGCGCAGGGCCAAAATCCGGCGCGTCAGGCGGCGATCAAGGCCGGCATTCCGGATAGCGCGACCGCCTTCGGCGTCAATCAGGTCTGCGGCTCGGGCTTGCGCGCCGTCGCGCTCGCGGCGCAGCAGATCGCTTCGGGCGACGCCAATGTCGTCGTCGCCGGCGGCCAGGAGTCGATGTCGCTCGCCCCTCACGCGTCGCAGTTGCGCACGGGCACGAAGATGGGCGACGTGAAGTTCGTCGACACGATGATCGTCGACGGACTCACCGACGCCTTCAACAATTACCACATGGGCCTCACCGCCGAGAACGTCGCCAAGCAGTGGCAGATCACCCGCGAGCAGCAGGATGAATTCGCGGTCAAGTCGCAGAACAAGGCTGAGGCGGCGCAGAAGGCCGGCAAGTTCAAGGACGAGATCATCCCCTATACGATCTCGACCAAGAAGGGCGACGTCGTCGTCGACGCCGACGAATATATCAAGCATGGCGTGACCATGGAGGGCGTCGCCAAGTTGCGCCCGGCCTTTGCCAAGGACGGCACGGTGACGGCGGCGAACGCCTCGGGCCTCAACGACGGCGCCGCGGCGCTCGTCGTGATGAGCGCCGAAGAGGCCAAGAAGCGGGGGCTCACGCCCCTCGCGCGGATCGCCTCCTGGGCGACCGCCGGCGTCGACCCGTCGGTCATGGGTTCAGGGCCGATCCCCGCCTCGCGCAAGGCGCTGGAGAAAGCCGGCTGGAAGGTTGCCGACCTCGATCTCATCGAGGCGAACGAAGCCTTCGCGGCCCAGGCCATCGCGGTCAACAAGGACATGGGCTGGGATCCCGCCATCGTGAACGTCAACGGCGGCGCGATCGCCATCGGCCATCCGATTGGCGCCTCCGGCGCGCGGGTGCTCACTACGCTTCTGCACGAAATGGCGCGGCGCGGCTCCAAGAAGGGCCTGGCGACGCTCTGCATCGGCGGCGGCATGGGAATCGCGCTGGCGGTGGAGCGGTAATCCGGGGCAGTCGGCAATGGGCAATAGGCAGTCGGATTAGGACAATCTCCGACTGCCTACTCACGACTACCGACTGCCGTTTCAAACCATCAATCGATTCTGGAGGAGACTTCTTTAATGGCAAGAACTGCAGTTGTGACCGGCGGCACGCGCGGCATCGGCGAAGCGATTTCCAAAGCGCTGAAGGCGGCGGGCTACACTGTCGCGGCCACCTATGCCGGAAATGACGAAGCGGCCAATAAATTCAGGGCCGAGACGGGCATTCCCGTTTATAAGTTCGACGTTTCCGACTACGACGCCTGCGCGGCCGGCATCGCTCAGATCGAGAAAGATCTCGGCCCGATCGAGATTCTGGTCAACAACGCCGGCATCACCAAGGACCGTCTGTTCCACAAGATGGAGCTTGCCCAGTGGCAAGCGGTGATCAACACCAATCTCAATTCGCTCTTCAACGTCACGCGCCCGGTCATCAACGGCATGCGCGACCGCGGCTTCGGCCGCATCATCGTCATCTCGTCGATCAACGGTCAGAAGGGCCAGGCCGGCCAGACCAATTATTCCGCCTCTAAGGCCGGCGATATTGGCTTCGTGAAGGCGCTTGCGCAGGAGAGCGCCTCGAAGGGCATCACCGTCAACGCCATCGCGCCCGGCTATATCGCCACCGAAATGGTGAAGGCCGTTCCGCAGGACGTGCTCGACAAGCACATCATTCCCTATATCGCCGTCGGCCGCCTCGGCGAGCCCGAGGAGATCGCGCGCGCCGTAGTGTTTCTTGCCGCCGATGACGCGGGTTTCATCACCGGCTCGACGCTGACGATCAACGGCGGCCAGTATCTGCACTGAGCAGAAGCCGCTTTGTGAAGAATCAAGTGGCCGGCCTGTTCATCGCACCGGCCATTTTTCCGCCTTCAAGGCGAAGCCCAATTCCTCGCCTTAGCGAGATGGCCATGAGCGTAGAGGACGATCGACTTCGACCCACGCGTTTGCCGCGCGAATTTCGCTTCAGCGAAATCGTTGCGCCCGCAGGCGGCCTACGGCCTTCACCCGAGACGTTCGGGTCGCACCCAGCGGCCGGCGCAATAAAATACATTACTCAGCGCGGGGGATATGTCGCGCTGATTTTAAACGCATGTTTTTTCGCTTTTATTTCGTACTGGCTCTATCAAAACATAGAATTTGCCGATCTGGCGTCGCAGTTGAAGCAAATCCCCTTAACCGCGATTCTAACGGCAATGACGATGAATGTGTTTGTCTTGCTGTTCTATGGCTCGCGCCTCTCGACGCTGCTTGAGGGCGGACTCTTGTCCGGTTTTCTGATCGCCACGATGGGTTTTACCTTCAATAGCCTAATTCCGTTTAGAGCCGGCGAAGGCGTGAAGATTTATTTCGGACACTCATATTACGATTACGCAATCGGCGGCGTCAGCGCCGCCGTCCTATTGGAAAAACTCTATGACGTAACGGCGATAACAATTTTGTCATTGCTCATTTTGACGAACTCGGATTCGAAAATAATCGACCCTCGCATGCTTATTGCGGCCGCCGTGATCGTTTCTATCGTCTTTGCGGGCCTATTCGCCTTCCGGCGGAAAGGCGTCATTTGGAGCCTTCCAGATTGGCGCATCGTCAGGGCGGCGCGACTGGACGCCATATTCAAGCAGGCCGAGCGCTTGGTCGCCAATCACAGTCCGGCGAAAACCGCGTTCTTCACCGCCTCGATATGGATGACAAACGTCTGCCTGGTCTACGTCGCGTTCAGAACGTTGCTGCCTGAAATAGATTTCACCCTTATCCACGCGATGACATTATTGATCATCGGCGCGCTGGCGATCGCCGTTCCAGCGAGCCCCGCCGGCTTGGGACTGTTCGAGGCAGGCATTGTCGCCTACCTCGTCAGTGCCTATGGCGTTCAGAAGGAACGGGCGATTTCCGCGGCGCTAGCGTACCATTTCTCGATCACCGCGCCACACACGCTGATTGTCATCGGTTTTCTTGGAATCGCATTTTTCCGCTGGCTGAAAGAGCGATCGACAGCGTGATTGCGTGCGCGGCGCTGCAAGAGCACGACATTCTTTTTAGACAGTCATAAAAGGTCCCAGCCCTAACGGCGCGCTGTTTTCTTACGTGCGCCGCCACACGGAATCGGGACCTTGCCTCTTCTACAAAGCGCTCATCGAGACACCGAACATCGAGCGCAAGAAAATGAAACGCCCCACCTCCACGATCGCCCAAATCGCTTTCGCCGCCGCCCTCATCGGCGCCGCCTCGGCGACCCAGCCCGCCGCCGCCCGCGAATTCGTTCACTATCACTCCGAGCTCGATCCCGGCTCGATCGTCGTCAGCGAGCACGAGCGCAAGCTCTATCTCATCGTCGGCCAGGATGACGCGATCGCCTACAAGGTTGCGGTGCCGAAGGCCGGCAAGGAATGGACCGGCGTCGTGCAGATCAACGCCAAATATGTCGCGCCGGACTGGACGCCGCCGGAAGACGTGAAGCACGACCATCCGGAGCTGCCCGACGTGATCCCCGGCGGCGCGCCAAACAATCCGATGGGCGCCCGCGCCATGACGCTCAGCGAGGGCCAGGTCGCGATCCACGGCACGACCGACAAGATGCGCAAGTCGATCGGCTCAGCCGCCTCCTATGGCTGCATCCGCATGCTCAACGAGGATATCGTCGATCTCTACGACCGCGTCGCCGTCGGCGCCACTGTGGTGATGACGCCCTAAATGCTTTCGCCGGGCGGTCGGGGCGCAAACGGCGCCCCTACTCTTGCGGCAGCGGGATGAACTCCGCGTCGCCCGGCACGGCAGGGAACCGCCCCGCCCGCCAATCGCGCTTCGCCTGTTCGATCCGGTCCTTGTTCGAAGCGACAAGATTCCACCAGAGATAACGCCGCCCTTCGAGCGGCGCGCCGCCGAGCAGCATCATCCGCGCATCGGAAAGCGCGCGGATCGTAACCGCGGCGCCTGGGCTGAAGACCAACAATTGCGGCTCGTCGAAGCGTTCGCCGGCGATCTCGATAGCGCCGTCGACGAGATAGAGCGCCCGCTGCTCAAAGTCCGCGTCGAGCGGCGCGGCGACGCCGGCGGAAAGACGCAGCTCGACATAGAACCACTCCGACAAGGTTTTTATCGGCGACTTTGCTCCAAACGCGTTGCCGGCGATGACGCGCGCAAAGACGCCTCGATCCTCCACGACAGGAAGAACGTCGGCGCCAAAATGCTGGAAGCTCGGCTCGGTTTCTTCATGCGCCAGCGGCAGCGCCAGCCAGCTTTGCAGCCCGAGCATCTTTTGGCCCGCCGCGCGAGGCCCCGGCGGCGTGCGCTCGGAATGCACGATGCCGCGCCCGGCCGTCATCAAATTCATCGCGCCGGGGGCGATCTCCTGCACATTGCCGAGACTGTCTCGGTGCAGGATGCGCCCGTCGAGAAGGTAGGTGACGGTCGCAAGGCCGATATGCGGATGCGGGCGCACGTCCATCCCCCGCCCCGGCGCAAATTGAACCGGGCCGAAATGATCGTAGAAGATGAACGGCCCAACCATCTGTCGCCTGTCGTCGGGCAGCGCCCGCCTGACGCTGAAGCCGCCAAGATCGCGCGCACGCGGCGCAATCCGCAATTCAATTGTTTTTGCCGCCGTGTCGGCGCCGCCAAGTAAGGACATGGTGAGGCCTTGTCTCGCGCATAGGGGTTGCGCCAGTAGCTAAGGCCGCCAAACGAGGGATCAAGCGCCGCCGATTATACGCTGCGACGCTTGCCCTTCATGACGCATCCGACATTCGCCGTCTGCCGCATTTTCTTGCTCTTGACGCAGCGCGGCTGAGGATTGGCGCCGACGCTTATCGCCTGCGGCGCCGAGGTCGATGCGCGCTTCAAGCCGCCGGCGCTCGAATAGAAGCTGAACGACATGGCGAGAGCCGCGGCGACCAGGAATATGAACATTCGCATATCATCGTCCCTCTCGGATAACTGAGCGAAGCAGGACGAGATCCTCTTTCGAAGCGCCTTCAAGCGCTGTGCTCCCGCGCACACGTCCAGGGCCCACGCGCTTGACCGCACCTTAAAAGGGGCATATGCATATCGCATGGCTTCGTTAGACCATGCCGACGTTAAGCTCTGCGCCCGAAACTGCGCGGCCGCCAATATCCGCCGCGCCAGCCGCGCCATTACGCGGCTCTATGGGCAATTCATGGCGGCGACCGGGCTCGAGCCGACACAATATTCGCTACTCATCGCCTGCGCTCTGACCGGCGGCGCGACGGTCAGCAAATTGGCTGAATCTTTCGCCCTGGAGCGCAGCGCACTCGCACGGAATCTCGCAGTTTTGCAGAAGCGTGGGCTCGTCAAGGTGAAGCACGGGGACGACCGGCGCACGCGCAAAATCGCGCTGACGGCCTTCGGCGAGGCGACGCTCGCCAACGCCCTGCCGCATTGGCGCGAAGCACAGAATGCGGTGGAGGCGAAATTTGGCGCAGAACGCCTGCAAAGGCTCTTATCGGAATTACGCGCGCTGATGGATGTGACCTCGACCGTCTAAAGCGGACGTAGCCGGAAAACTGTCGTGCGTAGAAAGGGGTATATGCAATGACAATAGATCGTGGCTTATCCTCCGCGCCTGACGCCGTAGACCTCGGCGCTAACGCAATCCGCGACATCGCTCTGCGGGCCGGCGCCGACGACGTTGGCCTCGTCTCGCTCGACGATCCGGCGCTTGACGATCAGCGCCGCGATATACTTGCGGCTTTTCCCTTCGCGCGAACGCTCATTTCTTTCATCGTCAGGATGAATCGCGAGAACATTCGAAGCCCGGCGCGATCCGCCGCCAATGTCGAATTTCACCACGCGGCTGACGACTGCGATGAGGTCGCCCGGCGCATCGCTCACGCCTTTCAGGCGCGCGGAGCGCGCGCCGCCTATCCGTCTATGGGCTTTCCGATGGAGGCGTCCCAATGGCCGGACAAGATGTGGATCATCTCGCATAAGCCGGTCGCCGTCGCAGCCGGACTGGGACACATGGGAATCCATCGCAACGTCATCCACCCAAAGTTCGGCAATTTCATTCTGCTCGGCACGGTCGCCGTCGACATCGAGCTTGAGACGCGCGCCAGGCCGCTCGACTTCAATCCCTGCCTCGAATGCAAACTCTGCGTCGCGGCATGCCCGACGGGCGCAATCGCAGCGGATGGCCATTTCGACTTCAGCGCTTGCTATACCCACAACTATCGCGAGTTCATGAGCGGCTTCGGAGACTGGATCGAAACAGTCGCCGAGTCGAAAGACGCGCGCGGCTATCGGCAAAAATTCAGCGACGCCGAAACCGTCTCAATGTGGCAGAGCCTCGCCTTCGGGCCGAACTACAAGGCGGCTTATTGCATGGCCGTATGCCCGGCCGGCTTGGATGTTATCGAGGCCTATCAGGCGAACAAAAAGCGCTATCTGCAGGAGGTCGTCGATCCGCTGCAGAAGAAGGCCGAGACGATTTACGTGACCGCCGGATCCGACGCGGAAAACTACGTGGCGCGCCGGTTTCCAGACAAGAGATTCAAGCGCGTCGGGGCGCCCTTTCGTCCCCTGACGATCGACAGCTTTCTGTCGGGACTGAGACTCGTCTTTCAGCGCGGCCAGTCAACCGGTCTCGACGCGGTATACCACTTCGTCTTCACGGGCACGGAACGTCGCAACGCGACTGTGGCGATCGCAAACAAAAAGCTTCGAGTAGCCGAAGGGCTTGTCGGCGCGTCGCGACTGACCGTGACCGCCGACTCCGAGACATGGCTACGTTTTTTGCGCAAAGAAACGAGCCTCGTCTGGGCGCTGCTGCGCGGCAAGATCAGGTTGCGCGGCGATCCGCGTCTGCTCCTGTCATTTGGACGCTGCTTTCCAGGCTGAACCGCTATCCCCCGTTCGCCTTTGCATGGGCGGCCACGATGTCGCGCGCCTGTTTGCCGACGACTTCCGCGAGATGGTCGAAGCGCGCTTGATAAAAGCCCGCGCCGGCCGTCGCCGAGCGCAGCTCGACGATGAGATTGTCCATCTCCGCCTCCGGAATGAGAGTCTCGAGCTTGTCCCAGCCTTCCCAGCCCTCGCGCGGACCGAAGCCCATGATCTGGCCGCGCCGCGACGAGACGATGCCCGTTGCGCGCGACATGGCGTCGCTCGGCACGAAAATGTCGACCGCGAGCACCGGCTCGAGCAGGATCGGCTCGGCCTTTTCCAAAGCTTCGCTCATCCCGATGCGCGCGGCGGTGCGGAACGCCATATCGGAAGAGTCGACGGAATGATAGGAACCGTCGGTCAGCACCGCCTCTACGTCGACGACCGGGAAGCCCAGCGGGCCGTGCAGCAAAGCGTCCTGACAGCCGGCCTCAACGGATGAGAAATATTGCCTGGGCACCGCGCCGCCGTGCACCCTTTCGCTGAAGGCGAATCCTTCGCCGCGGCCGCGCGGCGCGATCTCCATCACCACGTCGCCGAACTGGCCATGTCCGCCGGACTGCTTCTTATGGCGGCCGCGGACGGTGACCTTATGGCGAATTGTTTCGCGATAGGCGACGGTCGGCTTTGAGAAATCGACGGCGACATTGAAGCGCGAGGCAAGGCGTTCAAGCGCGACTCGCAGATGCATCTCTCCCTGGCCGAAGAGCTTGATCTGCGACAGCTCCTGATCCTGCACAAAGACGAGCGAAGGATCCTCTTCGATGAGCTTGGTCATCGCCGCCGCGAGCCGCATCTCATCCTTGCGGTCCTTCACATTCAGCGCGAGGGCGTGCACCGGATCGGGAATGTTCGCGCGCGTCTTTTTCAAATCGGCCGCGCCAGCGCGGGTGTCGGCGACAATGTTGTCGCCGGTCTGCGCGTGGTCGAGACGCCCCAGAGCGACGACGTCTCCGGTCTTCGCCTCCGCCATTTTGCTGGTCGCCGCGCCCATCAAACGCGACATGCCCGAAATGCGATCCTCTCCCTGCGGAGAAAAAACCGTCTGCCCGTCTGCAACGGAGCCGCGCAGCACGCGCGCGGCCGATATTTTTCCGCCATGCGGCGTGTGAACCGTGCGGATGACGCGAGCGAGCGCAGGGCCGCTTTCGCCAACGCCGAGACGCACGCGCGTCGCGTCGATTCCCGGCGCTTCGTGACGCAGCGCTTTCAACAGCCGCGTCACGCCCGCGCCGCGTTCGGCCGAGCCGATGAACAAAGGAACGACGAGCCCGGCGCGCAACTCCTTGGTCAGATCGTCGAAGACCTGATCGCGCGGCGGTTCGATATCGGAAATCAGCTCCTCCATCAGCGCGTCGTCGTAGTCGGCGAGTCGCTCCAGCATCGAGTAGCGCGCCTCCTTCTGGGTCGCCGCGTCGCCCTTGGGAATGTCTATGACCTCTGACGGCGCATGTTCGCGGTAGACATAGGCGCGCTCCAGAGCGAGATCGATAAAGCCGACGGCGACGCCATTGTTCCAGATCGGAATCTGGCGCAGCAGCAGCGGCGTGCGCGAGGCAGGCTGCAGAATGCTGAGCGCGTCGCGCACGTCGATCGTCGCGGCGTCGATCTTGTTGAGGAAGATGAAATGCGGCACGCCGAGCTCTTCGAGTTGCCGTAAAATGAGCTGCAGCGCCGGAACCTTGCGGGCGTCCGCCTCGCAGACGACGACCACCGCGTCGACCGCGGGCAGGATATTGCGCGATTCATGGGCAAATTCGACGGATCCGGGAAGATCGGCGAAAGTGTAGCGATCGCCCATATAGTCGACGGTCGCGATATTGGACTCGACGCTCATCTGATGGGCGCGGGCTTCCTGACTTGAGTCGCCGACGCTTGCTCCCCCGGCGACGCCGCCCTGTCGCGGGATCGCGCCGGCATGGGCCAGAATGGCCTCCAAAAGAGTGGTCTTGCCGCATTGAAAAGGGCCCGCCAGCGCAATCAGCCGGGGGCCCTGTGCTCTCGCCTCGTAAGAATGCGCTCCTTGGGACGACGCTTGACCCATCACTCCCTCCTTATCTGTCGAAGCCTGGTTTGACCGGCCCCGTTAGCTCATGGTTTCACCATGCGGCCGCGAGCGCAAGACGCTGTCCTCGCCCGGCGCTTCCACGGTCGCCGAAAGCGCGTTAGAAGGCGCGACCGATACGATGACGGAGCAATTATGCGCCCCAGCAAACGCGCGCCCGAAGAGATGCGCCAGGTGAGTTTCGAGCGAGGCGTGGCCCGCTACGCCGAGGGCTCCTGCCTCGTGAAATTCGGCAATACCCAGGTGCTCTGCGCCGCGTCGCTCGAGGATAAGCCGCCGCCATGGTTGCGCGGCCAGGGCCGAGGCTGGGTGACGGCGGAATATTCCATGCTGCCGCGCGCGACCCATACGCGCACGCGGCGCGAGGCCGCCACCGGCAGGCTTTCGGGACGCACGCAGGAGATTCAGCGTCTCATCGGCCGCTCACTGCGCGCGGTCACCAATCTGTCGGCGCTTGGCGAGCGGCAGGTCGTCGTCGACTGCGACGTGATCCAGGCGGACGGCGGCACGCGCACGGCGTCGATCACCGGCGCCTGGTTGGCGCTGCATGATTGCTTCGACTGGATGCGGTCGCGCTCCATCGTCAAGGAAAGTCCGCTGCGCGATCATGTCGCCGCTGTGTCCTGCGGCATTTTTAACGCGACGCCGGTGATCGACCTCGATTACGCTGAGGATTCGACGGCGGAGACCGACGCCAATTTCGTCATCACCGGTTCCGGCGGCCTCGTGGAAATTCAGGCGACGGCCGAAGTCGCGGTTTTTTCGCAGGATGAGCTGTCAGCGATGCTGACGCTCGCGCAACAGGGCGTCGCCGATCTTGTCGCCTTGCAGAAAGCGGCGCTCGCTTGAGCTCGCCGCTTTGCGTCAACGCCGGCTTCCATCAAGCGGCGGACGGCGGATTGATGGGCTGGGGATCATTCTCCAGCAAAGCATACAACAAATGGTCGCGCCACTGCCCATTGATGTTGAGATAGGAGCGCGCATAGCCCTCCTGCTTGAAACCGACGCGCTCCAGCAATCGCTTCGAAGGTTCGTTTGTCGGCAGGCACGCCGCCTCGATGCGATGGAAGCCGCGCTTTTCGAAAGCATAAGCGCAAGCGGCGCGGACGGCGCGGGTCATATATCCCTTGCCCGCGTAAGGCTCGCCCATCCAGTAGCCAAGCGTCGCCGCCTGCGACACGCCGCGCCGCACATGGCCGAAGGATAGGCCGCCCATCAGAGCGTCGTCCTCTTCGCGAAAGATAAAGAAAGAATAAGCTTCGTCGCGCGCCATTTCCTCGGCGTGACGACGCACGCGATAACGGAAGCTCGCCCGCGTAAGATCGTCGATCGGCCAGAGCGGCTCCCAGGGCGTCAGGAAGGAGCGGCTCTTCTCGCGCAGTTCGGCCCATTCGACGTAATCGCGCATTTCGGACGCGCGCAGATAGAGACCCTCGCCTCGGATCGGCAGGTCGCGGCGTCCGATTACGCTGAAGATCGCCATTGTGCTCCTTGCCAGAACTTGTCAGTTCTTCGCCGCGCGCGCGCGCTGCATAATGAATTCGGCGATTCGCGCGCCGTCATTTTCAAGAATCGTGAATCGTTCCGGCGCGTCAAGACGCGTCGCAATATTTTCAGGCGGCTGTGGACGCAATCCGATGGCGCGCTCAATGGCGTCAGGAAACTTCGCCGGATGCGCAGTCGAGAGCGCGATGACAGGCGTCGCAGGTTCTTTTGCAAGCTGTGCGCGCGCCGCGCTGACGCCAGTCGCCGTGTGCGGATCGAGCACATAGCCGGTCTCGCGCCAGGTGCGACGAATCTCGTCCGTCGTCTCGGTTTCGCCAACGGATTGCGCGTCGAAATCGGCGCGTATGGCGGCATGCGCAGCAGGCGGAATATCGAAGGCGCCGGACTGATCGAGCGCGGCGAAAGCGGCGCGCACCGCGGCGGGATCGCGTCCCGTCGCATCGAACAATAGGCGTTCGAAATTGGACGAAACCTGAATATCCATCGACGGCGACTGAGTCGGCGTCACGCCCCGCGGCTCGTAACGCCCGCTCGCGAGAGCGCGCGCAAGAATGTCGTTGGCGTTGGTGGCGACGACAAGTTTCTCAACCGGCAGGCCCATTCGCTTGGCGACATAACCGGCGAGCACGTCGCCGAAATTGCCTGTCGGCACGGCGAAGGAAATATGCCGATGCGGCGCGCCGAGAGCGACGGCGCTCGTGAAATAATAGACGGTCTGGGCGACGACGCGCGCCCAGTTGATCGAATTGACGCCAGCGAGTCCGACGCGCGTGCGAAAATCGACGTCGCGAAACAGTCCTTTCAAAATCGCCTGAGCGTCGTCGAAGGATCCCTGCAGCGCGATCGTATGGACATTGTCGTCGGCGACCGTTGTCATTTGCTTGCGCTGCACGTCCGAGACTCGGCCATGCGGAAACAGAATGAAGACGTCGACGCGATCGAGTCCCTTGAACGCCTCGATCGCCGCTGCGCCCGTATCGCCGGACGTGGCGCCGACAATGGTCGCGCGCAGATTTCGCTTCTCGAGCACATGATTCATCATGCGGCCGAGGAGCTGCATCGCCAGGTCCTTGAAGGCGAGCGTCGGCCCGTGGAAAAGTTCGAGAACGAAGAGATTGTCGTCGATCTGCGTCAGCGGCGCGATGGCGCGATGACGGAAGCCGCCATACGCGCTCTCTGTCTGCGCGCGCAAAATCTCCGTCGAAAAAGTCTCGCTGAGATAAGGCGAGATCAATTGCGCGGTCGCTTCAGCGTATGGCCGGCCGGCGAGCGCGGCGATGTCGGAAGGCGCCACGTGCGGATAGGCGAGCGGCGTGTAGAGGCCGCCATCGGTCGCAAGACCGGCGAGCAGAACGTCGTCGAAGCCAAGCTGCGCGGCCTCGCCGCGCGTTGAAAGATAGCGCAACCGTCGATCCATCGATGCGGAGCGCGCGCCACTCGCGACGCGCATATCAGTGCGCCCTTTCATAGCATATTCGCGATTGCTGCAAGGCCGAGACTACGGCTCTTCGATCGCATCCGCGCGGGCGAGGACGCCGCGTGCGTAAAGAGCAAAAATGACGAGAAGCGCGAGGGAGAGGCCGAACCACGTCACGGCATATGAGAAATGATTATTGACGATCGTTGGAACGCCTGCCACGGGCCGCGGCCAATCAGCCGCCGCGGGAGCGGCGTCAATGACGAGCGCGAAAGGCGCGGCGTCGGTCAACCCGAGAGCGACGGCGATCGCCGCCGGATCGCGCGCATAGAAGACGCCCCTCTCCGGCTCGTCGGTGGGCGTGAAAGGGTTGCGCCGCTCAGGCGCGCGCAACAGCCCGATAAGCGTCAGTTCGCCGGGAGGGGCGGGGCGCGAAGCGGCGTCGTTCGCTTTCGAGCCAGGAAGAAATCCGCGGTCGACGAGCACGACGCCGCCGCCCGTCAGCGCAAAAGACGTGAGCAGCAAATAGCCCGGCTCTCGGCTTGCGCCTTCCGGCGGCGCGGCGAAGACGAACGCGTCGCGGCCGCCAATAAAATGACCCGTCGCGCGCACATGCATGAAGTCGTAATCCTCAGTGCGAAGCGTTCCCCATCGCTCGCGCGGCGGGATCGGCTGCGGCGCTTGCGTCGAGCGCTGTTCGATGCGCGTGATGAGCGCCTCTTTCTCGCCGAGCCGTCGCACCTGCCAAAATCCGAGACTGACCAGCAAAGCGAAGAGCAAAGCTGTTGCAATCGCCGGCCACAGGAGCGCGCGGACGGCGGGACTCACGACTGGTGTCGGCTTTCTTCAGCCTTGTTGAAATATTGCAGGGCGATCAGCAGGCCTTTCGTCGGCCGCAGCAGCGCCACGCAGAGAATAGCCGACAGGGGCACGAGGATGGCGGCGTGCACCCAATAGGGCGGCTGATATGTCACCTCGACATACCACAGCACCGCGATCGCGACGAAGCCGACGACGGTCATGACGAAGATCGCGGGACCATCGCCTGCGTCCGCGAAGGAGAAATCGAGACCGCAAACTTCGCATTTGGGCGCGACCGCAAGGAGGCCCTTGATCATGTGACCCTTACTGCAGCGCGGACATCTGCCGAGGGCCCCGTCGACATAGAGCGACAGCGGCGGATAGACATGCTCTTCTGACATGGTGGGCCTCCAACGAAAACGGTCACGGGCGCGCCCGTGACCGTCCAATATTTTAGATCGATCGGCGGCGCGCCTATTCCGTGACCCCGCCCCAGTTCCCCCACACATAGATGCAGGCGAACAGAAACAGCCAGACGACGTCAACGAAGTGCCAGTACCAGGCGGCGAATTCAAAGCCCAGGTGCTGATCCGGCGTAAAGGCTCCCCTGAAGACGCGAAGCAGGCACACGGTCAGGAAGATCGTGCCGACGATCACATGGAAACCGTGGAAGCCAGTCGCCATGAAGAAGGTCGAGCCGTAATTCGTCGCCGCGGGCTTCGCCGGGTCGAAGGCGAAGGCGAAGGGCGCATGGATGTATTCGTAGCCCTGGATCAAAGTGAACATCAGGCCGAGGGCGATCGTCACGATCAAGCCCTTCTTCAGAATGTCGCGATTATTCTCCAGCAGGCCGTGATGCGCCCAGGTCAGCGTCGCGCCGGAGCTGAGCAGGATGATTGTATTGACGAGCGGCAACTTCCATGGGCTTAAGACTTCGACGCCCTTCGGCGGCCACACGCCCTGGAACAATTCGGTGCGCATGACCTGCGCCGCATCCGCCGGGAAAAGCGCCGAATTGAAGAACGCCCAGAACCAGGCGACGAAGAACATCACTTCCGAGAAGATGAACAGGATCATCCCGTAGCGATGGTGCAGCCGCACGACCGGCGAGTGGAAGCCGCCGACGGTCGCTTCCCGAATGATGTCGCTCCACCAGGCGTACATCACCAGCAGTATGCCGGCGAAGCCGACGAAAAACATGATGCCGCCGAAGGTCATGCCGCCGATCGGCGCGCCCTTGTGCTGCGCCATCCACATGACCGCGCCGATCGCCGTGATGAGCGCGGCGACCGCGCCCACGATCGGCCACGGACTCGGATCGACCAGATGATAGTCGTGTTCGGGTTTCGCGTGTCCGTCCGCCATCTTGCTCTTCCTTGTCCATCGGCCGGCGGTCCCGGCCAGTCCCCTTAGTTTACCGCGCGCCATGCCGCGCGGCGCAGTCAACCCTTCGGCCCTGCGGTCGCCGTCTCGCTCGTCTTCGAGGGAGCGGAGTCCTTGGTGGCGAAGAAGGAATAGGAAAGCGTGATCTCGCGAACGCCGCGCATGCCCTCTTCGCGCTCAAGCGCAGGATCAAGATAGAAAACCACCGGCCATTCCTCGGCCTCACGAGGACCGAGCCGCTTCTCCTCGAAGCAGAAGCAGGCGACTTTCACGAAGAAGGCGCCGGCTTGGCCGGGCGTAACATTGTAGGCCGCCAGCCCGCTCGTTTCGCGATCGGAGAGATTGGCGACTTTGTAATAGACCGTTTTCGTTTCGCCGGTGCGCAGCGAGATCTTCGCGACCTCCGGCTCGAAGCGCCAGGGCAGATCGCGAGCGACATTGGCGTCGAAGCGCACGGTGAGCACGCGCTCGCCGGGCGCCGTCGGCGCGGCGACATTCGTCTTCGGCGTGCCGCCGAAGCCCGTCGCTGCGCAAAACGCCCGGTACAGCGGAACGGACGCGAAAGACAGGCTGAGCATCGCCGTCGCGCCAACGATCAGCGCCGCCGCGATGAGCCGCGGGCGGTTACGTGAAGTTGGTGTGGGCGCGCCCATGGCTCTAGATCGTCCGGTTGATGATCGCCGCGCCGAACTTCACAAGCGTGACGGCATAGAACAGCACGGCGAGGAAGGCGATCGTCACGCCGATCGCGACATTTCGGGCGCGGCGGCTCCTCGCTTGCTCTTCCGTCAGGACGACGCCTGGTTCGCCGAATGCGCTTGCGCGCTCCTTCATCTTGTCGCCTGCCTCGGTCATTTCGTTCACCATTCGCTTGGCCGCCTAAATCAGCGCGAAAATATGCGCCGTCTGCTCGACGACGAGGACCAGGAACAGCAGGAAGAGATAAAGGATCGAGAACACAAACATCCGACGCGCCGCCGCACGGGCCGCCTCGCCCTCGCGCTGCTTAAAGACCGCCGCAGCGACGGCGACGAGCGCAATGCCGCAGCCGATCGAGACAAGTCCGTAGGCAGCCGAAGCGAAGCCCAACAGCCATGGCGCGACGCCAAGCGGCGCAAGGGCCAGCGCATAGACTAGGATTTCGAGACGGGTGCGGTCTTCGCCGGCGACATTGGGCAGCATCGGCACGCCGGCGCGGCCGTAATCCTCGCTCCTCAACAGGGCGAGCGACCAGAAATGCGGCGGCGTCCACGTGAAGATGATCGCAAAAAGCACGACGCTCGCCAGATTGATCTCGCCCGTCGCGGCGGCGAAGCCGACCATCGGCGGAAGCGCGCCTGCGGCGCCGCCGATGACGATGTTCATCGGCGTCCAGCGCTTCAGCCACATCGTATAGATCACGACGTAGAAGAAGATGGTGAAGGCGAGCAGCGCGGCGGCGAACCAGTTGGCGACGTAACCGAGCGTGAAGACAGAGAGCGTCGCGAGCACGAGGCCGAAGCCGAGCGCCGCCTCGGGATCGAGTCGTCCGGCGGGTATCGGGCGCTTGCGCGTGCGCGTCATAAGCGCGTCGACGTCGGCGTCGTACCACATGTTGAGCGCGCCGGAGGCGCCGGCGCCCACGGCGATCGCCAGAAGCGAAGCGAAGCCGATCAGCGGATGGGGCGGCGCTGGCGCGAGCAACAGGCCGGCAAGCGCGGTGAACACAACGAGCGACATCACGCGCGGCTTAAGAAGCGCGAAATAGTCGGAAGGCGACGCGACGGAGATTCGCGGAGCCTCATCGTCCTGCAAATAGGATGCGTCGCTCATGGCGTTTCGGTGGCGCTCCCTCAGAACCTTCGCCGGCTGAGCCTCCACGCGGCGCAGACGGTCGCGTCATCGCCCGACGGCGGCGTACATCGTCGACGCGAGTCGCCCCGCGCCAACGCTTCGTTTCGTTACCGGCCGCGACCAGTGATCCGCGGCAGCACCTCAAACTGGTGGAACGGCGGCGGCGAGGACAGGGTCCATTCCAGCGTCGTCGCGCCCACGCCCCATGGATTGGCGCCGGCCTGCCTCTTCTTCACGAAGGTCTCAATGATCGCGTAGAACCAGACGATCAGCGAGAGCGTGACGAAGATCATGCCGAACGACGACACCATGTTCCACAGCGCGTAAGCGTCGGGATAGTCGATGTAGCGGCGCGGCATCCCGCCCAGTCCGAGGAAGTGCTGCGGGAAGAAGACGATGTTGATGCCGATGAACAGCAGCCAGAAGTTCGCGTTGGCGAGAGTCTCCGAATACATGTAGCCGCACATCTTGGGGAACCAGTAATAGAACCCCGCATAGAGCGCGAAGACCGCGCCGAGCGACAGCGTGTAATGGAAATGCGCGACGACATAGTAGCCCTCATGGAACTGCTTGTCGGCGCTGGCGTTGGCGAGCACGACGCCGGTGATGCCGCCCATCGTGAACACAAAGATGAAGCCGATCGCCCAGATCATCGGCGCGCGGAACGAGATCGACCCGCCCCACATCGTCGCGATCCAGGAGAAGATCTTGATGCCGGTCGGCACCGCGATCACCATCGTCGCCAGCGTGAAGTAGCGCTGCGCATTGAGCGACATGCCGACCGTATACATGTGGTGCGCCCACACGATGCTGCCGAGCACGCCGATGCAGACCATGGCGTAGGCCATGCCGAGATAGCCGAACACCGGCTTTTTCGAGAAGGTCGACACGACCTGGCTGATGATGCCAAAGCCAGGAAGAATGACGATGTAAACTTCCGGATGGCCGAAGAACCACAGCAGGTGCTGGAACAGCAGCGGGTCGCCGCCGCCGGCCGGGTCATAGAACATCGTGCCGAAGTTGCGGTCGGTGAGCAGCATCGTCACGCAGCCCGCGAGCACCGGCAGCACGAGCAGCAGCAGGAAGGCGGTCACCAAGATCGACCACACGAACAGCGGCATTTTGTGCAGCGTCATGCCGGGCGCGCGCATGTTGAAGATCGTCGTGATGAAATTGATCGCGCCGAGGATCGACGAAGCGCCGGCGAGATGCAGGGCCAGGATCACGAAATCCATCGCCGGACCAGGCGTCCCCGCGTTCGCGGAAAGCGGCGGATAGAAGGTCCAGCCGCCGCCGAACCCCTTCATGCCCGGGGCGCCCTCGACGAACATCGAGATGACGGCGAGCACAAGCGAGGAGACAAGCAGCCAGAACGAAATGTTGTTAAGCCGCGGGAAGGCCATGTCCGGCGCGCCGATCATGATCGGAACGAACCAGTTGCCGAAGCCGCCGATGAGAATTGGCATGGCCATGAAGAAGATCATGAGCACGCCATGCACCGTGATGAACACGTTGTAGAGATTCTTGCCCGCATCCAGCGCCATCGACGGATCGGCGCCATGCAGCAATTCCGCAAGCCACGGAAAGATCTGCACGCCGGGATACGCCAGCTCGAGCCTCATGGCGAGCGAGAGCAGGAAGCCGATGACGCCGCCGATCGAGCCGAGAATAATATAGAGCGTGCCGATGTCCTTATGGTTGGTTGAGAAGAGGAAGCGGCGCAAACCCCTCGGATGATCATGCGCCCCGGCCATCGTCGAACTCGCCATCGTCATGTTCCTTAGAAAGACTAGTGTGTTCCGTTGCGTCTCGTTCAGTGGCTTTCGGCGGCGACCCGCACCCGCGAGTCCGCGCGGGCGAACTTCTGCTTCGCCTGGGCAAGCCACTCATTGTATTTCTCGCGGCTCACTGCGCGGATCACGATCGGCATATAGGCGTGATCCTTGCCGCAGATGAAGTAACATTGGCCGTAGTAGACGCCTTCCTTCTCAATTTTGAACCACGTCTGGTTCAGACGGCCGGGGATGGCGTCCATGCGAACGCCGAACGACGGGACGCCGAACGCATGGATGACGTCGTTCGAGGTGACGTGGACGGCGACGACCTCATTGACCGGCACTATGGCTTCATTGTCGACCGTCAGCAGACGAAGCTCGCCGGGCTGGAGTTCGGATTCGGGCTTCAGCATCTGATCGAAGCCGAAACCGCCGCCCTGATCCTCCGGATATTTATACGACCAATACCATTGGTTGCCGGTCACTTTGATTGTGACCGACGCCTCCGGCATTTCGACCTGCTCCCGCAGCAGCCGCAGCGATGGGACGGCGATGAACAAAAGAATCAAGACCGGAATCAAGGTCCAGATGATTTCGAGCGGCGTATTGTGCGTCAGCTTCGACGGAATTGGGTTCGACTGCTCGTTGAACCGATAGCTGACATAGATCAGCAAGCCCAGGACAAAAAGCGCGATGAACGAAATGATCGGCATCAGCACCATGTTGTACAACTGCTGAGTCCCGAGGCCGACCGGCGTGACCATGTTCGGAAGGCCGAGCCCGCCCGGGACTGGCTGCCCCTCTGCTTGTGCGAGGGCGAACCCGGCGCAGAAAGTCACGGAAATCGCCACAGCGGCCGCCAATGCGCCGCGCGTCAGCATCTGTCGATTGACGTTAAACATCAAAGCCGCCTTTCGAACCCTTCGCCAGCCAGCGTTGTTCTTTTTGTGATTTCCGCGCGCAGCCCGCCCAAAGCCCGCCCCGCTCGGTAGTCGGCCGGTTCAATCACAAACCGCCGTTATGCGCAATTGTTGCAACGCCAGATTCTACAGACAAATCGTCGCGTCAAACCCTTTGCTAAACAACGCGGCGCGAGCGCCAGCGATCTTGACAGTTAAAGTCCATTTGATAGGCAACGGCGATCGCGCCCCTCGGCGCGCGGCGGCCGCCCATTTTCCCTGCGAAGCTGAATTGGAACGACGTGGCGCCGTCTTCAGGAGACATGATGAAGCCATTGCGCGTTGCAAAAATTAGGCGCCTGTTGTTGCGACATCACGTCGCGGCGGCGGCGTCGGCGGTTTTGCTCGGCCTCTGCGCCAACGCGAGCCATGTGCAAGGCGCCTCCGCCAGGGCGAAATTCGGCGACTGGGAACTGCGCTGCGAAACGCCTGCGGGCGCCGCAACGGAACAATGCGCGCTGATCCAAAGCGTCGTCGCCGAGGACAAGAGCAACGTCAACCTTGTCGTCGTCGTTTTGAAGACGAGCGACGGCAAGAGCCGGCTGCTGCGCGTGATTGCGCCGCTCGGCGTGCTGCTGCCCAACGGGCTCGGCTTGAAGATCGATCAAACGGACATTGGCCGCGCCGGCTTCGTCAAATGCCTGCCGACGGGCTGCGTCGCCGAGGTGACGATGGACGACAAGCTGATTGATCAATTGAAGAGCGGCAAAATCGCCACCTTCATCATCCATCAGGTTCCGGAAGAAGGCATTGGCCTGCCACTGACTCTGCAGGGATTCAAAGATGGATACGCGAAGCTGCCGTAACATTTGCGCGGAGCGCCCGGCGAGCAAAACCATGAAGACTGCGCGACGCCTGGCGATTGCGCTGTCAACGTCAATTGCGCTGGCGCCCCTCGCCGTCGCGGCGTTCGAACTGCCGAAATTGCCCCGCATTCTCGGCGGCGGCGACCAGAAGGAAGGCCAACCGGCGCCGCCCGGCGCGACTCCCGACTGTCCCGAAGTCTTCATCGACAGCGGCGCGGCCATGCTGCGATCGCCGCCCGACGCCGACGGCGCAAACGTCCGCTATCAATTGTCGCTTCGCGAGACGGCGCGCGAATGCGTCATCGACGGCGACCGATTGATGATCCGGGTGGGCGTCGAAGGTTCGGCCGTGCTTGGCGCGCTCGGCCAACCTGGCGCCTATGGCGCCAATTTGCGGGTGGCGATTCGCAATCAGAAGGACGACACGCTCGTCGCCTCGAAGACCTACCGCGTCAGCGCATCAATTCCGAAGGGCGAAACGCGCGGCGAGTTTCAGGTGATCGCCGATCCGTTCATCGTCCCGGTGATGAGCCCGCGCGCGCAGGACGATTACGAAATCCTCGTCGGCTTCACGCAGAGCGCCGAGAAGCCCGCAGCGGAGAAAAAGCGCCGGGGCGACTAGCGGCCCCAATCAATGCGCGAGAGACTTCAATTCCTTGATGCCCTCGGCGACGAAATCCTTGCCTGCGGCCGCGCCGCTCGAGAGCGCGCGCTCGGCGATCTTGACCGCGGCGTCGGCGGCGGCGGCGCGCACCTCTGCTGCGGCCTGCGCCTCCGCCTGAGCGATCTTCTGCTCGACCTGCTTGACGCTGCGCGCCATGAATTCGTCCAGCCGGCGACGCCCTTCAGAGGCGATCAGCTCCGCCTCGTCCTTCGCATGCGCGACGATGGCCTTGGCCTCGGCCTCCGCCTCCGCCCGCTTCTGCTCGAAAGAGGCGAGAAGCGCTTCCGCCTCGTGGCGCAGACGTTCGGCTTCGGCGAGCTCGCCCTTGATGCGGTTGATGCGGGCGTCGATGAGAGCGGCGAATTTCGAATGCGCGCCGACCCAAAGCATCACGAGAACGAAGATCGTAAAGCCGACGGCGACGTAGAATTCCGCGTCAAAATGCATTGAGCGTCTCCTTAGCGGTCGACGACGGCGCGCGATTCTCGGCGATCGCGCTCTGGTCGATTTTCGCGCCGGTTAGCTTTTCGACGATGGCGGCGGCGGCGTCGACGGCGATCTGCTCGACATTGGCCAGAGCCTTCGTCTTCGCGCTCGCGATGCGTTCGTCGGCGGCGCGGATCTTCTCCGCCGCCTCGGATTCGGCGCGCGCGCGCTGTCTCGCGGTCTCGGCGGCGATCTTGTTTTGCGCCTCGCGGCCGATGGCTTGCGCCTCCTCGCGCCGGCGACGAAGATTTTCGTCATTCGCGGCCGCGGCGGCTTGCGCCTTCGACTGCATCTCTCGCGCTGCGCCGAGATCGGCGGCGATCTTCGCGCCCCGGTTCTCGATGATGCCGCCGACGCGCGGAAGCGCAATGCGCGACATCAGCACATAGAGCACGCCAAAAATCACGACGAGCCAGAAAATCTGCGGCGCGAAATTTTCTGTCTGGAAGGGCGGAAAGGCGCCTTCGTGATGCGCCTCGCCGGCGCCGACGGTCTCGTGCGTCGTCTGCTCGCCCTCGGCGGCGAAAGCGGAAGAGATGATCGCCATGGACATCATTCCAAGTCTCGGGACTAGGCCGCAGCGGCCGCGCGCATAAGCGCTAGAAAAGAGCGTCCGGCCGCGTGGGCCGGACGCGCAACGTCACGCCTTTAGGAACAGCAGGATTGCGATCAGAAAGGCGAAGATGCCCAGACCTTCGGCGAGCGCCGCGCCGATGATGGCGTTGGTGAACTGGGAGGCGGCCGCTGACGGGTTGCGCAGCGCGCCGTTAACGAAATTGCCGAAGATGATGCCGACGCCGATCGCCGCCGCGCCGGTGCCGATCGCCGCAAGTCCGGCGCCGACGAGTTGCATTTCCGCCATAGTTTTTCTCCTGCTGAATGGGGCGACGTTTATTGTTCGATGTTTATCAGTGGCCCGGGTGAATTGCGTCGTTCAGATAGACGCATGTGAGAACGGCGAAGACGAAGGCCTGCAGACAGGCGACGAGAAGTTCGAGCGCATAGAGCGCGACGATGGCGAGGAGCGGCACGGGCGCGAGCGCCGCCCAGACGCCGGCGCCGAGCAGCATCATCACGAAGCCGCCGAACACGGCGAGCGTGATATGGCCCGCCAGAATATTGGCGAAGAGACGCACGGAGAGCGACACCGGCCGCGACAGGAAGGAGATGATCTCGATCGGCACCAGCACGACGAGCACGGGCAGCGGCACGCCATGCGGGACGAAAAGGTTGAGAAAGCCGAAGCCGTGGCGATAGAGGCCGTAGCAAACCACGAGCGAAATCACGAAAGCGGCGAAAGCGAAGGTGACGACGATCTGGCTCGTCACCGAATAGGTATAGGGGATAAGCCCGATCAGATTGGCGATGAGGATGAAGGCAAAGAGCGTGAAGACGAAGGGAAAGAACTTCATCCCTTCCGTCCCGGCGGTCTGGCGCACCATGCCGGCGACGAATTCATAGAGCATCTCAGCCATCGCCTGCACGCGGCCCGGCACGATCGCCTTCTTGGAGGTCGCTAGGATCATCAGCGCGACGACGCCAAGCGCGGCGAGCAGCATGAACAGCGAGGCGTTGGTGAAGGACGTCTCGACGCCGCTGATCTCGAAAGGCCACAGCCGATGCAGCTCGAATTGCTCGATGGGATTGGGCTTTGCGGCTGCTTCTTCCGGATTCATCCCTCTTTCCGGACGTCGCCGTCCGGCCCCGCTTGGCGCTGCGACGCGCCTTTCGTCCTAGTCTTCGCCCGGCCCTTTC
>Ga0233425_10001951_pt1 | contig 43135 bp, 32 predicted proteins | sample Watercolumn_Towu_2_FD_181712 | JGI IMG/M metagenome (GOLD analysis project Ga0233425, IMG submission 181712) | Freshwater microbial communities from Lake Towuti, South Sulawesi, Indonesia - Watercolumn_Towuti2014_140_MG | ecosystem: Environmental > Aquatic > Freshwater > Lake | place...
AAAAATTAATTTTAATAAAATAGACAAGGGGTCTTGACCCCTTGAAGCAAGGGAGCAAGCTCCCTTGTCTAAAAATTTGAAATAATATGAAAAAAATAATTTTAATATTACTCATTATTCATTGCTCATTAATCATTGTGGGAGCTCAGGTTAGTCAGAGCTGGACTTCATATTATTATATGAATTGTACAAACAATTTATTTCAAAAAGTACAAGATATTGTCACCGATGATTCAGGATATGTATATATTGCCGGCTGGACTTGCCAGGGAGGAAGTAACCAGTCCGATGCTTTAATAATTAAGTATAAACCGAATGGAGATTCATCGTGGGTAAGAAGATATAATAATTCCTCAACTAACGGTAATGAATATCTTTATTCAATCTTAAAGGATGCAACAGGTAATATATATGTATCAGGTTCGTCCGAAAATTTTTCAACACGTGGAGATTTGATTCTTTTAAAATATACTTCAGCGGGTCAGCAGTTATGGGTCAAAAGATATTGTAATTTCCCGCAGGATACCGGTGCATGTGCGTATGATATGAAGTTTGATAAAGCCGGAAATATTGTTCTTGCAGGAAGAAGCGGTCCTTACCTTTATACATTAAAATGCACGACAACCGGCGATACTATATGGACGGACAGGTACACAGCTGCCGGTGCTGCATACGGGTATAATATAGATGTTGATAATTCGAATAACATTTATGTCTGCGGAATGAGCTGGAATGGGATGGGAAGTAATTATATAACGGTAAAATACAATTCAAGCGGGGCAAGGCAATGGACGAGTTATTATTATGGAGCAAATTTTACTTTAACGGATTATACAAATAAAATGCGTGTTGATGGAGGAGGAAATGTCTTTGTCGGAGGAACGGCATATACGGATACAGGACATAACGGATATATTGTAATTAAATATAATACAAATGGAAATCAGAGATGGTTAAAAAGGTATAATTATTACCAGAATCAGGACGATATTTTATTTGATATTGCTCTGGATTCGATTTCGAATGTCTATGTTACTGGTTCAAGTTATTATAATACCTGTGCAACATTAAAGTATGATTCCAGCGGAGCATTAAAATGGGAATCAAGAATTACAGGTTCGGGAGGCAGATTAATTTCTTTTGACAGATACGGTTATGTTTATATTGCTGGTAAAGGGGGCGGGTTAGGATTTCTTAAATATGCACCCGCGGGAAATTTAATCTGGAATTCAGGATTTGTGTACAATAGTCTGTATTTTGGAAAGAAATTTATTATTGACAGGAACAATAATTTTATATTAACGGGAAATATAACCGGGATTACATCAAATACAATATGCACTGAAAAATATAATCAAACAACGTCAGTAAGATTAATTTCAACTGTTATTCCTGATAAATTTAATCTTGAACAGAATTTTCCTAATCCGTTCAATCCAATCACTAAAATTAAATTTGATATACACCCCCTTAATCCCCCCCTTGGTAAGGGGGGGTATGGGGGGGTCTCATTGAAAGTCTTCGATATCACCGGTCGAGAAATTCAAACACTTGTAAACGAACAATTAAATCCCGGCACTTATGAAGTAACATTCGATGGTTCGAATTTACCATGCGGGATATATTTTTATCAGTTGCGTGCAGGAGAATATATGGAGACTAAGAAACTTGTTCTATTAAAGTGAATGTCTGAACCCGGATTTATATGGTTAAACTGATTTACAGGATTAAAAACAAAATTCTCTTGTTACTACGCTCCAGCGTAGTAACACTTTGGAATAAAAACATTTATACGTTCCAACGCTGGAGCATTGGAACGAGGAGAGATGTATGAAGAAATTAATTCTTACATTAATCATTATACATTGCTCATTAATCATTGGAAAGTGCCAATGGCATTCAATAGGACCCGGCGGTCCTTTCGGAATACCAATGGCTTTTGCAGCTAAAAACGATTCAATAGTATTTACTGGAACTGAGCTTGGAGTATGTATGTCGACAGATAATGGTCATAGTTGGGTAAGAACAAATTTATATACCAATTTACCCACGTACATAACACAATGTTTATTAATGTCAGGGAATAATATTTTTGCGGGAACAAATACTGGAATTTATTATTCCTCAAATAATGGCTTAAACTGGAGTCAAACTTATTCAGGTAATCATCAATTTTATTCACTAGCATCAAATAGCAATACTTTATTTGCAGGCAATACTTATGCTGTCTTTTTTTCAACAAATGGCGGAATGAATTGGAATACATCGGGGCTTATTGGTCAATCGACATATTCAATCCTTTGTAATGATCAGACAATACTTGCAGGAGTAATGAATAATGGGATTTTTCGCTCAACTGACAACGGTCAAACCTGGTCTCAAACGTCACTAGGCTCAATTACAGTAACATCACTTTCTAAAATTGGAAATTACATTTTTGCAGGTACATATAGCACATCAAATCCAAATAATGGTGTTTTTGTTTCAACTAATAATGGCCTTAACTGGTCACTAACATCGCTTAATAACAAATCGGTTGCTTCCCTGACTTCAAGGGGAACAGAAGTTTATGCAGGAATGTATAGCAATGGAATATATCGTTCCACTGATTATGGTATGAGCTGGTCTCAAATATTAATAACAAATAATACGACAATACATGCAGTAATTGTAAACGGAAGTAATATATTAGCCGGTTCACCTCAATGGGTAAACGTTTCTACTAATAATGGCTTGTCGTGGGTTCAAAACGGTCTAAACAATTTAAATATCAAATCTGTAGTTGCAAATGGTTCTTATGTTTTTGCAGGTGCTAGTCCGGGTTTATTTTATTCCAAAAATTTTGCACAGAATTGGATTCAATCATATTCATTGCTTCCGGTTTATAGTTTTGTTTTTAGTGGAAACAATATTTTTGCGGGTACCGGCAACAGCGGAGTTTTAATATCAACTAATAATGGCGATAACTGGTATCAAACAAATTTAACTGGTGAGCTTGTATATTCTTTGGCAGTAAATGGTGTAAATATTTTCGCAGCAAATGGTACAAGAAATTATGTGTTCCGTACATCAGATAATGGGTTGAATTGGGTTCAGGCAGGTAATCAACAGTTATATCCCAAAGCTCTCGTTTCTTCCAATAATTATATTTTTGCAGCGGGTCTAAGTTCTGTTTACAGGAGTTCAGATAATGGCCAAAACTGGTCAACTGTATTTAGTACAACCAGGTCCATAAATTCATTAGGAACTAATGGCAATTATATATTTGCAGGTTCATCATCAATGTTAGGAGCTTTTTATTTATCATCAAATTCAGGAAATAATTGGTCGGGTTCTACTTTAAATCATAATGTTTACTCAATAGCTGCAAATGGTTCAAATATTTATGCAGGGACTGATAGTGGAATTTATTATTCAACAAATAACGGATATAACTGGATTCAAAAAAATGAAGGAATAATTTCTGCAAACAGCGGAATAATTAACTCGCTGTATATTAATTCTAATTATATCTATGCAGGCACTTCAACTTCATCGGTTTACAGAAGATTATTAACCAGTTTTACCGGAATAAATGAAATTAAAAATCAAATCCCTGTAAAATATACTTTATATCAAAACTATCCTAATCCATTCAATCCGACAACAAAAATAAAATTTGAAATACCCTCCTTTTACCCCCCACTTGGTAAGGGGGGGAATGGGGGGGTCTCCTTGAAAATCTTCGACATCCTCGGAAAAGAAATTACAACTCTTGTGAATGAAGAATTACAACCCGGCACTTATGAAGTAACTTTTAATGGTTCAAATATTCCATCCGGGATATATTTTTATCAATTGCAGACAACTGAATTTTCGCAAGCAAAAAAGATGCTATTAATTAAATAAAATTTTTATTAATTTTTACAGAAATCTGTTTTTTTAAAATATTTTTTTTAAACTTAAAAAACAAATAATAATGAAAAATCTTTACATCTTTTTTGCAATATTTTTATTCTTATTATTTTCAGGCAATGTTATTTCTCAAACCCAATGGGTAGTTCAAACAAGCGGAACAACTGAAAATCTTAATGACATTAAATTTGGAGGATCATATGGCTATGTAGTCGGCAATAACGGAAAAGTTTTAAGGACAGGAAATTACGGCGGTACCTGGACTACATTGCCGTTTTCAAACACATATAATCTTTTATGTGTATATATGTTGAACTCATCGACCGGATTCTTGAGTTGCGAGAATAATTATATTTACAGGACATTAAACTATGGTGCAAACTGGAACACATACGGTCCTGTTTTTCCTTATCCAATCGTTTCTCTTTATTTTTCAACTGCAACGAGTACTCCAATTGGATGGGCGGCGGACAGAAATGGAAATATATATAAAACAACAACAGGCGGAGTAAACTGGAATTTACTTTATACAACTCCCGGAAAAGATCCGAAAAGTTTTGGCTATAACGCTGACCGTGTTTGGTTTGCAGATTCATACGGCTATGTATCATACACAAATAATTCAGGGAATAATTTTTACAGCGTAAGGGTTGCCTATGACACTCTTTCCTCGCTGTTTTTTACATCATCTACAAACGGCTATGTATGCGGAGACAGCGGAAAAGTTTTTCAGACAATAAACGGAGGAGAAAACTGGACACAACTCCAAACTCCCACAACGAATAATCTCAGGGCAATTAATTATTCCACCTTTATGGGTTTTCTTTACTTGCGGGCATTCGGTTATAACGGAAGGATTCTCGAATCGGCAGACAACGGAGCTTCCTGGGTTTCACAAACCTTCGGTACATCAAATTATAATGCTTCTGTTGCATTATCTAACGGTAGTGATATATTTGCTGTCGGAAATTTGGGAAGGATTATTAAAGCAACTCAGCCAAACCTGAATAATGTTTGCACTGGAAATGATAATTCTTATGCTGATTATCCATTTACAACGTACTGGATGGATGCAAGAACGCAAATGCTTATGCCAGCGGGAGAAATATTCCTATTGGGAGGGAGACCGGGATATATTACAAACATCGGTTTTTATTTCAGAACAATTTCAGCCCAGGTGATGAACGGTTTTAAAATAAAAATGTCAAATACAACCGCGAATGCACTTACCGGATTTATTAATTCGGGATTAACTACTGTATATGACGGTACATATACACCTCCGGCAGTCGGTTTACAGTATATTACTTTCACATCAAATTTCTGGTGGGACGGACAAAGCAATCTTTTGATTGAAGTATGCTTCAACAATTCGTCTTATACAACAAGCAGCACTGTGTATTCGAGGCTTGCTCCCGGAAAAACCTGGACTCAATACGGTGACCTTCCAACGGGAGACGGATGTACTTCATTCAATGCAGGAACTACAAGGGCAAATAAACCCGGACTGTGTCTGACTTTTGATTATTTGATTAACGTTAATAATGAACACAATAATATCCCGGAGAAATTTGCACTTTATCAGAATTATCCTAATCCATTTAATCCATTTACGGTAATTAAATATGATGTACCGAAAAATGTAAAACGTCAAACGTCAAATGTCAAACTTATTGTTTTTGATGTTACGGGTAAAGAAATAGCAACACTTATAAACGGAGAACGTGAACCCGGGACTTATGAAGTAACTTTCGATGCAAGAAATCTTCCTTCGGGAGTTTATTTTTATAAAATAACTGCAGGTGAATTTACAGATACAAAGAAACTTGTTTTAATAAAATAGAATGTCTGAACCCGGATTTATTTGATTAAACTGATTAACAGGATTATAAAACAAAAAAAATAAAAATTTCTTATATTACTGCTCTCCAGCCTGCCTGCTGCAGGTAGGCGTAGTAACATTTGTAAAAATTCAGTGATTATCTATCTATTTCTGTGGTAATCAGTGGCAAAAAATTCATATGGGAAAAATACTTTATATATTGATCATTATTTATTTTTCATTATTCATCATTCAGTGTACAGATGTTTTTTCCCAGCCGTGGAAAAATCCTTTAATGATTGCTTATTCTTCAGATGGCATTACTTTTAATTCTCCTGTAATATATCAGGATTCAGCGGGAGTATCATCTGCGATTAAATGGAAAGGGGATACTCTCATTTGTGTATTCCAATGGTTTAGACAGCCGGTTGGTACAAATACCTGGGATAAGGTAGCAGTGAAATTTTCATATAATAACGGAGTAAACTGGACAACACCTGTACCGATTGTTGTTAACGGAATCCCGCTGACATATCAGCGTCCTTTTGACCCGACAATCTGTTTAATTCAAAACGACAGTTTGAGAATATATTTTTCATCAAGCGATGGAATGCCGCCTCCCGGAGGAGATTCAATAATCAATACTTATTCCGCAAAAAGCAAAGATGGTATAAATTATTCTTTTGAACCCGGTGCAAGAGTTGATAATCCTACCAACCGTGTAATAGACCCTGCAGTTATTTATTTTAATAATATGTGGCATTATACGTCACCGATTGGCTCTCCTCAGCAGGGAGCTTATCATTATATATCTTTCGATGGATTGAATTTTTCAATGGCTCCAAATATCACCTCCGATCCGCAGCACAACTGGCTGGGAAATTTTGTCGTGAATGGAGTGAGTGACCTTAGATTTTACGGAACAGGAATGCCGAATTTCTGGTTTAATTCAACTCCAAACGGCGGAGTATGGAACGGATACGTAAATACAAATATTTCGGGAGGGGACCCAACAGTTGTTAAAATTTCGAATACAAATTATCTTATTATTTTCACGGGTGCACCATATACGAACATAACGAATCTCGAAGAAATTGCAACAGATTTTCAACTTTATCAAAACTACCCAAACCCCTTTAATCCGGTAACAAAAATAAAATTTCAAATACCGCAAGACGGGCAATTCCCCCTTATTAAAGGGGGACAAAGGGGGTTGTTAACGACTCTCAAAATCTTCAACATCCTCGGTAAAGAAGTGCAGACACTCGTTAACGAAAAATTAACACCCGGAACATACGAAGTAACATTTGATGGTTCGAATCTACCAAGCGGAATTTATTTTTATCTGTTGAGATGTAGAGAATTTGTTGAGTCTAAGAAATTTGTTTTGTTGAAATGAGGAATGTTTTCAGTGTTCTTGTTACTACGCTCCAGCGTAGTAACACAAATTAATTGTTATTAAAATTAATCGTTCCAACGCTGGAGCATTGGAACGAGGAGATGTGTGCGAGAAAAATAATTTTAATATTAATCATTATTCATTGCTCATTAATCATTGCTAAGTTATCTTCACCACTTCAAGTGTTCTGAATGCTTCTGTGTATTTATATTTTTTTGTACTGTTGGCGAGATTTTTCTTATAAAATTTTTTGAATTCATCAAAGTTAGAAAACTGGGATTCGTGCGAGCCGAGTATATCCAACTTCAATTCAATATTTTTTGTTATATCAAAATGATAATCGGGTTTATTTGTTCCGAAAAAATATAATTTCTTAACACTGTGTAATCCGTTTTTGTCGGGATAGATAAAATCATTCTTTGCGGCAAAGCAGGCATCGAAAACCGCAAGTGCAATATTACGATGGTCGCGGTGAAAAAGATTTAAATTTGTAAATTCCGTATTTGCAGGGTCGAAAGTAAAAACAATTTCAGGTTTTATTTTTTTAATAAAATGAGTGAGTCCTTTTCTCAATTTATCGTTGTATTCGAGAAATCCGTCTCTGTAATCAAGGAAAATTACTTTATGCACTCCCGTTTTTTTTGCCGCTTTAATCTGCTCTTTTTTTCTTAATGCGATTCGTTTTTTTCTGTCGTGAATATTTTTCTTGCATCCGTTTTCTCCGTTTGTTGCAATTATGTAATATGCGTCGTAACCTTTCCTCGCCAGATTCCTGACAATCAGACTGCATCCGAATTCAAGGTCATCGGGATGTGCTCCCACTGCAAGAACTGATTTTCTTTCTGTTCGTTTTTCAAGCGGATCAATTGTGTATGTCTGCCAATTCATTAAAAAATTTTGATTTTATTATTTTATAATTCTCTTTTGCCAAGTGGATTCCAGCTTCTGCTGGAATGACAATTTTTTTATTACTTATTAATCATTGTTCATTAATCATTATTTTTCTCCCTTTCTTAAACACATGTTCAATTTGATTAATTCCATAATGATAAATTAATTCTTTATAATCCGGAAAATCAAAAATCACAATATCCGCCTGTTTGCCTGCTTCAATACTTCCCACTTTATCCTGCATAAAAAGAGAATAGGCACCGTTGATAGTGCATGCATTTATTATTTCTTCCGCTTTCATTTTCATTTTCAGAGAGGCAAGAGACATCATCATTTGCATATTTTCCGACATAGAACTACCCGGATTAAAATCGGTTGCTATCGCAACAGGAACATTATTCTCTATTAATTCTCTTGCAGGAGGATAATTTATATTCAAAAAATATGATGCACCGGGTAGAAGCGTCGCGATAATATTTTTGTTTTTTAATTTTTTTATATCTTTTGTTTTTGCAACTTCAAGATGGTCGATTGAAATGGCTTTCACTTTTATAGCAGTATCTATTCCTCCTATAGAATTAAACTGGTCAGTGTGCAGTTTCGGAATCATTCCGAACTTTGCACCTGTTGAAAGAATAAATTCGGATTCCTTTGCCGAGAAATATCCTTTTTCACAGAACACATCAATGAACTTTGCACTTCGCCTTTTTGCAATGAGAGGAATCATTTCATAGCAAATTTGTTCAATGTATTCTTTCTTTGTCATATCTTTCGGTATCGAATGTGCTCCGAGAAATGTCGGGATTAAATCAAGATGATATGGATTAATTGCATTCAGTTCGTTTATTACATTCATCATTTTTATTTCGTCGTGGGGATTTAATCCGTAACCTGATTTTCCTTCGATAGTTGTCGTTCCATTTTGTACAAAATTTTTCAATCGTTTGACTGCAAGATTCATCAGTTCATATTCGTCTGCTTTCCTCACGGCATTGACTGTCGAAGCAATCCCTCCTCCTGCTTTTGCAATCTCTTCGTAAGTCTTTCCTGCAATTCTCATTTCATATTCATTTGCACGGTTACCAGCAAAAACAAAGTGCGTATGCGAATCCACAAATCCGGGAAGCACTGTTTTATTCGTGCAGTCAATTTCTTTAAAATCTTTTTTCTTTTTATTTTTTAAGAATTTTATAAGGGAATCGGTTTTTCCAACAAACTCAATCTTATTAAAATTAATAAACACATTACCGTTTTCGAGCAATCCTATATCGGATAAATTCTTTCCACTTTTCGCCCTGCCTTTAACATCCCTGCATGTAACGAGCTGTGAAATATTCTTAAGTAAAATCTGCATTGTGAATTTATTTTTTACAAAAATATTACTATTAATTACTAATTACTAATTACTAATTATTAATTGCCCAGACAATATAGATTTCCGTCCCTACTGGCGATGTAAATTTTTCCGTGATATGAAATTGCCGATGCTTCGCATCCATAATTTTTCCTGTCGAGTAAAGTAAAGTTTAACTCATCGTCAAATTCAAAAAGATATATTCCTCCGTATCCTGTCGAAAGAATTCTGTTCCCGATTATTATTGGAGATGAAATTGAAGGTCCTGTTTTGTATTTGTAAACGAGTGTTGGAGTTGGATAAAAATCCTTGTTAATAAAACTTAACGCTTTGTCTCCGTCAAGTTCATCATATTTCACAACATACATATATCCGTCTATGGCGTTAAACACTGCAAGATGCGGCTGGTTTTTCTTTCGTGTTAAATCATTTACAGCAGGTGTCCCTATGATTCCACCGTTCCAGGATTCGAAACTAAAATCTTTTGTCGGGAACCACCATACAACTGATTCATCTTCGCTTTTTCGCGGGTCAAGTTTCAGTAATCCGCCTCTGCCTTTGATATATTGTTTTTCAACGGGAATCAATATACAACTATCTTCAGTAACTACAGGCGACCCATCGAGGTCTGAACCTATAAAAAAATCCCAGTCAATCTCTCTTGTATCGAGGTTATATCCATAAACGTGTCCCGAACCTGCTGTAATATAAATCTTATTTAAAAGTAAACACGGCGACGATTCGGTTACAAGATTCCCGCCGTGAGTTGCCATATCGCTTTTTTCATATAAAGTAAATTCCTGAAATATTTCCGGTTCTGTATATTTCTTTTTTTCTTCCCCCTTTGAATAATCAATATTAAATACTGTAAATATTCCATTTTCAAGCCCAATATAACCGGTATCATTCAGGACGAGCGGAGAGCCGTCGCAGTCACGGCTGTAGGATGCTGTATTCCTGCTGAAAATTCGAAATAACTCTTCCCCGCTTGTATATGAAATCCCCCGCAAGCTATAACCGTTTTGATTTATATATCCTTTTCTGCTGCCCTGAATTACAATATATTTTTCATCTTCAACAGATGTATTATTATTAAAACATAATGTACCCGTACCTTTTAATACATCATCGAATTTATATTGCCAGATTATCTCTCCGGTTTCTGCAACAATTTTTTTCAGATTGTAATCGAATGCACCCTGAAGCAAATACAATTCACCTTTTTCTTTTACAAGCAGCGGCTGTCCTGTCCATCCTGCACCGTACCAGGGTCCTTTATGCACAGTCATCCCGGAGCCGAGAAAAAGTTTCCAGATAATATTCAATTCCAATGGCAATGAATCACCGTAATAATTCCTCTGCCAGTTTCCCCGGAAAGTCTGTATTATAAATTTTATTTCAGAAGTATCCTGTGCCGCTTTTAAAATTGAATCTTTTTTAATTAATTCAAGACTGTCTTTTATTTTCAAAGAATCAGGTTTTTCACCAGTAGATTTGTTTGTTTTATAGGAGCAAGAGGACAAAATAATTGTAAGTAAAAAAAATATTAAAATATTATTCATTGGTCATTAATCATTATTCATTGTTAATAATTTCTCACACACCTGACGCTATACCCCGTTCTTTTATCTACACTTCCTCTGCCGATGCTATTGTTGTCCGGTTTGATATATCTCAGCCATGCGAAATTTGCATTGTCTTCTTTGTCGCTCCAGAATGCAGTATAATTTCCAAGCAGATAAAAATTTCCGCTCGGCTGAATAGTGCCTGCAAACAAAGCATTGAATCCTGAACTGCCCCCTGTCATTGCTTTTATCCCTGATGAATCCTTCCCGAGAAAATTGATTAAATACTGCCATTCCTCATCTGTCGGCAGATGCCATCCTGAAGGAGATGCTGTTCGTGCTGCGTCCCACGTGTACAGCCGACCGTATTTTTCACAATTTGCTTCGTTGTTATCGTAACAATAACTTCCTTCGCATTTGAAATTCAGATTTTCTGCAAGCCATTCGGTTTTTCCGATTTTCACTGTTTTATACATTGTCCCGTCACGTTTGTCAAAAAATTTCCCTTCTTCCTCTTTCCCGCAGGAGTAAAAAAGAATTATTGAAAAAATGAATATCAAAATAATTTTTATTTTCATATTTGTTTTATGTTAGATTTATTGAAAACACTGGATTGCCGCGCCTTCGGCTCGCAATGACATCTTTTTTCATCACTAATTACAAATTACTAAGTATTAATTTATTTAAGGTCTTTCACGCACCTCACACTAAATCCCTCCCATTTGTAAGCACTTCCCCTAGTGAATTCATACACATCTTTCTTAGCAAATTTTACCCAGCCGTAATTTTTATTATCTTCGTTTGCTGTCCAGAAAGCGGTAAATTTTCCTTCACCGGAATATTTTCCGTCACTGTATCTCATTCCTGCAAAATTAATTTTGAATGGTTCATACTGATTTAATATAAATTTTATATAAACTGAATCCTTACCACCGAAAAAATCAATCAGTCTGTCCCAGTCTTTTTCAGTAGGGAGTCTCCACCCGCGAGGAACATGCTTTTCCGCCGACCACCACGTATAAAGCAGCCCGTATTTTTTACAGTTTTCTTTGTTATCATCATAACACCAGCAGTTATAATATTCATAATTCAGATTTTCCGCAAACCATATTTGCTCACCGATTTTAATTGTTTTATATGACTGACCGTCACGAATGTCAGTAAAAAATTCCGAATCGCTTTTTGATTCTTTCGTACAACTTTGAATCATTAAAGTTAATATTAATATAAGAAAAGATAATTTCAAATTACTATTAATAAAGTGTTAAAACAGCAAAAATATTATTATTGTAAATTTTTTAAGTAATTTCATTATCTATATTATTCTCCAGATTCCATACCATCGCCATATTCATCATCGAATTCATCATCACCTAAATCAATTTTCCTGAACGATGTTCTGCTTTTCTTATATTGTTTTCCGTTGAACTTGTAAGTGGTTATTACTTCATCGGGATTCCTTTGTCCCCGTCCCGCTATTCCCGATTCTTCTATATTAAAATAACCATTTGTAATTTCATTTTGAACCTCGAAAGATTCGGTCATATCTGTAAAAAGTGTGATAAATTGATTTCCCTTTTTCTCTATGATGTATAAATCCTGTCCGTGATTATAAATAAAACAATCTGTACTGACACACCAGACTATAAATTCATCCTGGCCATCTGAATTTAAATCAAATAAATCTACATCAACAATTTTTCTTTTATTTCTCACTTTTTCAAAACACTTATTTTTATCTGCTTCATTTTTCAATACAACACTTAATATAGCTTCAAAATCTTCGTCTGTAATATTATATTTATTTTTAACAGGTATTTTTTCTTTTGTTTTTGTATTAATTATATACTGATAATAATCCTCTTTTTCGGCAATAACCGTATCGGGAATGATTTTAAACTCCAGTGTATAATCATTATGATTTTTCTTGATTTCATTCAATATGTTTTCCGGGACTTTGCATAATGCGGTATTTAAGTTAACAAACTCGAACTCAACATATCCGTTAAAATATTTTTTGTTGATTTTTTTTATTGCAACTGTAGAATCTTTATATTCTTTCTTGTTAACCACAATCGAATCTTTCTTTGAACAGGAGGCAAATAATGTAATTATTGCAATTAATAAAATGTAGTGTAAATAAATTTTTGTTTCCATAATTATTGATAATTTATTATAATGAAATTATTATTTTTAAATGTTTTTCATATACATAAAAATACTCAATTTATTTTTATATCTTCCTCATATTTGTTCAATAACTGATAAAAATTAAAATATTCCCCATCTTTTACCAGCAGACCTTTAGTAAAAATAATTTTCCCCTTTTTTGTTTTGCATTTTAATTCAACAAACTCACCATTGAAGTTGTCACTAAAAAAAATATTGTCTTTAATACGTGTATTATGAAGTTGACGCTTTGCTTCATCTTCTCCTTCAATGCAAGCTTCTGAATATGCTGATATTTTATTACTTTCTTGTATTATCTCTAATTTAAACGAAAATCCTGCTGCATCCGTTCCATCGCTTTGAGTAACTGAGGGGTATCCATATTCATATTTTCCCGAATAATTATCGCTATACCATGTTTCATAAGAGATGATATTTACTAATACAGATTCCTTTGTCAAATATATTTCCTGTGGATAAGACATTTTTGATATTAGAATTAATAAACTAAAGAAAAATATTTTGTTCATATTTTTATATTAAGGTTAAGTAAATTTTATTAAATTTGTTATCCCCATGGTCCAACTATTTGAGTCAGTTTGAATTCATCGCCAAGCTTTTCAAAAATAATAAATACATTCGGCATATACATATAGGTCCCTTCAAATCCCGGATAGTGGTTCTCGTGTCTGAATACATCCCATTTATTTTCAATTCTTTTATAGAAATCTTTATCAAAAATTAATTTGAAACGGGATATTAATTCATCAGTGGTGTTAATGGTTTCACTCAGCTTATATTTTTCTATTAACATCGAATTATCCTTAACTGGATATTGGGCAAAGCTCGAAAGTTTTTTAAAATCTTTATTTATAATTACGGTTTTGAATTTTTCCCAGAAAGCTTCAAAACGGTTTTTTTCTTCTTTGTATTTTCTGATTAATTCCTTTGCTTTTCTTATGTCACTCGTTTTTTTCAAAAACATCTTATTGTTCGGTTCATATTCACTTTCGGATTTTAATTTAAATCCATAAACACCATTTTGTGTTGTAAATATACCAAACTCAATAGAATAATATTCAGAGGAAGTCTCAAATTCGCGAAATACCCCGTCATATAAAACTATTGGAGGGGACTGGGAAAAATCAAAAGCAATCCAGCCATTTCCGTAATCATATGAATCACAGCACATAGAAAACTCAATTTCACCTTCATATACGCCAGATGAATCATCATTTTTAATATCATTTTCTTCAAATGTATTACTGTAACCAATTGCGGTACAAAAAGATAAAAGTAATAAAAATATTATTTTCATAAATTTATTATTATTTGTTAATAATTTTAGTCTTCAAATTTTATTAATGATTTTTTAAAGTTTTCATTCGCTTAAATTTATTTATTTATAAAAGAAGAACATTCCTCCGAGACTGCTTCCCGGTCTTGAAAAACTGTATAAAAGATTTTTTCTTTGCGAATCATATGCTTTAATATCAGTATTCTGTCCCCCTATCCATATTATATTACCGTTATACCCAAGTCCCCTATCGAAACTCTGATTTGTCTGAATTGAATATTCCTGCAGTATTTCAAGAGAAGAATTCTGAAGCACTTTATTGGTATTAAACTTTGAAATTTTTCCAGTTGCCTGAAAAACGAAAATATCATTATCATCTATTACTACAGAATAACAGTACTGAGGTAAATTTATCGTATTAGTTACAGCATTATTGCAGTTGCCGTCCTGTAATGCCGTTTTAACATCTACAGCATATAATTTTTGAGCCCCCATATCGGTAATCCAGAGTTTTAAATTGAATATTGATAAACCGCTGGGTGCATAATCGCTTCCGTTATCAGTTCCTGATTTTCCGGGTGCAAAAAATTCTCCTTTTATTTTCCATTCTTTATCAAAAACATAAATTTTATTATCACTGTTATGAGAAATATACCAATCAGCACCATCGCATATTATACCATCGATTGTTGAGCCTTGTGTCAAAGGTAAATTGTACGATTGAATAATTGCAGAATTTCCGTTATTTGTCTTTTCGGCTTTATTTAAATCTATCTTATGAACTTTCATCTGTTTGGGATCGATTGTATAAAGGAAATTTCCCGAACTGGAATTTGTCTTCGAGACTCTGAACCAATATCCTTTTAAGTCTGAATTATTATTTGGGTTACCAGCTATATTTAAAAAATAATATCCCGGGGGAAGATTGTTTGCTGTAAGCGTACAATAAGAATTATTATTACAATTAATGTTTTCCGCAATTAATTTATTATCTGCGTCACATAAGGTTATTGAAGAAACTCCAAGACAGTTTTGCCTTAACTTTGCATCAATATTTGAATTTTCCGTTAAATAAAATTTGAAACAATCAACATCAATATTATTTATAGAGTTTGAATTAAGAGTAATAAATCCTGCGTAATCTAAATCTGTTTTAATTTCATAAGATAAAGACGGTACTCCGGGTTCATCTAAAGCACGAGTTATACTTATAATATCTTTATAAACACCTTCAAATAAAGGGATATCACCATGCGGTTTGTTTGTCATTATCGTATCGGAAATATGTAAAGGTTCAGAATAGCCTTTATTATCATATAACCATTGTCTATCTAAATCCACTGCTTTATCACCGGAAGTAATGAATTTTGAAACTAACCAGGTATATTTAATGTTTATTGGTAACGGCATTACCAAACTGTAACTTTTACCAAATGAAATTCCGTCAATATAGTCATCAGTTCTTCCATTACAATTAACATCATTATTATGATAATGATTTGGTACAATAGACTCGTTATTACTAAACAAATATGGTGTAGGATTTTCTATCATAATATTATATGTATATCTTAAGTCACGTTCAGCTTCAGAATTTGGATTTATACCTACGAAAAACCCTAACATATTATTTGAACCTAAATGGGGAGTACTTATTGTTACTACTCTCGCAACTTTATGACCGTTTTCTAAATCTCCAGGGTCCATCCACCATTTATGTTGTCCGTTTTCTATTCTTTGCAAATATTCCCTTATAGCTAATCCACCCATGGAATGACCGACTAAAATAACTTTTTCTGCTCCGGTAACCCTTAATACGGAATCTATACAGACTTTTAATGCAAATCCTTGTTTATAAATTGCTGATTCATTGCTGCTTGAAGTCCCAGCAATAGGCTTTTCATTATTATGATATATAATTTTTGGGTCATTTTCATTTTGATTCCAGAAATTACTAAAATTGATTGTGTAAATATTTGAATTATCTAATCTATTTATGATATTACCTTTTAAATCCCGAAGTGGAATAATAACATTATCCAGATAATGTGTACTTCTGTTTACTCTTGCATTTAAAACAAAATTTAAATTGTGAAATTCTCCTAATTCCCAATAGTGGCTGAGTTTATTTATTACTTTATTCCAGATTTCTTCATTACTATTTATACCATGTACAAAAATGATTGGATAGGGTGAATTTACCGCTTGAGCAAAAATTAAATTAATTTGTATTAAGCAATAATAAATCAAAAATATTTTCTTCATAAATATTTTTAGGGTTTGGTATTATTTTCATGGCATTGGAAAAGTTCTGTATATTTTTTCCGTTTTACCTCTGTATATAACGGTTATCGAAACTGTAACCATCGTTCCCGAAGCGGGAAGATTTCCGCTTTCCGGCCATGTTATTACCAGATCAAATGTGTTTCCTAGCTGTCCGATTATTGAATTGTAAATATCCTGTATATCATCCGAATTTTTTGGTGCAAAAAAATAAAATCCACCCGTTTTTGTTGCAATGTCCCACATATCCCATTCACAATAATTACCATCTGCCACCGGCGGGTCATGATGACCTTTGCATTTTTTGTCCAGTTCATCTTCACCGTAAAGTATAGTGTATACAGTTATGCCGTTATTTATAGCTATTCTGAGAAGATCCTCTCTCGAACCTGTTTTAGAACTATTTTCGGCACCATCAGTCATGCATACAACACTTCGTAAGTATTCTAAAGGATTTTTATTTTTTACGTTTTCTACTCCAGTTAGAATTGCATAATGTAAAGCAGTTCCCCCGGTAAAATTCTTTAAATCATTAGCATCATTTATTGCATTTATTAATTCTCTTTTTGAGTTTGTAAATCCGGTTTTAGTTTTTAATGTTACATTAAATTTAATAATTTGTGCCTCATCATTACCGTCCATTTTTTCAACGAACATTCCTGCTGCATTCTGAATGTCCATTCTATCTTGTTCTCCCATAGAACCACTGTAATCCATAATCAAAGGACAGGCAAGATTTTTGACTCCCAATTTCTTTGGGGTTACCTGAACAACACCTTCAATCATTTTTTCTTCACCATAAGGGGTTTTCCAGGTCATTTCACATTTCAGGTTTTCTTTTTGAAAATTTTTAATGGTAAAATATTTTGATAGACTTTGTTTAAATCCTGCTGTCAACTGTCCTTCAAATCTGTATCTTGATGTTGGTACTATTGTCGAATTCACCATAAATTTATCCATACTGTAAAAGTATGTATATTCATATCGGTATTTGCAGTATTTATCCCCTTTGCTGTTAAATCCATCTATGGTTCTTATGTATCCGTCTTCATCTCTATGAAATATATAAATAATTTTTCCAGTCGATTCAGAATAATATTCTGTTGTGTCAACGGTATTATTTTTTCCAATCTTATAATTATATTTATAATTTTCCTTCGAAGATTTATCATATTCAGCTTCAAATATCAGATTGTTTAAGCTGTCATACTTAAAGACTTTTTTTGTAACAAGTATATTAAATGGGGAGTAATACTCTATTAAGGTGTTATTACCATTATAATCATATTCATATAAAAATTTTTCGATTGGATTGTTTGTTCCTTCATACTCTATTACTTCAACTTTTCTCCCCGATTTATTATAATTTGTTTTAGTAGTTGAAGTTGTTTTGCCTTTTTCATCTTTTCTTACTTCTTCAATGCACTTTCCGTTTTTATCAAGTTTGTAATCGATGTTTTGTTTTGTCCTGTAAGGAAGTAAAAAAGAGCTTTTTTCAATAAGTACCTCGTCTTTGTTGTATGTATATAGATATTCTTTATCATAATATTTATCGTCATTTATATAATAAATTTCCTGTAAGAGATTACCCGATTCGTTAAATTCTTTATAATGTTCAACTTTTTCCTGATAAGGCTCAAGTTCACCGATTTTTACATATGCTTTTATAAATGTTTTAATGCTTTTAATTCCGTGATCGGATATTTTTTGTCTGTCGGGTAATATCTTGCTTTGAGTGAATTGAGGCCGGAAATCATAAATATATGATGAAGAAGAGCATCCGTTTAGTAATATTATACTTGATAAAATTAATATTGAAATTAATACCTTGAAAAAGGTACCCATAAAAAATTTTCTTTTTTTCATATAACGAGAATTATTTGTTTAATAAATATAGACAGTTCCGAAAGATAATTTATGCTGTAAAAATTTCTCATTAGCATATCCTCCTTCTGCGCTTATATAGAAACCCCATTTTTGTGTACTTTTATTAATGCTTTGTGAGAAAAACATTACCCCGATTCCTCCAACTGGATGTATGAAAAATTCTTCTTTTGAATTGGGAGTATATATATCGATTTTATAATTTCTGTTAAGATATTCGTATACATGATCTTTACTCATATATTGAAGATTTACTCCCGAATATAAATAAATTGGACCAAATTTAAGAAAAGCCAACGGAGTTAAATATGCACCGAGATGATTCTGATATCCAATATCTTCCGCTCCAACCGGTGGGATTTTGTTATTCTTTTGCCATTGGTTTAAATAAAATGTGAATCCGAGGTTTGCCCCCAATCCGAAATTGGATTCAATCAAGCAATGTTTATAATTTAGTTCAACATGAAGACCTCCAATACCTTGATTATATTTTCCCGTACTCCTTGAATCATAAACCAAACCCAGACTACCGCCTACAATGCTTTTTGGGATATACACCTTTTCAAGTTTTTCCTGTGAATTCAATATTGTAGTAATTAACAAAAATGATAATAAAGTAATAAAATATTTCATTTCTTTATAAGTTAAATTATTAAAAAATAATTTAAAGTTTATTTTGTAAATCAAATTCTAAAAGAGATGAGATAAATATTTAGAGGATTAATTTATAATTTGATAATGTTTTATTATCGAATTAATTGTATCTCAAAATCCTTTATTTCCCCTTTATTTTAGTTGAAATTAATTAAAAATAAAATACAAATATTTGCCATAATTAAAAAAGTGTAATTTTAAAAAGCCCTGTGAATATTTCAGTTCACAGGGCTTGGAGACTGCTTCGGGAATTTATATCCCGTAGTTATTATTTTCTTTTATTACTGTTATTATTCGACTTGCTGTTGTCATTTCTGCTTCCGTTATTGCCGCTTCGGTTATTGTTTCCGGAATTGTTCGAATTCCTGTTTCCTTTATTATATGAGCCGTTATTACCGTTATCGGATTTCTTGTTATAACTTCCATTGTCCCCTGATTTTTTATTGTAGTTTCCGTTGTCACCGGACTTTTTATTGTAACTTCCATCATTACCGGATTTTTTGTTATAATTTCCATCATTACCGGATTTCTTGTTATAACTTCCATCATTACCGGATTTCTTGTTATAATTTCCATCGTTACCGGATTTCTTGTTATAACTTCCATCGTTACCGGATTTCTTTGTATTACCATTGTATTTTTTGTCCGAAGATTTATTCTTTTTGTCAGGGTCGGAAGATTGATTCCTTTTCTTCAATCCGCTATTATTTTTCTTGTTGTCTGTATTAGTACTGTAATCTTTATTCTTTTTATCGGCAATAACTTTTGTATTATCCTTAGTATATGATTTTGTGTTGTCTTTGTTTGTCAGTGTTACTTTCTTTTCTGTTATTTTCTGGCCTGTGCTTTTTTCGATATCTTTGACATTCGGTCCGTTTTCGAATTTCTTTTTATTAGACAAGTCTTTTACGTCTGCAAGTATTTTTTTCTGTGCGTTAATGTCGAGAGTAGTATTCTTTTTTGTAATATCTTTTTTAAAATCCGAATCTTTTACAAATGTCCACCTGTGCCAGTTTTTTTCATGCGGAAAAATCGGATGATGTATTACAATTCCTCCGTGGTGCCAGCGCCATCTGTGTCTCGGTGAAATAGGATGCCATCCATAATAGTAATCATCATACCAGTACCACGTTACCCAGCAAGGAGCCCATGTATAACCCGGTGACCAAACCCAACCGTATATCGGGGAAAACCACCATCTTCCGTAATGATAGGGCAGCCAGCCCCAGCTGTAATATGAAACCCATATCCATCCGTAAGCACACCACTCCCATCTCCCATGATAATATGGATTCCAGTCACCATCAATAATTGTGTAATGCGGACGCCATACATATTCATAATCAACATCGTCATCATAATAATCATCATCGCCGTCCGTCACTCCTTCCGGGTCAACTTCCGATTTTGTTACTTTAATCCATTCTCCCGCAGTATCAAGTTCGTTATGAAGTGTACGTAAAGTTATGGTATCGTTTTTCGGATTATTTTTTTCGTTCCCCTGTGAAAATGAAATATTACTGAAAAGTATTATTGCTAAAATTATACTTGTCAGTAATCCGGTTGCCAAATATTTCTTAACCATTTTTAATAAATTTTATTTTCAAAAAACAATATAACATTATCTCCTAAATATTCAACATTCAAAAACATATCAAAGTTTACATATTAATACTTAAAATCTGATTATTATACTAAGTTTTATGAAATAAGTTCCTTTAACTTCATAAATATATTGATATTTTATTATTGTATATCTAATTTTTAACAAAAACGGAGGAAAAAATGAAGACCTTTATATTGATGACGAAACTTTCAAGCGAAATGTCCGGAAAATTAAAGCAAAGGGAAAAAGTAGGGAGAGCCTGGCTTGATGAAGTTAAAAGAAAATGCCCGGAAGTTAAATTTGTTGCACACTATGCACTTCTCGGAAAATATGATTTTCTCGATATTTATGAAGCACCCGATGAAGAAACAGCGACTAAAGTTTCTATGATAAGTCTCGCAAATGGGGCACACTCCTCGGAAAGTTGGAGTGCAATTCCATATAAGAAATTTTTAAAACTTATAGAAGAAATTTAATTTATTAATCAAAAATTTCTTATAAAAAGACACGGGAGTCTGTTACCGGACTCCCGCAAAGAGGATTTAGAAGGGTATTTTAGGGTCTTATACTTAATTGTTCTGGATATGCTTTTCAAAAAGTGCAAAATTAAACTTATTTTTCTTCAAAAGTATCTGAATGATTTCGCGGTAAATTTTTAGTAATAGTTTTATCATTTTCATTTTTCCAGTTTTTTTCATTTAACTACTTCCTGTATTAAATATAATACAAATCCCGTGCCATAAAAAAACGATTAAATTTTTCAATTTTTGAGGTTATCGCACAAGAAAATTCAAGAAATAGGTTTCAAGTTGAGAGAAATATTCTCATTTTGAGAATAATATATTATTTGGAAATAAATAATTAATTATATGAATGAAGAAAAAATATTTGAAAAGATTGATTGGACAGCTATAGAAAAAATTGCAATTCCAGGAGATATTGGTATTTCTTATCATCAATCAATAGAATTTCCCGGTTTTTGTTTAAGACAGGTTGAATATTCGGTGAATTATAAATCTGACCATTGGTGCAATAAAGGACATATTGTTCATTGTATTAGCGGAGAATCTGAAATCGAATTTCAAAGCGGTGAAAAAGTAATTCTTGTAAAAGGAATGTCACTTTTTATTTTTAGTGAAAAAAAAATGCACCGTTTGATTTCTCAAAACGGTGCAAAGGTAATTATAATAGATGGAAATTTTTTAGAACAAAAAAATATTTAAAATCATTTACCGTCCGGAACTCCGTTACGGTCATTATCCGGGAATACAGTAAAAAAGAATTTTTAAGATTATCATCTTTGTTTGGTATTTACGGGGGTTTTGAGCGGTTTGTATGAATTAAATTCGCACCGTTCGATACTGCTGAACGATGCGAAAATAATTCCAGTAGATGGAGATTTAAAACAAAAAATTAAATAATCCGCAAAAAGAAAAACAAACAGGATTAAAAAAACTATGGATTAATTAATTTTTCAAAGAACCGGAAAACAAAATGGAAAAATGAAAAAACTTATATATCTCTTTCCTTCTTCATCAATTGAATCTGCGAAACTGCAGGAATGTGTGGTTAAACGGTCTGGGAATAGAATTTTTTCCGTTTTTCTTTATGAATCTATGACAGATATCACCATAACCGTCAAGGAACCTTACTTTCCAGTATTCGCATTCGTCATTCAGGTACTTTAATTTTTTTACCAATTCGGCATCTCCCTCTTCCACCTTCTCTGTTATGGGGTCTTCATAAATTGTTACTACACGTCCTTTTTTCATACAAATTTTTTTTTATTTAGAAGAAATCTTTATTAACATAACAGTTGCAAATTAGATATTATTAACTGCGAAAAAAATAGTCTTGCCTATGATTTTTTTGTAGTAGTTAGAACTACAATTTTTTTGAAAAGATTTGTCTTTTATATACTCAAATTTTCTTTTACGCAGTACTTCATTATTTCTGCATTATTCTTCATTCCCATTTTCTGTAAAACTCTCGACCTGTAAGTGCTCACAGTCGATATACTTAAATATAATTTTTCGCCAATCTCGCTTACTGTCATTCCGGAACCAAGCATACAAAAAATTTCAAATTCCCTTTCCGATAGATATTTATGCAGGGGGGAATCCTTGTTTTCTATTATATCCATCAAAGTTTTTTCCTTGAATGAAGAACTTAAATATTTCCTTCCGGAAATCACGGTTCTTATTGCATCGACAAGTTCTTCAGGTGCTGTCTCTTTATGCATAAATCCCAGAGCACCTGACTTCACCGCCCTCATTGCGTACTGTTCTTCGGGAAGTCCGCTGAGGACAAGCACTTTTAATTTTGGATTCGATTTTCTTAACATAGTTAAAACTTCCATCCCGTTTATATCCGGCAGTCCTATGTCAAGAATTAATATATCATATTCGTTTTTTTCCAGTAATTTAAAAATTTCTCTCGCATTCGATGCCTCTCCTGTAACTTTCATTGTAGACGATTCATCTGATAATATCTGTTTTAATCCGTTTAATACTATCGGATGGTCATCAGCAATTAATATTTTAATCATAGTCTTAAAAACATAAATATTTATTACAACTGTTAATAGCCTTTCTCAGAAAGAATATCACAGTGTACGAGGAATTTTTAATGTTACTTTTGTCCCTTCACCCGGTTTACCTTCAACATCAATTCTACCACCGCACAGTAGCGCCCTTTCCCTCATACCCTTAATCCCGATAGATTTTGGATTTTTTAAATCGTTCTTATTCATTCCGATTCCGTTATCTAAAATTTCCAGTATATAATCTTTCCCGGTTTTATTTAATGAAATGTTCACTTCACTTGCACTTGAATGTCTTATTATATTCGTTAAAGTTTCCTGTAAAATTCTGAATACGTTTGTTGAGGCAACCGAATCAAGATTTATTTTTTTTATATTTGAATGCATTGATAATTTAATCTCGCTTCTGTTCCTGAAATCATCGATAAGCCATTCAATAGATGCAAAAAGTCCAAGCTGGTCAAGCATCGGTGGTCTTAAATCTGTAGCAATTTTTCTGATTGTTTTTATTGTATCATCGGCACGTTGGGTCATATCATTTATTTTATTAAGTAATCTTAATCTGTTCTGATAGCTTTCGGGATTTGATATTTGTTTTCCAAGCCAGGACATATCAAGCTTCATCCCCGTCAAAGACTGTCCAAGTCCGTCGTGAAGTTCTCTTGCAACATTGATTCTCTCCTCCTCGCGGACTTTGTTAAGACGTGTTGAAAGGTCTCTGAGGCGTTTGTTCACTTCTTTTACCTGATACATCGACATTTTCAGACTTTCTTCATTTTTCTTTAGGAGTTCCTTTGTCTTTTTTTCGGAAATTGACATCGAAATGTTTTCACAAAGCTGTTCAAAAAATGTTATTAAGTCAGCTGTAAATTTATTTTTTTTGACTGAACACAATTGAAGCAGCCCAACTGTATTTTCACTTATTTTTAATGGAATCAAAGCAAGTGATTCATATCCTTCGGTATTGCACCTGTTTCTCATTCTGAATGTCTTATCAGAATTTTTGTTTGTTGAAACAAATTTACTTGTGCTGTTTGTCCAGAAACTCCCGCCTGCTGTAAAGTATGATTTTGAAGGGTCAATTATTGATTTTATTACCCTTCCGCACATACATTCAAGAATAGGATGGCCTGATTTATCGTTGATTATTTTTCCTTGTTCATCGACAGCACATAGTTTGTTTTCTTTTTTCAAAAACATAATCGAAAATCCCCTGGATTCAAGGTATGGAAAGTCGTATCCGTCCCGGTAACGTATTCCGACTGCATCAAAACGAAATTGTTTTTTGATAAATTGTACAACTTTTTTTATCATCTGCCTGCTGTTTAAAGTTGTATTCATTATCTTTAATAAATCAACTGTAATTTTCTGCCTTTCCTCGAATCTCTTTCTGTCGGTGATATCCCTTAATATTCCTTGTATCATACCGTTTGGAAGAATGCCGAATGTTGACTCAACCGGTCTTGTAGTTCCGTCTTTCCTGAGTATATTTCTTTCGAATCTTAGAGAATGTCCTGCTTTAATAATTTTCATTCTTTTTCTGTAATATTTAATGTCTTCCGGTATGTATGTATCTTCGATTTTCATTTTCAGTAATTCTTCCTGTGTATAACCTGACAGTTCACATGCTTTTTGGTTTACTATTTTAAACCTTCCGTTGCTGTCTGCAATGAAAATTGCATCCCATGCTTTGTCAATAAGGTCTCTGTACTTGGATTCACTTTCTTTCAATGCATGTTCTGCCCGTTTCCGCTGGGTTATATCAATTGCCACTCCTGTCATTGCTATTGGTTTTTCATTAGAATCTTTTATTACTGAAGCACTTAATTCTACGGGTATAATTTCACCATCTCTTTTGTACATTCTGTATTCTTTATTTCTTCTCGTTCCCTCTTTCAATACTAATTTCATTCCTTTTGCAAGACGTGAATGTTCTTCTTTTACGGTATGTTCGAATAACGAAGTTCCTATAACTTCTTCCGGTTTAGTGAATTTAAATAAGTCAAACCCCATTTTGTTTAAAAACAAAATTTTTCCGTTTAAATCGGTCTGCGTTATTGCATAAGGGGATGTATTTACAAGTGTGCGGTACCTTTCTTCGCTTTGCCTCAATGCTTCTTCCGCTTTTTTACGCTCTGTAATATCCCGCATAATTCCCTGAAAATATCCGCTTGGGAGCAGTCCAAAAGTTACTTCCGCCAGAAATGTTGTCCCGTCTTTTTTTAATACTTTCCTTTCAAATGTTATTTGTTTAGAAGATGAGGATACAATTTGCATCCTTTTTTTACTGAGAGCTCTTTCTTCTCTGAGATATGTATCGGTAATATTTAATTTTAGAAGTTCATATTCAGTATACCCCAATAATTCACAAGCTTTTGGGTTTACTAAAAGTATTTTCCCGTTTTTATCAACCAAAAATATTGCATCATATGTTTTCTCAACAAGGTCGCGGTATTTCGATTCGCTTTCTATTAAAGCATTTACTGCAAGTACCCTTTCGGTTATATCCTCAATTGTTCCTTCATAAAAAAGTGTTTTCCCTTCTGAATCTCTTACTGCACGTGCACTTTCTCTGATGTATAAGATTGTCCCGTCTTTCTTCTTCCATGCAGTTTCAAGCCCAATTACCTCTCCGTATTTTTCTATCTGTTTTATAAATTGTTCACGTGTATATCCCGGTGCATATCCCTCTTTTGCTATATTTCTATTCTTTATTTCATCAAATGATTTATAACCCATCATTTTCAAACCCATAGGATTAACCATCAGGACTTTTCCACCGGGAGTTGTGCGGTAAATCCCGATGTAAGCGTTCTCATATATCTCGCGGAATTTTTTTTCTTCCGTGCTCAATTTATTCTCGTTTTTATTACGCTTATTAGTTTCTGAAAAGATAAAATGATTATCTTCTCGAACATTTTCGATTTTGTTAAATTTATTTCCCTTAACGGAAATAAATTTTTTCCGTTTTGAAATTTCCATCTACTGTTTCTACTATGTTAAAGTAATTATTAGATTTTAAAATAAAAAGACAGTTTAATACAACTTTTCTGCAGTTTTTTACGTTAAATAATTATTGTGTTTATTATTTAATTGTTTTTTATTATTCTGAATAAAATTTAACAGGTTATATAGCATAGAAATTTTACTTTTTTAAAATATTTTATAAATAAATAAGAAAGGATTTCTATGTTTGATAATATTTCAGGAAAAATGATTTCCATTAAATCAAGAATACTGTGGGTTGATGACGAGATTGAAATGCTCAAATCAAATATTATGTACCTCCGTCAGAAAGGTTATGATGTGGTCGAAGCAGCAAACGGGGAAGATGCAATTGAAATAATTAAAAACACCGATTTCGACCTGGTCTTTCTTGATGAAATGATGCCCGGCAAAGGAGGGCTTGAAACCCTGATTGAAATAAAGGATTTATATCCGAATCTCCCCGTTGTTATGGTTACAAAAAACGAAACAGAATCTCTGATGGAAGAAGCTATAGGTAAGAAAATTACAGATTATCTCCTCAAACCTGTGCACCCGAACCAGCTTCTTCTCGTCTGCAAAAAAGTGCTTGAATCCAAAACACTGAGACAGGACCAGGTATCGAAGGATTTCATCTCGGAATTCAATAACCTGTCAAATCTTCTTTCGGAAGCTAACAGCTGGGAAGACTGGGTGAATATACATATTAAAATGACGAACTGGGAACTTGAACTCGATGAACATCCCGAACTCGGACTTAAACAAATTGCAATCGACCAGAGACGCGAAGTAAATGTGGAATTTTCCAAGTTCATTGAAAAAAATTATTTTGACTGGGTGAATTTCGGGAAAAATAAACCGGTTCTTTCTAATGAAATTATAGACAAATATGTAATTCCCGAACTCGGAAAATACAAATCTATTTTCTTTTTTGTTGTTGATTGTATGCGGCTTGACCAGTGGCTCGTTATGGAAAAACTGCTGAATAATTATTTCAAAATAACTAAAGAATATTATTCTGCAATTCTTCCAACTGCAACTCCTTATTGCAGGAATGCAATTTTTGCAGGACTCTTTCCGTCTGATATTGAAAAACATTACCCGAATCTCTGGGAACACAAAGAAGATGACGAAAACAGCAGAAATAATTTCGAAAGGGAATTTCTGAATAAACTTCTTGAAAGACGTAAAGTGAAACTACATAATGAACTGAAGTATATAAAAATTATGGATCCTGAATTCAGCAGAGGAATTGAAAGCAAAATTCCGGTTTATATTAATAATCATTTAAATGCAATCGTGATTAATTTTGTTGATATGATGGCACATTCAAGAAGCGATACTGCAATACTCAAGGAAATTGCACCTGATGAATCTGCCTACCGTTCGCTCACTTCAAGCTGGTTCGAACATTCATCCTTTTTCGGAATGCTGAGGCAGCTTGCATCCAGACCGGATATAAAAGTAATAATAACCACCGACCACGGAAGTATTCGATGTCTGCACGGTGTAAAAGCAATGGGAGACAGGGAGAGTGCAGTTAACCTGAGATATAAATACGGAAGAAATGTAAGAGCGGATAACCGTAACGCTATTTATATTCCAAGACCGGTTGAGTATAAAATCCCGAAACGCGATGGTATTGTAAATTATATAATTGCGAAGGAAGATTTTTATTTCATATACCCGACAGATTATCATAAATTTCTGAATCAGTATAACGATACATTTCAGCATGGAGGAATTTCAACCGAAGAAATGATTTTACCGGTGGCAATTCTGGAATCAAAGTCTTGATATGACTGAATTCATTAGCGTAAGTGAGAAAAATACTATAGAGTGCGGTAAAAAATTTGCCCGTGAACTGAACAAGGGTGATATTGTCGGATTGAGCGGCGAACTTGGCACCGGCAAAACACAGTTTGCAAAAGGAGTTGCGGAATATTTCTGTGTGGATGACATTGTCAATAGTCCTACTTTTCTCATCGTTAATCAATATATGGCAAAACTACCTGATACACAAAAGGAATTCAATCTTTTCCATTTTGATTTGTATAGAGTTAAAACCACTGCTGAGCTTGATGTAATCGGATTTAATGAATATGCAGATGACAATTCAATAATATTAATAGAATGGCCTGAACTTGCAGAAAAATATCTTGGCAGGGAAATCAGAAAAATATTTTTTTCATACGGAAAAAGAAAAAATGACAGGATAATAAAATTATGAAAATTCTTTTGCTTGAAACATCATCCGGTAAAATTGAATTCGGGTATGCTGAAGATAATAATTTTATCGTGAGCAAACAGCTTTCGAAAGAGGAAAATGCAGACAGTCTGATATACAATATCAAACTTGAATTTGAAAATGCAAAACTGTCAGCGTCGGATATAGAAGTTGTAAGTCTTTCTAATGGTCCGGGTTCTTTCACAGGATTGAGAATCGGGTCGGCTGTAGCAAAAGGAATCTGTATGGTGAATCAATGTAAACTTGTAGAGATTCCTACTCTTGACATCATTGCAAATAAATATAAAAAAGACGGGGAAGTAATCAGTGCAATTTTTTCAAATTCGAAAACAAATGAATTTTATTATTCAAATTATAAAATTGAAAATCATAAAATCAAAAGAACTTCGGATTATAAAATAGGATTGATTGAAAATTTTTATAAAGAATGCAGTACTATATTATTAAATGATGAGAAAACCGGTAATATCCCTGCCGGTATTGATTTTATTAATCTATCTGATAAATCAAATTTACCTTCTCAAGTTGAATTGACAATAGAATACATTGATAAATCACTTTTTTCGGATTTTAACAAATCCGAACCGTTTTATATGAAAGAATTCATCCCTGTGAAAAAATAATACTTGTTGTAAAAAATTTTGAAGCAAAACAAGGCAGCAAGCTGCCTTGTCCAAATCCACTCTAACTCGACAACTCTACAAACTCTATATTGTTTTTATCTAAATATTTACATAATTTCGTACACATATTTTAATAATTAAAGTAAAAATTTTTTAATCAATTAATCTTATAACACAAATTTATGAAAAAAATTTTATTGTTTTGCCTTATTGCAGTGATGTTGATTATAAGCAGTACAAAAATCAATGCACAGGACGATAAGCCGCAGATAAAGGTGAATGTTCTGCTTCAACCGTGGCTCTACTTTGCAGAGAATGAATCAGCTTTGAAGAAAAACGGAGTCGGATATGATTTCTATATACGCAGGGCGCGTATAATTTTGTCCGGAAATGTGAATGACTGGATTTATTTCTTTTGTGAGACCGACAATCCCAATTTCGGAAAGACCGGACTTAATGACAAAGGGGAATCTGAAAGGAAATATGACGGAATGTTTATGCAGGATGCGTTTGTGGATTTCAGGATTGCACCCGAAATTCAAATCGCAACAGGTATGATTCTCCTTCCGTTTTCTCATCAATCGAGAATGGGCGCAGTAACTATCCATTCACTTGACTATCAGAATATATTTTCCGGCCATATGATTCAGGAAAAGGTGTGGCGCGATTATGGCGTGGAAGCAAGAGGTCTTGTATTTAATAAATCATTGGGCTATCGTTTTGGATTTTTCGGTGGTAAGTCCAATACGCAAGACCAGATTCCGAGAATTACAGGAAGAGTCGATGCCAATTTATTCGATGCCGAAGATTCATTTTTCTACAATGGAATTTACTTCGGGAAAAAGAAAATCTTTTCTTTCGGTGCGGGTTTCGATATCCAGCCGGGTGCCGTAACGGATAATACCGGCAAATCATCTTTGTATTATGCAATGACCGGCGACGTATTTGTGGATTATCCTTTAGATAATAACGAACTCATTTTTCAAGCTGGAGCTGCATGGTATGAGAGAGGTTATACCAGTATTCCAAACTCGACTAACTTTGCGACACATATCGGAACAGGACTCGGTATTTTCGGAGAACTCGGATTCCGCTGTAATAAGATTGAACCAATTATATCTTTCAACATGTTCGATTCCAAGGCTGATGGCAAAGATATAACGAATGTCAATCTCGGATTCAATATCTGGCTTAAAGAAAAATTTGCAAATATAAAAACTGAATACGGTCTTCTTAAAAAGGAAAACGAGAAAATGTTAAGTATTTTTAAGATACAGACGCAGTTGTTCTTTTAATCAATCTATGTTTTTGATTTTTCTTTTAAACAGGTTTTTATCTTTGAATAAATTTTTTGTTAACGGGTAAGGTTAAATCTTCCGTTGCCTACACTTATTACAAATATGTGTTCCCTCCGGGAACAAAAAAATTAATGTTGTCTGGAAACCTACTCAGAAAGGACATAATATGAAAAACAAAAACTTCAAAAGTCTATTAAAAACGACAGACTTTTGAAGAATAAATTGTAATGTATCTCTTCTGCCTGTAGGGCTAAAATGTTTGTAATACAGAATAATTCCATAATTTCGTGCCCGTAGGGCTCGCATAAAATTGGTAATACAAAAATATTTTATTTTGGACAGATGTGGATATAAACAATTCATTTTTTCTTTATAGTATTGTATCATATTTTTTTAATTTTTAATTTTGCAGTATATTATAATTTTATCAACTAAAAAATTTTAGAAAGGTTTTCTATGGCACAAACGAAAGTAGAACTGGGGAATGACGGTAGGTATTTCCCGCCTACAAAAATGGTTGAAAATACTTACATTAAATCAATGGAGCATTATAAAGAACTTTATGAAACTTCGTTGAAGGAACCGGAAAAATTTTGGGGAGAACAAGCAGAAAAGTTTTACTGGCACAAGAAATGGGACAAAATTAACGAAGAAAATTTAGATAAAAGCAAAGGACCTATTTCGGTTAAATGGTTTATAAATGGAAAGACGAACATTACTTATAACTGTCTGGACAGACATCTTGATACGAGAGGGGATCAGGATGCCATTATGTGGGAAGGGAACGAACCGAATCAGGATACAAAATTTACTTATAAACAGCTACATAGTGAAGTCTGTAAACTGGCAAATGTACTCAAGAAAATCGGCGTGAAAAAAGGTGATAGGGTTTCAATTTATATGCCTATGATTCCGGAGCTTTCAATTGCCCTGCTTGCATGCGCAAGAATCGGTGCGGTTCATTCAGTTGTATTCGGCGGATTTTCTGCCGATTCATTAAAAGACAGAATTCTCGATTCTAAATGCAAGATTCTTATTACGACCGATGGAGGATACAGAGGAGCAAAAACATTCGGAATTAAAGATAACGGTGATGAGGCGATGAGTGAATGCGAAAAACTCGGACATAAAGTTGATGCATGCATCGTGTTCAAGCATTTGGGAGATAAAATTAAAGTTAATATGAAAGAGGGAAGAGATTACTGGTGGAATGATGTTATGAAGGATGCTTCGCCTGATTGCCCGCCTGAATGGATGGATGCCGAAGATACCCTGTTTATTCTCTATACTTCCGGTTCTACTGGTAAACCTAAGGGTGTGTTGCATACCGTTGGAGGATATATGGTATTTGCAGGATTAACGCATAAACTGATTTTCGATTATCAGGAGAATGATATGTACTGGTGTACTGCTGATATTGGATGGGTTACAGGACACACCTACATTATTTATGGTCCGCTTCTCAATGGAGCAAAGAGTCTGATGTTCGAGGGAATTCCAACATATCCCGATGCGAGCAGATTCTGGCAGGTCGTGGATAAATGGAAAATCAATCAAATCTACACTGCACCGACTGCAATTAGGGCTATTGCATCACTTGGAGATGACTGGGTGAAAAAGACATCCCGAAAAACACTGAAACTTCTCGGTACGGTTGGCGAACCCATCAATCCTGCAGCATGGAAATGGTACAACGAAGTTGTTGGCGAATCTAACTGCCCAATTGTTGACACATGGTGGCAGACAGAGACAGGTGGAATTCTCATTACACCGCTTCCCGGAGCAATTCCAACAAAACCCGGTTCTGCTACACTACCGTTTTTTGGAGTAGAACCCGCAATTCTGGATGAGAGTGGAAAAGAACTTCATGGAGAATGTTCCGGCAATCTCGTTATAAAGCGTTCATGGCCTGGAATAACCAGAACAGTTTATGGAGATCATTCAAGATATGAAAATACATATTTTGATATGTACAAAGGATATTACTTCACAGGCGACGGCGCCAGAAGGGATAATCACGGCTACTACTGGATAACAGGAAGAGTTGATGATGTCATCAATGTATCAGGACATAGGCTTGGAACAGCAGAAGTAGAAAGTGCTCTTGTATCACACGATGCAGTAGCAGAAGCCGCTGTTGTAGGTTATCCGCACGAAATTAAAGGAACAGGAATATATGCGTATGTAACACTCAATTTTGGTTTTGAATACACTGACGAATTGAAAAAAGTTCTGATAGCTCACGTAAGGAAAGTTATCGGACCTATTGCGGCACCTGACGTTATTCACTGGGCTCCCGGTCTTCCAAAAACACGTTCCGGTAAAATTATGCGCAGAATTTTAAGAAAAATTGCAGAAGGTGAGTTCACTGAAATAGGTGATACAACAACACTTGCTGACCCGACAGTTGTATCCAACCTCGTTGATACAAGTGCTGGAAAAAAATAGTTTAGTGCAATAGTATTTTATTAATATCTTTATAAGACAGAAGAACTAATAACTGTCTTATAAAAAGAAACATAAATTATTTATGTTTTCAACTAATTGTTGAGAAAACAATTTCTATTGGTTTGAAGCCAGGTAGTTGTGCAATATATTTATGAAAACAATTTAAGGAATAGCTGTTTTATTGGGAACCGTGTTAATTATGCTGATAAAACCTGCGAAAAAAAGCTTAGATAATGCCTATAAAAAAACTCGATAGTATCTTTAAACCCCGTCGAATTACATTAATAGGGGTATCAAGTGACCCCAATAGCGTTGGAGCTATAACTCTAAAAAATTTGGTTAATGGTGGATACAACGGAGTTGTCTACCCTGTTAATCCAAAACGGGAAGCGGTAATGGGAATCCCATGTTTTCCCGATATTAAAAGTCTTCCTAAAACCCCCGATCTTGCGGTAATCATGACAGGGGCTAAATCTGTATCACAACATATAAGGGATTGTGGAGAAGCCGGAATAAACGGTGTAATTATTATGTCTGCAGGATTTAAAGAATCTGGTGAAGAAGGGAAAAAACTCGAAGTACTTGCTAAAGCAGAGAAAACAAAATTCCCGGATATGCGGATAATCGGACCAAATTGTCTTGGTGTTTTAGTACCGGGTCTGAATATGAATGTTAGTTTTGCCGATGGTATGCCAAAAAAAGGGCATGTTGCTTTTATTTCACAATCAGGCGCTTTATGTACTGCTGTACTCGACTGGGCAAACGAAACCAATATCGGATTCTCATATTTTGTTTCCATTGGAAATTCTATGGACGTTAATTTTGGCGACCTAATTGATTATTTTGGACAGGACTCTACTACAAGATCGATTGTTTTATATGTCGAATCACTAACTAATTCACGTGCTTTTATGTCTGCAGCACGTGCTTTTGCCCGAAAAAAACCCATCATCGTATATAAATCCGGGCGTTTCCCCGAATCCGCTGCCGCCGCTGCTTCGCATACAGGTGCTCTGGCTTCGGAAGATTCTATTTACGATGCAGTTTTCAGAAGGGCTGGAATTGCCAGGGTATATAGCTTCGGTAATATTTTTGATTTTACCGACCTTATCGGACGAAAAAGGGCGATAAGAGGTTCCAACCTGGCTATTGTAACAAATGCCGGTGGACCCGGAGTTATGGCTACTGATTCATTAATTGCTTGGGGGGGAGAATTAGTTGACCTTACAGAATCAACGATGCAAAAACTGAATGATTACCTTCCTCCTTTCTGGTCGCATGGTAATCCGGTTGATGTTCTTGGAGATGCTACACCTGAACGATACGCAAAAGCTACTGAAATAGTATTGGAAGATGTTGAAGTTGATGCTGTTTTAGTACTTCTTACTCCTCAGGCAATGACCGCTCCAACAGAGATAGCCGAGGCTATTGCTAAGCTTGCCGGTAAAACTTCAAAAGCTATTATGGCAGCATGGATTGGCGGGACAAGTATGAAAAAAGGGATGATGGTTTTTAATCAAGCAGGTATTGCAGCCTACAGCACACCGGAGCAAGCAATTGAGGCATTTATGACACTCTCACACTATTCAAAAAACCTTGAACGCTTATTTGAAACTCCAAAAGAAGTTCCGGTTTCTTTCAGTTACGATAGAGATAAACTTCGTAATAAATATCTGACGAGTGTATTTCCTAAAGCTAAGATACTTAACGAAGATGACTCCAAACATCTTATCAACGATTATGGCATTGCAACAACACACCCGGAAGTAGCATATAATGTAGATGAAGCTGTAAAAATAGCTGAAAACATTGGCTATCCTGTTGTTATTAAAATTTATTCTCCGGATATCACACACAAGTCTGATTATGGTGGTGTAGCATTGAATATCAGAAATGAAGAAATGGTCAGAGCTACATACCAGAATATGATTAAAACAGTATCGGAAAAAATGCCTGATGCAAAGATTGATGGCGTAACCGTTCAAAAAATGATATTATCAAAAGATGCAACTGAATTAATACTGGGGATTAAAAAAGATCCGGTCTTTGGCACTGTAATGTTAGTAGGTATGGGAGGGACCACAGCTGAACTTTTTAATGACAAACGTCTGGAATTTCCTCCTTTGAACGAACAGCTTGCAAGGCAAATGCTGCAATCGCTTCATATCTATCCTTTGCTTGCCGGGTACCGTGGCAGTAAACCAAAGAACATCGAAAAACTTATTGAAGTGATAATTCGTTTATCATATCTTGCAGCAGATTACCCTGAAATTGAAGAACTTGATATCAACCCGATTTTAGTAACTCCCGATGAAGTAATAGCACTTGATGCACGAATAGTTGTCGATCAGGATATGCTTTCGAAACAGGTGAAAGATTATTCACACCTCATTATAAGACCATATCCGGAAAGTCTAATTATAAAAACAAAACTTAATGATGGATCCGGGGTATTGCTGAGACCAATTAAGCCTGAAGATGAACCTATGTGGCTGAAATTATTGGCAAGTTGTTCAAAAGAATCAATTTATTTTCGGTTCAGGTCCGATTTCCATTTCGATTCGCATGATGTAGCCACACAGTTTTGCTTTAACGATTACGACAGGGAAATAGCCATTGTAGCTGAAATCGAAGAAGATGGAAAGAGAAAATTAATCGGAGTGGGCAGGTTAATTGGCGACCCGGATGTTGAAATTATGGAATATGCTATTTTAATAACCGATAAATGGCAAAAAAAAGGACTGGGACAAATAATGACCGAGTATTGTATGAATATTGCAAAAAACAAAGGAGTTAAACGCTTAGTCGCGGAAACCACTAAAAATAATAAACAAATGAATACTGTCTTCCAAAAATTAAATTTCAAAATCTATTATAATGAAGATACTACCGTTTCAGTTGAAAAATTTCTGTCTGAAAATGAATAGGTACGAAATATTTTTGAAGCTGTTTTAATCCGCATAGTTCTTATTGATTTAATTACAAAACTTCCTCGATACTACGCTCCAGCGTAGTATCGGTAATATTTGATTCTGGTTATGCCGGTTTATGTATTTGGAAAAATTATAATCGATTTTTTAAACTCGGATTTTAATTTTATATTTAATAATTATTATTGAAGGAGAAAAATATGTCGAATGGAATAAAAATTATGAACAGACAGATGGTAGCAGTCGGAGCAATATTGATACAACTTTGCCTGGGAGCTATTTACGCCTGGTCTGTTTATACAAAGATTCTCGTTGAAGCAGGTTGGAGTAAGGCAGAGACACAGATTGTGTTTTCCGCAGGGCTTGCTCTTTTTGCTATTAGCATGATTATTGCAGGCCGGTTTATGCCAAAGGTTGGACCCAGAAAACTTACTATATTGAGTGGAATCGTACTCGGAATTGGTTATATTCTTGCCGGTTTACTTGGCGGACAAAACTTCTGGGTCACATTCTTTTTTGTCGGCATTGTTGGAGGATGTGGTATAGGAATTGGTTATGTCGTACCAATAGCAGTCGGTATGCGTTGGTTTCCGGATAAAAAGGGACTTATCACAGGTCTTGCTGTTGCCGGTTTTGGATTTGGTGCAACTCTATGGATGACGCTTGCAGATTCACTCGGAAAAATCGGAGGCGGACATTTACTTACTCACCTTGGATTGTCTCAAACATTTATCGTGTATGGAATTGCATACATTATTTTGGTATTAATTGGAAGTAAATGGATGGTTTTTCCGCCGGATGGATGGAAACCTGAGGGTTGGACGCCCCCTGAAGCAAAACCGGGTACTTCAAGCGGTTTAGTTGATTTTATGAGTGGCGAAATGCTTCGCACTCCGCAATTCTATATGATATTCTTTACATTTCTTTTTGGTGCGAGTGCCGGATTAATGAGTATAGGACTTATGAAACTGTTTCCAATGGAAGCAATGCAGGCAAAAGGGATAGATAAGGAATCAGCAAGTTATATCGCAACTATGGCAATGGGTGTTTGTTTTGCTCTGCTGAATGGATTTGGAAGGATTATTTGGGGAATGATTAGTGACAAAATGGGACGAAAACTTTCAATTATAATAATGTTGGCTACGCAGGGAATATTTGTGATTCTGTTCCAGTGGATGGCAGGCACTCCTTTAACTCTTTACTTATTTGCGATGCTCATCGGTTTTAATTTCGGTGGCACTTTAGCACTTTTCCCGGCAATTACTGCTGATACATTTGGTACAAAAAATATCGGGATGAACTATGGCTGGGTGTTTTTAGCTTATGGCGTTGGCGGTATCTTCGGACCTATTATGGGCGGTATGCTTGGAGATATGAAAAATTTCCCGCTTGCCTTTACGATTTCCGGAATTCTCTGCCTCGTTGCAGTATGTATTATTGCTTTTATTAAACCACCGGTAAAAAAGATGACTTCATAAAATTTATTAACTTTTGTTATTACAGTTATTGAAAAATACTGTAAATAGTAAAGCGAAGTTATTCTGTAATATGATTTAAAATATCGAACCCGGAAGGTTTAACCCTCCGGGTTTTATGTTTTAAAAACTTCAAAAGTCTCCCCATAATCTTCAAAAGTCTACTTGATTTTTCAAAAATGAATTCCAGTCGAAAAATATTTTTTTTACTTGGTAATAGAATGTCAAAAACGACTTTTGAAGTTTTTTCTTCAGGTTATTTTGGAACATTTTTAGGAATTGTAAAAACTACAAATAGTGGTTCAAATTGGTTACTTCAGGGCTCTCCATCAGGAGTATATGACACATATTTTTTAAATAATTTAACCGGATTTTATTCAAATGATACTATTTATAAAACTACTAATGGAGGTTTTAATTGGTTTGTGGTTTTTCCGGGTTCTATTAATAATCCATGCATAAAACTTAAATTTATTAATGATAATGTAGGTTGGAGTATGAATAATCATTATATATATAAAACTACTAATAGTGGAAATAATTGGATTACTTTATATAATTCAATATACCATATATATGATATATTTTTCATTAATGAAAACACCGGGTGGTATGCGTCAGCATATAATAATGCAGCAACAGTTTTTAAAACAACAAATGGTGGATATAATTGGATAGCAAATAACGTCTCTGCAAATCCCAGTACGAATGTAATTTATTTTGTAAATAGCTTAACGGGCTGGTGTGATGATAATAGAGGTTATTTTTATAAATCAACTGATGGCGGTATTTCTTGGATTTCGAAATTTTATAACTCGAATTATTTTTCTACAACTTCATGTTATTTCCTTAATTCAAACACTGGATGGATATGCGGTATTATGGGGGATATTTATAAGACTACAAACGGAGGGGAAAATTGGATTCATCAATTAACAGGTGGCGATATTATTTACTCTATAATATTTAAAGATTCATTAAACGGTTATGCAGGCGGTGGTCGAGGAGTAATTTATAAAACAACAAATGGTGGTACAAACTGGTACAAAATTATATCCGGAGGTTCTGGATATGATGCATATTCAATAGATTTTTTAGATAATAATAATGGATGGCTTCTTAGTGGTTATGTTTTTAAAACAACAAATAGCGGAACAAATTGGGTAAACCCAGGTAATCCATTTCGTTATTCAGAACTTTATTCAATTAATTTTATAAATTTAAATACCGGGTTTGTTGTAGGTTATGTTCAATTAATTCCGGGTTATGTAAATTATGCAAATATTTATAAAACCACTAATGGAGGATACAACTGGCAATTAAAATCCGAAACAGGTAATTCCCGTGGTTTAAAGGATATAAATTTTATTAATGAAAATACAGGATGGAGTGTCGGTTATGGAGGTTTAATTTTAAAAACTACAAATAATGGAGATAACTGGGTTGTTCAAAATAATAGTTCTTCACCCGATTTGATAAGTGTAAAATTTAAAACTGATGATATAAGTTTATGTATTTCAAAAAATGGTTATATAGTGAGAACAAATAATGGAGGCAGTAACTGACAATCGAATATATTGATAAATCTATATTTTCAGATTATATGAAATCCGAACCTTTTTATATGAAGGAATTTATTCCATTGAAGAAATAAATAATAGGGATTGATATTCATTTTCGGTTTTTTATAAAAATTGTATAATTTTATACTCCAACAGCAATTTCTTGTAATTATTATAAGATTTCTATATAACTAATTAAAAATCAAATATTAAACGCATAATAAAAAATGCGGTGTAAAAGTGGTAAAAAAACTGCACTTGATAAATAGATAAATTTATCTATATTTCCATAAATCTAAATTTTATTTTTTAAATTTTAATATTAACAGTATGATACTGAAAGAAAAACTCAGTGAAAAAATTCTTGAATGGAAAAAAGAAATCATTAATCTTGTTGTAAAGCACAGTAAGGATGTAATCGGAGAAGTGACACTGGAACAGGTATTCGGAGGTATGAGAGGTATTAAAGGATTATTCTGCGATACGTCTGAAGTTGGTCTTGATACAGGGCTTTCTATCAGAGGTATTCCGATTCTTGACCTGGTGGATAAGTTACCCGAGGAGGTTTTTTATCTTATGCTTACGGGAGAACTCCCGTCAAAAGAAGCACTTGAAGACCTGCAGGGCGAACTTGTAAAAAGAAATAAAGTGCCTCCCTATGTATGGGATGTAATAAATGCACTTCCTGCAGAAACTCATCCAATGGTGATGCTTGACACAGCAATTCTTGTGATGGAAAATGAATCTATATTCAGAAAAAAATATGATGAAGGAATTGAGAAAGAAAAGATATGGGATCCCGTTTTTGAAGACAGTTTGAATCTTATTGCAGTATTACCGGATATTGCATCCTATATATACAGAAAGAGATTCAACAAAGGACCGAGAATTGAACCGGACACAAGCCTTGACTGGGCTGCAAACTATGCTCATATGCTTGGAATTGAAAAATATCCCGAATGTTTTAAAAAAGCTATGAGATTTTATATGACACTCCACGCAGACCACGAAGGCGGAAATGTAAGTGCGTTTTCCTGTGCAACAATTGCATCGGCTTTTTCCGACCCGTATTATGCAGTAAGCGGAGGTCTGAACGGACTTGCCGGACCTCTTCACGGACTTGCAAACCAGGAATGTTTAAGATTTATTATTAAACTCAGTGAACATTTCGGTCATATGCCAAGCAACGCCGAAGTGAAACAATACTGCGAAGAACTGCTTGACCATGGAAGAGTGATAGCAGGATACGGGCATGCAGTATTGAGAGTAACCGACCCGCGGTTCACTGCAGTTATGAATTTTCAGTGTGAAGGATTGCCGGATGACCCGCTTGTAACTATTGTGAAACAATTATTCGAAGAAGTTCCGAAAATACTTCTTGCAAGAGGAAAGGCAAAAGACCCGTGGCCCAATTTAGATGCGGCAAGCGGTGCATTACTGCACAGATTTGGTTTCACCGAACAGGACTATTATACGGTGTTGTTCTCAGTGTCAAGAACACTTGGATTGACAGCACAGATGATACTTGCAAGGGGAATTGGTCTTCCGATTATCAGACCGAAATCACTTACGCTGAAGAGCATCAAAAAGATTGTCGAAAAATAATTCGGCAAATATATTATTTTTTTCATAATTCCCGGAGAATAAACCCTCCGGGTTTTTTATTTACTCATCTTCAAAAGTTTTCTTACATAAAGAAAGATGACTGAGCTTTAAAAATCTAATTTATTATTGGATGATAACATTACGAATTTTCTTTTGAAGTATTTCCTTCCCTCTTCCATCTTTCATCTTAAATCGTTTTTTATTTTGAAGTTTTTGTTTTTCATTATCAATTATCCATTTTCCATTATCAATTAAATTGTATTGTTTTTCCAGCATTTATAATATACATTTATACTAATCCAAAAGGAGGATGGTATGAGGAAACATAGGGTTTTATATAAAAATGTCTCCCTGACAAAAATTATTTTTATACCTGTTTTATTTTTTCTTCTTATTCAAAATTGTTTTTCTACTGATACGGTTTCAATCAGATATATGCCGCTTAATGTTGGAAATTACTGGGTATACAAATTACACAGGTGGGGATATGCAGGGTCAGTTTGGTGGGACGAAACATATAAAATAAAAACTTCTGTTATTCAGTCTATTGTTAAAGAAAACAGGATTTATTATAAGACACAAAATTTTTGGAATTACTTTGATGATTATTTATTAAGAACTGATAACATTACAGGGAGTTTACACAGATATGATTCTTTAAATTCATGTTCTTATTATTATAAAGAAAAAATGCTTGATTCTTTATCTGCATTTGTCGGGGATTCAACAAAAAACTGTTCAAATTATTTTTTTAAATGCACTGGCATAGATATAATCAATATATTTGGACAAAATAGACAAAGAAAGAAATTTAGTTATTTTTCTTCATATATGAATTATTCTTCTTCATCTGATAAATGGTATACTATGGATATTGGGATAACCGGATATAACATTTCGGGTAACGGATATCAGTATTATGAATCAAATAGTTATTTACTTGTTGGGTGTAAAATTAATGGGATAATTTATGGTGATACATCAACTTCAATCAATAAAGTAACAACCTCAATCCCTGAAAAATTTTCTCTTTTCCAAAACTACCCAAACCCATTCAATCCAAATACAAAAATTAAATTTGAAATCCCAAACAATGCTGTCATTGCGAGGAGCGGAGCGACGTGGCAATCTCTAACAGTATCTCTCAAAGTCTTCGACATTCTCGGAAAAGAAATCACAACACTTGTCAACGAACAACTCCAGCCGGGGACATATGAAATTACATTTGACGGAAGTTATCTCCCAAGCGGAATTTATTTTTATCAACTGGTCGCAGGAAATTATATTGAAGCAAAAAAAATGATTTTGATTAAATAATTATTAAACCATAAAATTTAAAATTATGAAAAAACTTAATTATGTCTCAATTCTTGTTTTTCTGATTGCAATTTGTGCATTACAAATTGACAATTGTTTTTCTCAGTGGTCGTCTGATTTCAGAATAAGTAATAGTCTACAGAATTCTTATTCAAATTCGAAAAGCATCGCAACATACGGTAATTATGTTCATGTTGTATATGATGACGAGCGTGATGGAAATTTAGAGATTTATTACAGACGTTCAACAGATGCCGGTATTACATGGGGTTCTGAAACAAGACTGACAAATAGCAGTGGCGTTTCAGGATATTCATCTATTGATGTAATTTCATCTACCATATATATTTTCTGGCACGATGGAAGGCATGGAAGTTCGGAGTTTGAAATTTATTATAAGTTTTCGACCGATAACGGAAATACGTGGAGTACCGATATTAGATTGACAAATGCAACATGGCATTCGGCAAATCCCATAGTTGCTCTGAACGGACAGGATGTATACGTTACATGGTGGGACCAGCGGGGCGGAGTAAATCCCGAAATATATTTTAACCGTAAATCAGGAAGCGGTCCCTTCGGGGTAGATGTAAGATTAACGAACAATCCATTCAGATCCGAAGAACCGCATATTGCTGTTTCATCAGATTCCGTTCTCCACATTGCCTGGTGGGATAACAGAGATGGCGGAAGCGGAGAAATTTATTACAAGCGCTCAAGTAATAAAGGTACCGGCTGGTCGGCAGATACACGCTTAACATTCAACACAAAGTCTACATATCCGGCAATTTCTGCTTCAGGTCAGATTGTTGTTATCTCCTGGGAAGACATCAGGGATAACAACAGGGAGATATATTACAAACGCTCGACAGATGATGGATTAACCTGGGGACCGGATACGCGATTAACAAACACTACCTATGCATCGTGGCATCCATCAACATTTTTTTCGGGGAATATTTTACATCTTGTCTGGGCTGAAGCCATTGCAACCGGTATAGGAAGAGTATATTATAAACGTTCATTGGATGCAGGAGTTACCTGGGATACGAACACCCAGATTGTCCCCAGTCAAAGTTATTTAGATTATCCTTCGGTCTCAGCATCCGGTCAATGCGTTCATGTTTTCTGGCAAGATTGCAGATTTGGTGCACTACCGGAAGTATTTTATAAAAGAAATCCGACAGCAAATATAGTTAACATACAAAATATCAATAATGAAATTCCCTGTTCGTTTAAACTATATCAAAATTACCCGAATCCATTCAATCCAATAACAAAAAT
>Ga0233425_10001952_pt1 | contig 43116 bp, 47 predicted proteins | sample Watercolumn_Towu_2_FD_181712 | JGI IMG/M metagenome (GOLD analysis project Ga0233425, IMG submission 181712) | Freshwater microbial communities from Lake Towuti, South Sulawesi, Indonesia - Watercolumn_Towuti2014_140_MG | ecosystem: Environmental > Aquatic > Freshwater > Lake | place...
TGAGGGCCGCCCGGTAGTCCCTCGTCGTCGGGTCGATGCTCGGGTCGAGATCTCGCTCCACGTCGTCGATCGCGCATTTCAAGACGAAGATCTGGTCGCGCAAGGCGTTCAGTTCGCCGCGGGTCATGACCAGCTCGTTCTCCGACAATTTGAGCTCGCTGGCGCGCTGGCGAGCCACCCAGTCCCACTGTCGGCAGGCCTGCGTGCAGAATCTCCGCGGGCGACCGACTCCGTCGCGCTGCGGCAAGGGCGTGCGGCACCATTCGCAGCGCGGTCGCCCGTTTTCCCCTGATTTCGTCATGACGAAACCCCCGCCACGAATCTTAGGATGAACGCCATGGCGCGCGCGTCGTCCTCCGGCGCGATGCCCCCGGCACCCGCGCGGATGCTGGCTTCCGACAATGTGGCGGGTGCGCATCCCCTGGTGATCGAGTCGCTCCTGCGCGCGAACGCCGGACACGCACTGGCCTACGGCAACGACGACCACACGCGGCGTGCCGAGCAGATGTTCAGCGAAGTGTTCGATCGTGACGTGCGCACGCTGTTCGTGTACGGCGGCACGGGTGCCAACGTGCTCGCGCTCGCCTCGATGTTGCAGCAAGCCGAGTGCGTGCTGTGCACGAACTGGTCGCACATCCACATGGACGAAACCGGCGCACCCGAGCGCGTGCTCGGCGCCAAGTTGCTCGACCTCCCCTGCCCAGATGCGAAACTCACGCCCGACCAGGTGCGCGCCGCGGCCGCCGCGCGCGGCAACCCGCACCACGCGCAACCCGGCGTGGTGTCGCTCACGCAGCCCACCGAACTCGGCACGCTCTACACCCCCGCCGAAGTGCGCGCCATCTGCGACGCGGCGCACGAGCACGGCATGCTCGTGCACATGGATGCCGCGCGGGTCGGCAACGCCACCGCCGCGCTCGGGGCCAGCCGCGCCGCGCTGCGGTCGTTCACCGTCGATGCCGGAGTCGACGTGCTCTCGTTCGGCGGCACCAAGGCCGGGGTCGTCTTCGGCGAGGCGGTCGTGTGGTTCGATCCGCGCCGCGCGGTGCGCGCCGAATACCTGCGCAAGAACGTGACGCAGCTGCACTCCAAGATGCGCTACATCTCGGCGCAATACGAGGCCCTCCTCACCGACGACCTCTTCATCCGCCTCGGGGCGCAGGCCAACGCCGCCGCCCAGGCGCTCTACGACGCGACCCGCCACCACGCGACGCTTGGGCTCACGACTCCCCCGGCGGTCAACAGCCTCTTCCCCACCCTCGCCGACCCCGCCAAGAGCCGTCTGCAGGATTGGTCGTTCTTCTGGGATTGGGATCTCTCGGCGCGCCAGGTGCGCTGGATGACGGCCTGGGACGTGACGCCAGACGATGTGGCGGCCTTTGCCGCGGGGGTCGATGCGGTGCTCGCGGGTCAAAACGACCTCGCAAGTTCTAATTGACTGGTCGGTTAGTTCTGCGCTACCGTGCGACCAGCGCCCAGCGCGACACCACACCGCCCACCCGGGAGTCCGACCGTGACCACACTCGATTTCAAGTTCCGCCTCGAGACACAAGACGACTGGATGGAACAGGGCGCCTGCCGCGGACTGTCGGAGATCTTTTTTGCCCCGCTCGCCGAGCGACCCCAGACCCGCCTGCGCCGCGAGGCCAAGGCGCGTACCGTGTGCTTGCAATGCCCGGTGCTCGAGACCTGCCGCAACTTTGCCCGCCAGCACCGCGAGTACGGCTATTGGGGCGGCGAGAACGAAGAAGAGCGACACGCCGCGGGTTTCCGGTTGATCGCGCCGATCGGCGTGCGCCTCTAGACGCGACCGCTGGGCGGGGCCGATGAGCTCGCCCACCATGCTGCCCGCGCTGCTTGGCGACGCCGAGCACGTCGTGCGCGAGGCATGGCGCGACTTCGCCTCGCAGGCGCGCGACTCGCGCCGTGTCGCTGCGCTGCAAGAAGTCAGCGCGCACGTGTCGACCAACCGCGTGTTCCGGGTGGAGTTCGACGACGCGACGAGCGTGGTCGCCAAGGTGTCGTCGTACGGCTCGTATTTTCTCTTCGCCGAAGACCACGACCGGCTGGCACGCTGCAGCACCCTCTTGCGCCACGGTCGCTTCGCCGGGTTCCTCGCCGAGGTGTTGTGCGTCGACAAGCGCGCCTACACGTGGTACGACGGACGGTGCTGGTGCGCGTTCTACGGCGAGGTAGAGCGCGCTGAGTCGATGCCGCGCATCCTGCCGCCGGCCGACGTGGCCGAGCTCGCGCGCGAGATCGCCCGCTTCCACCACGCTAGCGCCGAGATTGCGCCGGCGATCCCGGCCGTGTCGAACTCGGTGAAAGGCGACGCGATACACCTCTTCGACCAGCTCACCAACCCGTTCGCGCCGCGCAACTTCGACCTCGCACCCGAGGACATCGGCGTGCTCGCCCGCTTCACCCACGAGCTGTTGCTGCACCTCGAGACGGTGCACTACGACGAGTGGAACAAGATTCCGATCCTCGTCGACTGGAACCTCGGCAACTTCAGCGTGGTGCGCGACGGCGGCGTGCCGCGGCTCTTTTCGCGCTGGGACTACGACTGGTTCCGCATCGAGTCGCGGCTGCTCGACTTCTATTTCTTGTCGCGCGTGTCGTCGAGCACCGGCGACCGCACGTCGTTCACCTATTCGCCGCACACGCTCACCGAGCCGCGGTTCGTCGAGTTCGTGCGCGCCTACCACGAGGTGAACCCGCTCACTCGCCGCGACATGGAGTTCCTCCCCTACGCCTATCGCATTTTCATCTTGAACTACGTCATCCGCGAAGGGGCGCGATTCTTCCGCCACGACCTGTGCGCGCAGTTCCGCCGCGATGCGGCGCACGGGTACCTCGAGGCGTCGACGCGTCTCGACTTGAAACCACTTCTGGAGATCGTCGGCGATTAGCGGCCGCCAGTCGAGGCGGCACTAGTCAATGCGGAATTAGTCGATTCGGCGCAGCTCGCGCTTGAATCGCGCGGTGCGCTCCACATAGTTCTGCACGCCGGACTTCACGTCGTCGACGCGTGCCCGACCTTCTTTGATCACCGCCGGGCTGCCCACGGCGAGCGCGCCGGCCGGCACCAACGTGTCGTTGAGCACCAACGAGTTGGCCCCGACGATGGCGCCCGAGCAGATGCGCGCACGGTGCAGCACGATGGCCCCCGAACTCACCTGCGAGAAATCCTCCAACACGCACGCTTCGAGGTGCGCCATGTGTCCGACGAGGCAATCGTCGCCGACCGTGGTCGGCCACTCGATCGTGGTGTGCACGACCGTGCCGTCTTGGATGCTCGTGCGCGCACCGATGCGAATCTCGCCGTCGTCGCCGCGCAGCACGGCGGTCGGCCACACGCTGGAGTTCGCCCCGATGAACACCGAACCGATCACCACCGCGTCGGGATGCACGAACGCCGACGAGTCGATGCTCGGCACCTGCGAACCGAGCGCGTAGATGGGCACGAAGTAGTTCTACTAGCGTGGGAACCTCATGGCTCGGCGGATGGACATCCAAGTCACGAGCACGCGTCCAGACGGCTCGTTCACCTGGCGACAAGCCGGTGCGAAGGCCCCGCGCGGCTCGGGTGCGGCGGGGCTCTTGCCCGACGGAAGCAAAGTCGGCGACGTGCTGCGCGCCGACATCGAAGTCGACATGGACGGCGCCGTGGTGCTGGCCATCGCCCCGGTCGTCGAGCGCAAGCGCAACGTCACGCTGATTGCCGTCACCGGATCGGGCGCGGAGTTCAAGCCCGTCACCGAGATCTCCACCAACAAGCGCAACAAGCCGCCGCGCGACAAAGAGAAGCGCCCCGGCCGCGGCGGCCGCCGCGGTGGCAAGCCCGGGGCCAACGGCGCTGCGCGCGCCCCGCGACGCGAGTTCACTCCTACCCCGCCCGAATTGCCCAAGCGCCCGCGCGCCACCCGCTTGCGCCCCGGCGACACGCACCGCAAGGCCGTGCTTGAGACGCTGACGGCCGCCGAGCGGGTGCTCGCCGAGAAGGCCCTTGACGGCGGCGTGGGTGCGGTGCGCCGCGCGGTGAACGAGCAGAACAAACAACTGAAGAAAGACGGCAAGCCCGAGGTGAACGCCGACGCACTCGTCAACATGGTGCTCGAGTTGCTGCCGCGCCTGCGAGTGGCCGAGTGGAAAGACAGCGTCGAGGCGGTGGAGAAGATCATCGGCACCGTCGATTTGCGCGATCTGCGCGCCATCGTCGCGAAGTCCAACGACGCGACATTGCTGAAAGACGTGTCGCTCAACGAGAAGCGCGACATGCTGCGCGCCGCGCTCGATCGTCGCCAGAACGAGGAGATGCAGCACTGGCAAGACGACCTGCGCCAGGCCGTCGAAGTCGGACGCATCGTGGCGGCGCTCAAGTTCGCCGCGCAGCCGCCGAAGGCCGGCACGCTCGTGCCCGCCGAGTTGCGCGCACGGCTGGTCACGCTCGTCGTCGAGCAACTCACGCCGCTGTCGCCGAGCGAGCGTTGGGTGATCGTGCTCGAAGCGCTGGCGTTCTCCCCCATTCACAATGAAGTGGTGCCTGTCGGCGTGCCAGCCAAGATCACACCCGAGCTCACCGCCACCGTGCAGCGCCTCGCCCCGCTTCTGCCCAAGATCGCCGCTCTGTTTGGCGTGGTCGCCGACCCCAAGGCTCGTCCGCCGCGCCCGCTGCGCCCCGAGTGGCAAGACCGCAAGAAGCGCGACGCAAAATCGCGCAATGGCAAGCCGCGCGATGGCAAGCCGCGCGATGGCAAGCCGCAGCAAGTCAAACCGCGTGACAGTAAGCCGCGGGAAGCCAGGCCGCAGCAATCGATACCGCAGCAATCGATACCGCAGGACGCGTCGCCGAGCGCTCCCGCTGAATCCGCAGTCGCCGCCGACAACTAGGCTTCCGCGCATGTCCGATGCGCAGAACGCCACCAATATCGTCACCTACGAAGTGAGCGGCAAGGTCGCTCTCATCACCCTGAATCGCCCCGATGCCCGCAACGCGGTGAACGGCGACGTCGCCAACGGCCTCGAAGCCGCGATCGACAAGTTGGAAGCCGACGACAACGTGTGGATCGGCATCCTCACGGCCAACACCGCCGGCCAGGAGCGCCCCGTGTTCTGTGCGGGCGCCGACCTGAAGGCGATCAACTCGGGCAAGGCCGCCGACCTCAATACTCGCCGCGGAGGTTTCGCGGGCTTCGTCTATCGCGAGCGCAAGAAGCCCGTGATCGTCGCCGTCGACGGCCTCGCCACTGCCGGCGGTTGCGAGATCGTGCTGGCCGCCGATCTTGTCGTCGCCAGCACGCGCGCCGCGTTCGGTCTGGCCGAAGTGAAGCGCAACCTCATCGCCGGCGCGGGCGGGCTCTTCCGCCTGCCGCGTGCGATCGGCCGCAACGCCGCGATGGAAGTCATCCTCACCGGCGACCCGATCACCGCGCAGCGCGCCTACGAACTCGGTCTCGTGAACCGGCTGTGCGAACCCGGCAAGGCGCACGAGGCCGCGCTCGCCCTCGCCGAGCAGGTGTGCAAGTCGGCGCCAATCGCCGTGTGGGAGAGCCGCAAGGTGGTGCTCGCCGCCGAGACCAACGACGATGAGACGTTGATCAAGATGACCAACGAAGGATTCGGCCGCGTGCTGTCGAGCGAAGACACCAAGGAAGGCCTGACGGCGTTCATCGAGAAGCGACCGCCGAACTGGAAGGGTCGCTGACCCCGCTTTTACAACTCGCGTGCCGCCACGATCATGCGCGCCACGATGCCATTCCGCTCGTACAAGTTCTTGGTGTCGCGGTCGCCGGGCAGCGCCAAAGCGTCGAGGCGTGCGCATCCCCGCTCGCGCGCGGTGTCGCATGCGCCGGCGATGAGCGCGTCGCCGATGCCCACTCGGCGCGCCGGCGGCGTCACGTAGACCCGCACGATACACGCCACGCGCGACTCCCCTACGCGTGTCGTGCGAGCCGTCAAGAACCCGACCGCCACGCCATCGACGCGGGCCACCAGCGTGAAGCCCGCCTCGTCGTCGACGAGAAACGCGACCGACTCGGCGGCAAAGAACGCGGCGGCGCCTTTGGCGTCGGCGTTGTCGTGGCGGGCCTGCGCCTCGAACTGCTCGCAGGCCTGTGCATCAGCGAACTGCGCCAGACGCACGACCGGAGTCATGGCCGACGACCACCGAGACGCTTGGCGGCCTCGCGCGCGCCGAGGCGCACCATCATCTCGCCGAGCGCGCGCAGTTGACTGACGCGCTGGGCGACGGTGTTGTCGCCGCCCACCCTCAGGTCGCCGACGTTCTGAATCACCTGCTGGGTGAAGACGATCGGAATGCCGACCAGTGCCTCAGCGATCGCCTTGGCGGATGCCATCCGCGCGTCGAGGTCCGAGCGGTCCATCGTCACTTCGACGGATACAACGGGCAGAGGTCGTGGTCGACCGGGCACTTCGGCGCCGATTTGCGCACGAGCAAGAAACACTGCTGACAGTGCTCTTCGTCGGGTCGGCGCGGCTGCAAGAGCGGAGTTCCGTCGGTGACGTCGTCGCCGTCCATCGACTCGCCATCTTCGTCGGGCGGCAGGTCGTCGCCGCTGCGCAACTTCTCCTGCAAGATCGTGGCCAAGTCGGCTTCTTCGTCGTCGACGGTGGCGAGTTCGTTCTCGTCGCGCTCCTTCTTCGCCTTTCCCGGCTTGTCTTCGTCTTCGTCGTCGGTGAGGTTCAGCCGATCTTCGTCTTTGCCGACCTTGGTCGCGCCTTCGCTTTCGCCTTCGGCACCGTCGCCGTCGGCGGCCTCGCTTGCCTCAGCAGGATCGCCCTCTTCGCCTTTCGCGGACTCGTCACCGAATTCGCCGTCAGCATCGCTGTCAATATCGGTGTCGACATCGTCGTCGCCGAGTTCTTCGGGGTCGACCTCCAGGTTGGCGAGGTCGTCGGCGTCGACGCCCTCGATCTCGGCGTCGTCGTTGGATTCGGGGGTGTCGTTGGTGTCGCTCATTATCGGGCGCGAACCTTAGCCGATTTCCTGGCGAAGCGGGCGAATCGCGCGGTGGGGTGCCAGGTGTCGCCTCAGGCCCGCCGTGCCCGCCGTGGGCCGCCTGCCTACGTGCTGTTGCGGGGGCTACCGCGCTGTTTGGACTCGATGCGCCGCTCGGACTCGAGGCGTTCCAAGAGCGGGGCCTGCGTCGTGAGGTGGGTCATGGCGTCGGCGACCGCCCGGTGTCCCGCCTGGGTGGCGATGAGGCGGTGCATCTCCAAAACGACGCGCCGATAGGCGGGGTGGCCCTGGGGCGACGATCGCAGCTCGAGCATGTGCAGCGCCTCGCGGGCGTTGAACTGCATCACGTAGCGCATGCGGTACGCCATGGCGACTGCGTAGCTCGCCTGCTCGGGATAATCGGGTCGCAGCAGTTCATAGAGCTCGCCCGAGCGTTCCATGGCGGCGTCGAATGCGCCGGCCCCGCCCGCCTCGACGACCAGTTCGGGTCGCGTGTAGCCGTGGTGCGGCGTAAGGCGCTGCCACTCGATGGTGAGCAGACGATGGCGCTGCAGGTCGCGGAACGCGCCGTAGTCGCCGAGCACGTCGAATCGATACGACAGCCGCTCGAAGGCGCGACCTGGCTTGTGGCGGCGGTTCGCGCGCTCGCCGACGTAGGCGCTGATGAGAGCCACGCGCTGCGGGTGGCTGAGCCCCCGCACGCGCTCGAGCAACTGCGACTCGGGAAGGTGAGACGACGAGTAGCAGATCGCCGCGAGCAGTTTGTCTTCGCCGTCGGGGTCGAAGTCGACGAGCGACACTTCCGGGGCGTCTTTCGGTTCGATGATGCCGAAGTATTCGTCGACCAGATCAGCTACGTTCGCCGCGTTGTCGGAGAGGTACTTGCTCCACTGCACGCCGCGATCGGGCATGTCGACGCGCCGTAAGAACGTGGGAATCACCTTGCGCAACTCGACGAGCATCATGTCGGCGTACGCGCGCGCCTCGGGCAGCGGGTGGGCGCGCATGCGCAACAGCAACGCCTCGTAGCCCTGGCCAGTGCCGTAGATGCCGACGTTGGAGAGCGTGGAGGCCGGCAGCACGCCGCGCACGGCGTCGAGCGCCTTGGCGCGCGTGGCTTGGCGGTAGACGAAGTCGGAGTCGCCCTGCGCGCGCGGGTTCGTGGCGCGCACGTGCTCGGTGACGGTGTCGACGAGTTCGCTGTAGGTGTCGAACATGCGGTCCATCTCCCCCACGTAGCGCGTGCCGAACGGCCCGCTGCACACGTCGGGGTCGCGGAAGTAGCGGTAGCGGCCGCCGAGCCGCGCGTCGTAGGAGATGTATCGCGTGCTCTGCTCGAGATACGACATGAGCCGGCCCCACTCGAGCACCTTGGTGAGCACGTTCGACGCCTGCTCGCACGCGAGGTGCACGCCACCGAGTTGCGCCACCGAGTCGTCGCCGTACTCGACGAAGATTCGCTCGTACAGTTCTTCGGCGCGCGCCACGCCGACCGTCGCGTCCACCGTCTCGTCGCCGGCAAGGTCGAGGTCGCGCACGAACTCGTCGAGGAAGAGCCGGCGCAGGCTCTTCGCGGTGCGGCTGTAGCGGGCAAAGAGCGCGCCCTTCACCACCTCGGGCAGGTTGACGAGCGCGAAGACCGGCAAGTCGAGGTTGGTAAAATAGCGGCGCAGAACCGCCGCCTCGTCGGGCGTGAATTGCTCCGGAACGTAGGTCGGCACGAATGCCGATACTACGAAACGCGGGGCTGCGTTTAGAGCACCCCTTCGGGCACGCGCCCGTCGCCGAACGATTCGCGCACCGCTGCCTGCATGTCGGGTCGAGTCCACAGGTCGATCACGGTCATCGCCATGATCTTTGCGCCGTCGAGCACCGCCTTGTCGGCTTCTTTCGACTTGGTGTACTCGGCGAACTGCGGCGAGTGCAATGAAACTCCGCGCGGCGCCACGGCAAGCATCGGGTGGATGGCCGGCGTGAGGTAACTCACGTTGCCCATGTCGGTGGAGCCGCCGCCTGCGCCATGGATGTATGCCGAAGTGAGCGGTCGGCCGATCGCCGTCGAATTCGCGGCGTACGCATCGAGCATCGGGATGTTGTCGACGATGTCGGCGTACGCGCGGGTGTCCCAGGTGATTTCGGCCCTGCAGTCGGTCGCCGCGGCCGACGACTCGAGGCACGCGGTCACGCGGCGCTTCAGCGGCTGCAGCGTCTCGATGGTGTCGCTGCGCACGTACCAATCCATCTCCGTCTCGCGCGGCACGATGTTGGGCTTCTCCCCCGCCTTGGTGAAGATCCCGTGGATGCGCTCGGTCGGGCGGATGTGCTGGCGCAGCGCGGCGACGTTCATGTAGCCGAGCACCGCCGCGTCGAGCGCGTTGCGCCCGAGGTGCGGCGACACCGCGGCGTGCGCCGCCTGGCCGTAGTAGCGCACAACCGCCTGTTGTATTGCTATCGCGTTCATGCGCGCGAGATCGCGGTCAGCGGGGTGCACCATCATCGCGGCGTCGATGCCGCGGAACGCGCCGGCGCGCGCCATCTCCACCTTGCCGCCGCCGCCCTCTTCGGCCGGCGTGCCCATCAGCGTGAGGCGTCCGCCTGCGTCGGCTGCGACGCCGGCGAGCGCGAGCCCCGCACCGAGCCCGGCGGCAGCGATGATGTTGTGCCCGCAGGCGTGCCCGATGCCCGGCAGCGCGTCGTATTCGCACAGCACCGCCACGTCGAGTCCGCTCCTGCCGACTTTGGTCTCGAACGCCGTGTCGATCGAGTACGCGCCGCGCACGACGGGCAGGCCCTCGGCATCGATCATTCGCGTGAGGCGGTCGTGGGCGAAGCGCTCTTCGTAGTTGAGTTCGGGGTGCGCGTGGATGTCATGGCTGGCAGCGACGAGGTCCGCGGCGCGGCGGTCGATGTCGGCGCAGACGCGGGCTTTCAGCTCGGCGATCTGGGATTGGTCGAGCGGCATGCGCGCCACGCTAGCGACCGACCGTGCTAGCGACTGACCTTGCTAGCGAGCAGCCACGCACAGAACGAACGCATCAGGCGACACCTCGATGCGCACGCGCCGAGCGCGGCCGTGCTTTGTGCCGTCGATGCGCACGAATTGCGCCGAGTCGAACGACACGTCGTGCGCCGCAGCGCGTCGCATCTCCAGATGCGGGTGCGGCAAATGGTCGCCGAGTCGCATGCGCTGGCGCGCGGCGAGCCACTGGCGAAGCGGCATGGCCGGCGACACGACGAGCACGTCGACCACGCCGTCGTTGGGGTGCGCGCGCGGAGCGACGTTTGCGCGGCCGACGAAACCGCCCGACGTCGCGATGAGCCGCGCACGAAGGCTGCCCCCGACGACCACCGTGCTCACCGCCGTGATAGCCGGTGCATCATCGAGCCGCACGCACAACGCGTCGCAGGGCAAGAAGAGCGCGGGCTCCCCCGCGCGCGGCGGGGTCGCGTCGCCGAGCCCTAGTGCGCGCAGCAAGTCGCCGCCGCGCAGCGCCGCGTGACGCGTGCCATCGCCGACGGCCCGTGCGAGCGCGGCTTCGTCGTCGACCACCACGAGGTCGAGCGGTGCGGTGTCACGGGTGCCCCAGGCAGCGCCTCTTTCGATCGTCATGATGTGCCGCCAATCGGCATCGTGCTGGCGCTGCGCACCACGCCGCGCAGCACGCGCTCCACCGCGTCGTCGGCCACGCTGCGGGTGATCTCGTCGGGTGCGTGTTGCGCGACCTGGCGCAGGAGGTCGATGAGTTGCTTCATCGTGCGCACGAAGTCGCCGGGGGTCGTGTCTTCGTCGAGCAGTTCGGCGAGTTCGGCGCCGCCCGCCCACTTCGCAACGGCCTCCACGTATCCGGCGTCGGGCGCGCGATGCGGGGTGAGCCCTGCCGCCGACTCTTCGCGTTGCAGCCGCACGCTCAACTGCTGCACCTGACGGAAGCGCGAGCGAAGCTGCGTGGACGGATAATTCGGCTCTGGTGCCGGTTCGGGGCTGCGGTGTTCGTACACGAACGCCGAGCACAACGCGGCGAGCGACGTGGGGTCGAGACCGTCGAGCAGATTCGTGGCGATCGACTCAGCGACGAGCAGGTCGCTCTCGTGGAAGACTCGCGAAAGCAGCCGCCCGCGGTCGGTGAGTTGCCAGTCGGCGACGTATTTCCAGCGCTCGAGCAGGCCGATCACGTCGTCGAAGCGTTGGCTCACCACTTCCGCCGCTTTGTCGACGCGTGCCGCGAGTTGCGCGATCTCGCGGTCGATGCGGTCGGCAGACTTTGCGGCGTTCAACTTGAACTTGAGGTCGGGGTCGGCGGCGCACGGATGCGTCTCGCGCGGCACGCTCGGCGCGACAGGCCGCTTGTCGATCTTCAGTCGCACGAGGCGGTGCGCGAGTTCGCGCAATACGCGCGGGTCGCTCTGGTCGATCACCTGTCCCTTGTGGCCCGTCACCGCCGTGCCGTCGATGGGCAGGCGCGTCGCAGTCTGCACCGCGCGCACGAGTTCGTCGGCGGTGAGTGCGCGCAGCGAGCGGTTGCCAAAGAGCACCTTCACCTTCACGCCCTTGGCGCGCACCGAGGTGCTGAGCACGAGGCCGAGCGCGTCGTCGAACCACGCCACGTCGCCTGCACGCAGCGACATGAGGCTCATCTCGATCTCGGTGCGGTCGCGTACGCCGGGGTCTTTGACGAAGAGCCGGCGGTATTCGTCGATGTCGCCGAAGGTGCTCACGGCTTGCGCACGCAGCCGGTCGCGTTCTTTCTGGCGCTTGGTGATGCGCGCCTGCACCTCCACCACGCCTTTGCTGGCTTGGTATTGCGCGAGCGACAAGTTGAGCAGGTGTCGTGTCTCTTGCGGCGAGTGCGTGCGCACGAGGTTGACCGCCATGTTGTAGGTGGTGCGGAAGGCCGAGCCGAGTCGGAACGTGCGGCTCATCGCCACGGCGGCAACCTGCTCGAACGCGACGTACGGATTCCAGACCACGACGGCATGCCCGAGCGTGTCGATGCCGCGCCGCCCCGCGCGGCCGGTGAGCTGGGTGTATTCGCTCGCCTTCAGCGTCTGGTGGTGCTCGCCGGTGAACTTGCTCATCTTGTCGATCACCACGGCGCGCGCCGGCATGTTGATGCCGACGGCCAGCGTCTCGGTGGCGAACACCACCTTCACGAGGCCGCGCACGAAGAGCGACTCGACGATTTCTTTGAAGGTCGGCACCATGCCCGCGTGGTGGGCGGCGATGCCCGACTCGACTTGGGCGGCGAACGTCGTGAAGCCGAGCGCGGCCAGGTCGTCGTCGGAGAGGCCCTCGACGCGGCCGTCCACGATGTCGCGGATCTCCTCGCGTTCGGCCTCGCTGGTCAGTCGCACGCCCGCTTTGTAGCACGCCGCTGCCGACTCGTCGCACTGGTTGCGGCTGAAGATGAAATAGATGGCCGGCAAGAGGTCGTTGTCGCGCAGCAGGTCGACGATGTCGAGCCGCGACGGCGGGAACATGCGCGAGCGCGCGCGACGCCCGCCGCGCGTGCGTTGCTGGTTGCGCTCGCCCGACTCGATGCGCAGCACCTTGGGGTTCGGGGCGCCGTCGACGAGCGTGTCGACGAGCACGATCTCGTCGTTGGTCTTGTCACCGTAGGCGTAGAGGTTCCGCAATTCCACCGGACGGCGCCCTTCGACCACCGAGCGGGTCGGCCCGCGCACGGTGGCGAGCCAGTCGGCAATCTCGTCGGCGTTCGACACCGTCGCCGACAAAGCGACGAGGCGCACCTCTGGGTCGAGGTGGATGATCACTTCTTCCCACACTGGGCCGCGGTATTCGTCTTGCAAGAAGTGCACCTCGTCGAGCACCACGACGCCGAGCGAGTCGAGCGCCGAGGAGCGGGCGTAGATCATGTTGCGCAGCACCTCGGTGGTCATCACGAGCAGCGGCGCATCGACGTTGATGGCGTTGTCGCCGGTGAGCAACCCGACGTGCTCGTTGCCGTAGTAGGCGCACAAGTCGTGGTACTTCTGGTTGGAGAGCGCCTTGATCGGCGCGGTGTAGAAGCCGCGCTTGCCTGACTCGATCGCCATCTCGAGGCCGTACTCGGCGATCACCGTCTTGCCCGAACCCGTCGGCGCCGCGACGAGCACCGACTCCCCCGCGTCGAGTGCGTCGAAAGCCTGCACCTGGAACGGATCGGGTGCGAACCCGTAGCGCGCGAGCCGGCGTGCGCGGGCCTCGTCAGGGTGCGTCACGCGAACAGGAACACAGCCGGCCTAGGCGTCGACCGTATCGGCGTCGGTCGTCTTGCGCCGCCGCCACAAGACGAGCGCACCGATACCGACGGCGACGAGATAGAGCACGGTGAGCGGCACGCCGAGCGCCATCAGCGTGATGGGGTCACCGCTCGGGGTGATCACCGCCGCGAGGATGAAGATGATCACTATCGCGTAGCGCCACTGCGTGATGAGCGTGCGCGGCGTGATGACTTCGACGAGCTGCAAGAAGACGAGCAAGACCGGCGCGAGGAAGCCCACGCCGAACGACAGCATCATCAGCACGACGAGGTTCACGTATTTGCTGATCTGGTAGTTCTGCGTGACGTCGGCCCCCGACCATCCGATGAGGAACTCGAGCGCTTTGTCGAGCGTCCAATAGGCGAGGAAGGCGCCGACGACAAACAGCACCACCGACGAAGCGACGAAGAAGTACGAGTATCGCTTCTCGCGCTTGGTGAGGGCGGGCACGATGAAGCGCCAGATGTTCCACAGCACGACCGGCAGCGCGATCACGACGCCGCCCCACAGGGCGATGCGCATGCGCGCGGAGAACCCGTCGATCGGTCCCAGCGCGTAGAGCGAGCCGTCGCAGTTGAGTTTCGTGCTCTCGGCGCAGAGGTCTCGATAGGGCGATACGAGGAAGTCGAGCACCGGCTCATAGGCGATCAGCAGGCCGATGGCGCCGACCGCGATGGCGAGCATGGAGAAGACGAGCCGCGTGCGCAGCTCCGCCAGGTGCTCCATGATCGTCATGTCGTTGGCTTGGCGCCGCGAGCCGCGCATGTCAGGTGCCAGTTGGTGAGTCAGATGGTGAGTCAGATGGTGCGTCGGGAGATCCGTCGGGCTCGCTCGTGGGTGCGGTCGGCGGGGCTGGCTCCGGCGCCGCGGGAGATGGTGTTGGCGACGGTGTTGGCGATGGCGCCGTCGCGGCGTCGAACGCCGCGGCCGCGGCGGCCTGCGTGCGGGGGTCGAGGTGCGGCATCTTGCCGGCGAACACGTCGCCGACGTCTTTGCCGGTCTTCTTCAGTTCGCTCGCGGGCTCCTCCACCAACTGGCGCACTTGGCGCATCGGCTCATCCATCACCTTTTGCACTTCGCGCTGCACGTTGCTGGTCACGTTGCGGATCTCGCGGTAGATCTTCCCCGCGCGACGCATCGCCGCCGGAAGCTTCTCGGGTCCGAGCACGATCAACCCGAGCACCGCGATGAAGACCAACTCGGTGCCCGACAGGTTGAACACGCGAGCAAGCCTACGAGACTCGCTCCGTTGCAGTCCTAGTGTTGCCGCGTGCAACAGCGGCTGCCGTCGATGCTGCGCCCACCGTTGTTGTTTGCGCATCGCGGTGCCCGGGCGCACGAGACCGAAAACACGCTGGCGGCGTTCCGCCTCGCGGTGCGACTGGGGGCGACGGGCATCGAGAGCGACGTGTGGATGACGAGTGATGGGGTTGCTGTGCTCGACCACGACGGCGTCGTCGGCTCGCGGTTGCGACGACGGAACATCGCCGATGTCGCGCGCGCAGACCTGCCCGGGCACGTCCCCGAGTTGCGCGACCTCTTCGACTTGGCGGCACAGCACGGTCTGGCGGTGTCGCTCGACGCCAAAGACCCGGGCGTCTATGCCGAGGTCCGCGCGCTTCTTGCTCGCCACCCCGGCGACTTTGCTGATCGAGTCTTTGTGTGCTGCGAGGACTTCGCGGTGTTGAGCGAGGTGGCCCCGAAGTTCGCCGATCTGCGACTCGTCGACTCGACGCGCCTGGCGAAGATGAAAGAAGGACCCGAGCGGCGTTTGGCGGTGCTCGCCGAGCTTGGAGTGACCGCGCTCAACATGCACCACTCCGACTGGAACGGCGGTCTCGTGACACTCGCCCACCGCTTCGGGCGCCTGGCTTTCGCCTGGGATGCGCAGTTTGAGCACACGATCACCGACCTCTTGCGCATGGGGGCCGACGCGGTGTACAGCGATTGGGTCGACCGCATGGTGGATGCGGCGCGCGGCGAGCTCGACTAGGCGCGGTACCCGACTAGAGGTCGCGCCCGATTAGAGCGTCTGGACGTCGCGCGGCGGCCAGATGACGATCATCGCCTTGCCGACGATGAGCGACATGTCGACTGGCCCGAAAGCGCGACTGTCGAACGACATCGGGCGATTGTCGCCGATCAAATACACCTGGTCGTCGCCGACTTTCGTCGGCTCGACGTCGGCAGCACCGCAGCGCTGCCCCGGATCAATCGAAGTGTCTCTCATGTCGGCAGGCAGCCACGGCTCGTCGATGAGCGCGCCGTTCACGTACACGTCGCAACTACGCAGCTCGATGGTTTCGCCGGGCAGGCCGATCACGCGCTTGATGAGGTCGTCGTGCTGCACCTCACTCCCGTTGGTGGTGACGCGGTTGAACACGACCACGTCACCGCGCGACGGCTCGCCGATGCGGTAGGCGAGCTTGTTGACGAGCACGCGGTCGTCGCCCCACAGCGTGGTCTCCATCGACGGCCCGGCGATGTAGAACTGCTGCACCACGTACGTGCGCAGCACCGTGGCGATCACGACCGCCGACAGCAACACCACCGCCCATTCGCGGATGGCTCGCCAACCGCGCGACCGCTGCTCGCGCGACGCATCACCGGTCATGTCGACGTCGGCCACTTCGTCCACGCTAACGATGCCGACAGCCAGAAGCGCGTCAGAGCGACACGGTGCGTGTGTCGAAGAGCGCGTCAGAGCGACGCGATGAGTTTGTCGACCCGTTCGTCGTGGCTGCGGAACGGGTCTTTGCACAGCACCGTGCGCTGCGCCTGGTCGTTCAGTTTGAGGTGCACCCAGTCGACGGTGAAGTCGCGCTTGCGTTCTTTGGCGCGCTTGATGAACTCGCCGCGCAGCCGGGCCCGCGTGGTCTGCGGCGCCACGTCGCGTGCCCGCTCGATGCTCTCGTCGTCGCACATCCGCTCGGCGAGTCCGCGCGCTTCCATCTTGTAGAACACGCCGCGGTTGCGGTCGATGTCGTGGTACTGCAGGTCGAGCATCTGCACGCGCGGGTCGTCGAGGGCGAGCTTGTGCCGGGCGCGGAACTCCTCCACCACGCGGTGCTTGATGATCCAGTCGATCTCGCGGTCGAGTTTCAGCGGGTCGTTCTCCAGCCCGACGATGCAGTGCTCCCACATCTCGAGCGCGCGCTGTTCTTCGGGGGTGAAGCCGCGCTGGTCGGCGTAGCGCAACGCGCGGTCGAGCAGTTCGCGCTGGATGTCGAGCGCGGAAAGTTCGCGTCCGCTCGCGAGGCGCACCTTGCGCCGGCAGGTGAGGTCGTGGCTGATGTCGCGGATGGCGCGGATGGGATTCTCCAGCGTGAGGTCGCGCAGCACGGTGACCGGGTCCTCGATCATCCGCAGCACGCACGCCGCGGCACCGATCTTCAAGAAGTTGGTGTACTCGCTCATGTTGGAGTCGCCGACGATCACGTGCAGCCGGCGGAAGCGCTCGGAGTCGGCGTGCGGCTCGTCGCGCGTGTTGATGATCGGCCGGCTGCGCGTGGTGGCGCTGCTCACGCTCTCCCAGATGTGCTCGGCGCGTTGCGACATCGAGAAGACCGGCCCGCGCGCGGTCGGCAAGATGTGCCCGGCCCCGGCGTAGATCTGCCGCGAGACGAAGAACGGAATCAGCGTCTCTGCATAGAACGACAAATCGTCGCTGCGCGTCGTGAGGTAGTTCTCGTGGCAGCCGTAGCTGTTGCCCGCCGAGTCGGTGTTGTTCTTGAACAGATAGATCGTGCCGCGGATTCCTTCGTCGCGCAGTCGCTGCTCGGCGCCGACCACGAGGCTTTCCAGCACCCGCTCCCCTGCGCGGTCGTGCGCCACGCACTCGATGATTGAGTCGCACTCCGGCGTCGCGTATTCGGGGTGCGAGCCGACGTCGAGATACAGCCGCGCACCGTTCTCCAAGAACACGTTGCTCGAGCGGCCCCACGACACCACTTTGCGGAAGAGATACCGCGCCACTTCGTCGGGGCTGAGGCGACGCTGGCCGCGCAGCGTGCAGGTGACGCCGTACTCGGTCTCGACTCCGTAGATGCGCCGTCGCAGTTCGGGGGCGGTCATCAGCGCAGCGCGGCAGCGACCTCGGCGTCGGCGCAGCGCACGAATGAGCGGCGTCGGCCGTTGCGCACGAGCGTCGCCACTTCGAGATCGTCGGCGCTCAGCGTGCGCTCGGTGCCGGCGAGCGCGGCGACCGCCGTGCGAATCGCCGCCGCAAGATCGAAGTTGTCGCGATACGACGCATCGAGCCGCTTGGCGATGCCCTCAGCGTCGCCGCCGAGCACGCAGAAACGCTTCTCGTCGAGCAGCGTGCCGTCGTAGAGAATGTGGAAGAGCCGGTCGTTGTCGGGCGAGTCGCCGACCTCGGCCACGAGCAGTTCGATTTCGAGCGGCTTGGGGCCCGACGCCGAGAACACATCGCCGAGCACCTGGGCGTATTGGTTGGCGAGGCTGCGCGCGTCGACGTCGTGGCGCGAGAACTGGTAGCCGCGCAGCTCGGCGGCGCGCACGCCCGCCACGCGCATCTGGTCGAACTCGTTGTATTTGCCGACGCCGGCGAACGCGATGCGGTCGTAGATCTCGCTCACCTTGCGCAGCGTGGTCGACGGGTTCTCCGCCACGATCACGATGCACGTCGGCGTCTGCATCGCGATGAGCGCGCGGCCGCGGGCGATGCCTTTGCGCGCGTAATCGGCGCGATCTTTCATCACCTGCTCGGGCGACACGTAGAACGGCATGCTCATCGGGCGCGCACCTCACGCATGATCGTGTCGTAGGTGGAAGCAAGGGAGTCGTCGGGCACTCGGCTCCAGCCGTTCGCGTCGATCGAAGCGACGACCGGATAAATGCCGCGCAGCACGTCGGGGCCGCCGGTCGCGGCGTCGGCATCGGAGGCTTCCCAGAGCGCGCGTGCCGCGAGGTCGATGGCTTGCTCGCGCGTGAGGTTGCTGCGCCAACCGACGCGTAGCACGGTGCCCGCGAGCACCTGGCCCGAGCCCGTCGCGACGAAATCGCGTTCTTCGTAGCGCCCACCGGTCGCATCAAAATCCCACAGCCGTCCGCGACCCACGAGCGGGTCGAAGCCCGCAAAGAGCGGCACGACGACGAATCCCGTCATCGCCGCCGGCAGGTTGCCGCGCACCATCATCGACAATTGGTTGGCTTTGCCCTCGAGCGAGAGCGCCTGGCCCTCGACCTTCTCGTAGTACTCGAGTTGCAACTGGAAGAGCTTGATCATCTCCATTGCCGGGCCCGCGGTGCCGGCGATCGCGACGCCGCTCAGGTCGTCGGCCTGCACGACTTTGTCCATCGTGCGGTGGCTGATGGTCATGCCCGCCGTCGCGCGACGGTCGCCCGCCATCACGACTCCCCCGGCATAGGTGAGCGCCAGGCACGTGGTGGCGTGCGGCAGTGCACCGTCTGGTCGCAGTGCGTTGTCGAGATGTCGGGTGCCACCCTGCGAGAGTGCCTCGCGCGCCGCGGGGAACGGCTCGATGCCCATGCGGCGCAGCAACTCGGGGAAACTGGCGCCCGGGTCGTCGCCGGCGGCGAAGCGAGGCATCGTCATATGGACATCGTCATATCGGTGTTGGTCGCGCGACGCGGTCGACGCCGGGACTACTCGCCGCCTTTTTGCACGTAGCTCTTCACGAAATCTTCGGCGTTGGTCTCGAGCACTTCGTCGATCTCGTCAAGCAAGCCGTCGAGTTCTTCTTTCAGGCGATCGGTGCCGCGGATGTCGGTGCTCGTCTCGTTCTCGGCAGCGGCTGTCGGCTCGTCCTCATTTGCGGTGTCGTGACGCGACGTGGGGCGCTGCTTCTTGGTGCGTTCGGCCATAGCAAGCACCATAGCAAGGGGTGCGCCGGTTCGCACGGCGAGGCGCGGCAGCGTCAGGTGCCAGGTGACTCAGCGAGCCGTGCGACGAGTTCCGCGGAGGTCGCGCACGAGTCGAGCAGGTCCCCGACCAGCGCCTTGGTGCCGCGCAAGGGCTCCATCATCGGCACCCGCTTCAGCGGGTCGCGCCCGATGTCAAAGACAATCGAGTCCCAGTTGGCCGCCACGATGTCGCCGGCGAACCGCGCGAGGCAGGTGCCGCGGAAATAGGCGCGAGTGGATTCTGGCGGCGCGTCGATAGCGATGCGCACGTCGGCGGGCTCGGTGATGGTGCGCAGTCCGCAGCGTGCCGCCAGCGAGCGGTCGACACGCAAGTCGGAGTACTGCAGGTCGATCGCCTTCAGCCGCGCGTCGCTCGGGGCGAGCGAGTGTCGCTGCGCGTAGCCGTCGACGAGACGCTTCTTGGCGACCCAGTCGACCACGTCGGCGACTTCGTTCGGGTCGCGCTCCAATCCTTCGAGCACGCTCTCCCACTCCTCGAGAATGCGCTTGCCGTCGTCGACGGTGACCGAGTCGAGCCCGTGGCGGTCGGCCCACGTGCGGGCGCGCTCGAGCAGTTGCCACTGGGCGTCGAGCGCCGTGATGCGTTTGCCGTTGGCGAGCGCCACGGTGGCGCGCAGCGTCGGGTCGTTGCTCACCTGGCGGATGGCGGTGACCGGGTGCGCGAGCACGAGGTCGTCGCCGAGTGCATCGTCTTCGAGCATCGCGAGCACGATGGCGGTAGTGCCGACCTTCAGGTAGGTCGCCATCTCGCTCATGTTCGCATCGCCGACAATCACGTGCAGCCGGCGGTACTTCGCGGGGTCGCAGTGCGGTTCGTCGCGCGTGTTCACGATCGGGCGTTTCAGCGTGGTCTCGAGCCCGACTTCTTCTTCGAAGAAATCCGCGCGCTGGCTCAACTGGTACGCCACGTCGCCTGGCATCGAACCGGGCGACTCGCTACCCACCTTGCCGGCACCGGCGTACACCTGGCGCGTCACGAAATGCGGCGTGATTTGCGAGACGAGTCGGCCGAAGGGCAACGCGCGGTCGACGAGGTAGTTCTCGTGGCAGCCGTAGCTGTTGCCTTTGCCGTCGGAGTTGTTCTTGTACACCACGATCTCGCCGTCGGGTGCGAGCAGGGCCTTCGCGCGCTCCATGCTGGCGCGCATGATCTCCTCCGCGGCGCGGTCGTAGCGCACCACTTCGCTCGGCGTGCGGCACTCGGGGGTCGAGCACTCGGGATGCGCGTGGTCGACGTAGTAACGCGCGCCGTTGGTGAGCACGGTGTTCACGAGGTGCGTCTCCACCTCCGGCGCGAGAATCTCGCCGAGCAAGAGGCCGCGCGCGTCGTTGCCGGGTTGCTCGTCGAAGAAGTCCCACGCGGTGCGCGTCTCGCTGCGCCCGAGGTAGGCGTTGATGAGCATCGAGCTCGCGTTGACGGCGTTGAGTTCGGCGTTGCGAACGACGATGCCGTATTCGGTCTCGATGCCGCAGACCTTGGCGATGGCCATTGCTACAAGTACTGCCCTGTCGCCGTGCGCTCGATCGCCTTGCCGCCGCCCGCCGCGTCGTCGTGCGTGAGCGTGCGGATGAAGATGATGCGCTCGCCCTTGCGGCCCGACACCTTCGCCCAGTCGTCGGGGTTGGTGGTGTTGGGCAGGTCTTCGTGCTCGCGGAACTCCTGGCGAATCGAGTCGACGAGGTCGTGCGTCGCCACGCCGCGCTCGCCGCCGGCGAGCAGGCGCTTGATGGCGAGCTTCTTTGCGCGGCGCACGATGTTCTCGACCATCGCGCCCGAGGCGAAGTCGCGGAAGTAGAGCACTTCGCGGTCGCCGTTCTGGTAGGTGACCTCGAGGAAGCGGTTGGCGTCGCTCGTGGCGTACATCTCCTCCACCGTGGTGTCGATCATCGCGATGATGGCCTGCTTCAAGTCGCCGTGCTTGTCCACCTCGGTCTTGGCTACCGGCACCTCGCTCGTGAGGTAGCGGGCGAAGATCTGGCGCGCCGACTCGGCGTCGGGGCGGTCGATGCGGATCTTCACATCGAGCCGGCCGGGGCGCAAGATGGCCGGGTCGATCAAGTCCTCGCGGTTCGTCGCGCCGATCACGATCACGTTGCGCAGACCCTCCACGCCGTCGATCTCGGCGAGCAGCTGCGGCACGATGGTCGACTCCATGTCGGAAGAGATGCCGGTGCCGCGCGTGCGGAACATCGAATCCATCTCGTCGAAGAAGACGATGACCGGCCAGCCCTCCTCGCTCTTTTCGCGGGCGCGCTGGAACACCATGCGAATCTGACGCTCGGTCTCGCCGACATATTTGTTGAGCAGCTCGGGGCCTTTGATGTTGATGAAATAACTGCGGCCCTTGTCGGCGCCGGTACGGGCCGCGACCTTCTTGGCCAGCGAGTTGGCGACGGCCTTGGCGATGAGCGTCTTGCCGCAACCCGGCGGGCCGTAGAGCAAGATACCTTTCGGAGCGGGCAGTTGGTGCTCGGCAAAGAGATCGCCGTGCAGGAACGGCAGTTCGACGGCGTCGGCGATGGCCTCGATCTGTCGGTCGAGGCCACCGATGTCGTCGTAGGAGATGTCGGGAACCTCTTCGAGCAGCAAGTGCTCGACTTCGGGTTGCGCGAGTCGCTCGAGCAGCAGCCCGCTGCGCGAGTCGAGGCGCAGGAGGTCGCCGGCGCGCAGGTGCACGCCGCGCAGGGCGTCGGAGAGTTCGCACACGCGGTCATCGTCGCCTCGGCCCGTGACGATCGCGCGTACGCCGTCTTCGAGCACTTCCTTCAGCGACACCACGTCCCCTGTCGACTCGGCGCGCCGCGCCATCACCACGTTCAGGCTGTCGTTGAGCACCACCTCGCTGCCCCGCTCGAGCGTCGTTGCGTCGATGTCGGGGTGCAGCGCGACGCGCATCTTGCGCGAGTTGGTGAGCACGTCGACCGTGCCGTCGTCGTTGGTGCCGAGCACGATGCCGTACGCGGCGGGCGGCTGCGTGAGTTTTGCCACTTCTTCTTGCAACGTGGCCACGCGGTCGCGCGCTTCGCGCAACATGTACTCGAGTTTCTCGTTCTTTGCCTTCGCGTTCGCGAGCTGACCCTTGGATTCAAGGAGTCGTTCCTCAAGTGCACGAAGTCGCGCTGAAGACTCGTCGGCCATGACCTGAACCTAGCGGGAGTCCGTGTAGCCTGTGCCCGCATGAAGGTATGGATCGACCAAGACCTCTGCACCGGCGACGGACTCTGCGAGGAAATCGCCCCCGAAGTGTTCACCCTCCTCGACGACGGTCTGGCCTATGTGAAGGAAGGCGACAAAGTGTTCGCGACCGCCAAGGGCAACCCGCAGGGTGCGCAGGGTGTCGCCACCTTCAACGACAAGCACCTGGATGCCGTCATCGAATCCGCCGAGGAGTGCCCCGGCGAGTGCATCTTCATCGAGGCGTAATCGCTCGCGTGTCGGCGCCGTTGCGGCGCGTCAATCGGTGCGCGTTGTCTAGTCGCGCGCGTTGAGCAGGCGCGCCGCAGTCAAGAATCCCGTGTGCGCCACCATGCGGTGGTCGGGTCGCACCGACTCCCCTTCGATGTGCCAGGTGCGGTGCAGCACCTCGAGCGTGCGCATCGCCACCCACTCGCCGCGCTCGCGCCCGAGCGCCTCGCGCACCTTCACCGCTTGGGTGATGCTCGGGGTGTAGGCGACGACCACGCCCCCGGCATGCATCACCGCGGGCAGATGCGGCACCACCTGCCAGGGTTCGGGCAGGTCGAGCACCGCGCGGTCGAAGCGGCCCCGCGGTGGCGTGCTGATGCCGGCGTACGAATCGCGGATGTGCACCTCGAAGCGCGCGAGTGCGTCGCTGCCGAGGAACGACTCCACGTTCTTGCGGGCGCGGTTGGCGAAGTCTTCCCGTAGTTCGTAGCCGACGATCGTGGCGCCGGCGCGCAGCATGGTCATCGACATCGCACCAGAGCCGATACCCGACTCGAACACGAGATGTCCCGGGGCGATGTCGGCGAGCATCGCAATCGGTGCCAAGTCCTTGGGGTAGATCACCTGCGCGCCGCGCGGCATCTCCAGCACGAAATCTTCGAGCGTCGGGCGCATCACCACGTATCGCGCACCCTTGGTCGACTCGAGCGACACGCCCTCGTGCGCGCCGATCACCAAAGCGTGCGGCACGAAACCAGCGTGGCTGTGGAACTCCCCGCCGTCCTCGAGCGTGACGAGATAGCGGCGTTCTTTGGAGTCGATGAAGAGCACGCGGTCTCCAGCAGAAAAGAGCGCCGACATCTCAGGCCCGCTTGTCGGTGACGGTGATGGTGGCTCCGTCGCGAAGTTTCACCACGGCCCGGTTGTGTCGCGCGAGCCGGGCGTTGCGGCGCCGCCACCAACGCGCGACGAACAAGACGACGGCCACGATCGGATACCGCTTCACAATCTTCCCGGTGGTGCGCGCGATGATGGTGCCGGCGACGGCGCGGCCGGCCAGGCGCGATGCTCGCGCTGCGGTGGTCATCGTGTCAGCGACGGATCTCGATCACGCCGCGCTTGCGGCGCCCGCCGCGGCGACCGAGCAGGTACGCAACGAGCAGACCGGCAGCGACACCCGCGACGGCAAGCACGGTGATCGACGCCTTCTTTGTCTCGGTGATCTCGGTGACGTCGTCTTGCAGCAGCTTGAAGCGTTGCGCGAGGTCGTCTTTGGTGATGCGGCGGCGGTCGTTCATGAGCGGCCCCGATTCAGTTCGAACACGCTCACCCGCGACCGCACGACCGCCGAGGTGGCGATGCCGACGGCGAGCGTGACGAGGTACGGGACGAACGAGAGCCCGTCAGCTTGGCCCGGGAACCACACGTGCAAGAGCAGGTCTTGCGACAACCGCAGCACGCCGACCAGCAAGATCACGATGCCGCACGACATGAAGAAGCCGGCGAGGAGACCAAAGCGCAACCAGCGTCCGGCGCCCTTCAGCGGCTCGACCGCTTCTTGTTTGGCGTAGTCGCGCACGAGTTCGTACGTCTCCACGGGGTCGAATTGCATGATTCATGTCTATCGGCGCGCCGTGATGAGGGCGCGTGCGTCAGCGCGGCGTGATGCGTATCTGCTCAGCGCGGCAGCAGCTGCGCGGTTTGCGGAGTCTCGCGATAGGTCGCGAACGCCTCCATCATGTCGTTCCACAGCGGACGATACGCCGACTGGTTCGACACGCCCGGGCCGTTCACGATGAGCGCGAAGGTGATCGAGCCGTCTCGCACCGGGAAGAATCCCGACAGCGACTTCACGTTGCGAAGCGAGCCGGTCTTGGCGCGTACCCGACCGTTGGCCGGCCCGGTGCCGAACACGTCTTGCAGCGTGCCCGTGGTGCCCGCCAGGGCGAGCCCTGCGGCAATCGGGCTGTCGAGACCGAACGAGTCGAGCAGCGCCGTGAAGGTCGCGCAACTCACGCGATTGGTGTCGTCGAGCCCAGAGCCGTCGGCGAGCACGAGACCATCGACGGGAATGCCGCGCGCGGTGAGCACGTCGGCCACCGCTTGCAGCCCGGCGACGCGCGTCGGGGTCGCGGCGCGAACGAGACCGATTTCTTTCAGCAGCAATTCGGCGGCGTTGTTGTCGCTGTTGGTGAGCAGGTCGACGAGGATCGTCGACATCGGCGCCGAGGCGAGCCGCGCAATTTCCGTGCCGCCCGCAGGCGCGTTGCCCGCGCGCGGCGGGCCGAGCACGCTCACGCCGCGCGCTTGCAAGAGACGAGTCAATACGGTGGCGGCGCCGACCGCCGGATTCGACGGCTTCAGCGGCTCGCCGGCGAGCACGCCGTCGTCCACCATCAATGCAGAGAGCGGCCCCGCTTCGATTGCGCGGATGCCCGAGCCCCACGACGGTACGTATCGCTCGTCGTCGTAGCGCGACTCGTCGCCGACGACCGAGCCCGACACGGTCACGATGCCGGCGGCGGCGATCTCGTCGGCGAGCGTGTCGAGATAGGTGGGGGCAAGCGTCTGGTAGCGCTGCGTCGGCGGGTATGCGCGCGTGGAGAGCAGCGGGTCTCCCCCGCCGACCAAGAACAAATCGCCCACGATGGCGTTGCCGGCGCGGTTGCCGACGAGGCGCGTCTCGAATCGGCGGTCGGCGCCAAGCACGTCGAGCGCGGCCGCGGCCACGAGCAATTTCTGGTTGGACGCCGGCACGAAGCCGGTCGTGCCGCGCACGTCGGCGATGCTGCGTGAGTCGGCGCGCGCAACGAGGCACGACTGCGCGGGCAACGACTGCGAAAATTCGCCGAGTCGACGGCGCACGCTGCCCACCCGCGCCTCGATCGCCACGGTCTGCGCGATGCGTCGCACGGAAAAGACCGGCTCGTGCGGTGGTGGGTCGGTGCTCATCGCCACGGTGAGCGGCGCTGCTTCTCCCGCCGCCGTCTTTGCCACTTGCCACGCCGAAAAGAGCGGGATGACCACCACTGCCGCAGCAACGATCACGCTCGCGGCCGAGCGTTGCAGGTCGGCCGACACGACGTGGCTGTCGAATCGGCGCAGTCGTGCGAGCACCGAAGTGAATAGCGAGCGCTTCGCACCGTGCTCATGGCGCTTCGCGCCGTGCTCCGCGCGCTCATCGCGACGGTTCATCGGGCTTCTCCGTGTTGGCGCGCGTAGCGATAGGCGTGCGCGAGAGCGCGCACGGCGCGCGACCCGCTCGCAAAGCACATCGCGCCGCGGCGTCGCAATGTCGCTGGGCCGGCGTTGAGGGGGTCGGCGAGCGAGAGCTCGGTGGCGACGAGCACCGGTTTGCCCGTCGACTCAGCAAGGTCGCATGCGGCCTCGGCGAAGCGCTCGTCTTGTCGTTCGTGATAGTCGACGATGCGCGCAAGGCCGTGCTCTCGGTAAAACCTGCCTTCGCGCATGAGCCGCGCCTGGTTCGACTGAATGCCGATGCCGAGGTACACCACTGCATCCACCGCCTTCGACGTGGCGAGCACCTCGAGCACCGCGGGGATCGTGTCGCGGGTCTCGCCGCCGGCGCAGTCGACAGGATTGTTGCGCGACCATCGTGCGGGCAAGAGCCCGTCGAGTGCGCGCATCACGTCGTCAGGCAGCGCAGCGAGCTCGAGCACGCCGTCGCGACTCAACGCGTCGGAGGTGACGACGCCCCAGCCGCCCGCGGTGGTGAGGATGGCGACGCGCGGGCCGCGCGGCAGAGGTGCAGTGGCAAAGAGTGCTGCTGCATCGAACGCCTCGTCGGGGTCTGCGGCGCGCACCACGCCGATCTGTCGGCACAATCCGTCGAACACCGCGTCGTCCGATGCAAGGGCACCCGTGTGGCTCGCCGCGGCGCGCGCACCTTCGGCCGATGCTCCGCCTTTCACCACGACGACCGGCTTGCGGGCGACCGCAGCCGTGAGCGCATCGCGCAACCGCGCACCGTCGTTGACACCTTCGACGTAACTGAGGATGCTCGCCGTCGCCGAGTCGCGCGACATCCACTCCACATAGTCGGCCACGTCGACGGCGGCGGCGTTGCCCGCCGAGACCGCGCGCGCTACGCCCACGCCGCTGGCGCGCGAGAGGTTCATGAAACTGCTGACGAAGTTGCCGCTCTGGCTCGCGATCGAGATGCGACCAGACGGCGGATACGGCGCCACGATCTGGGCGCAGAGCGCGCTCGGCGTGCTCACCACGCCCTGGCCGTTGGGGCCGCACAGCAAGACGTTCTTAATGCGGGCGGTGTCGACCAGCGCTGCCTCGCGGGCGCGACCCTCTTCGTCAGCTTCGCCGTATCCGGCGGAAGTGACGAACACTGCGCGGATGCCGCGCGATGCGCACTGCGCGACGAGCGACTCGTTGGCGCTGGCCGGAGTGCAGAAGAACGCGAGATCGTACTCGCCGTGCGGCAACTCGTCGAGCGACTCCACCGTTTGTACGCCGAGCACGTTCTCGCGCGACAGGTTGGTGGCCGCCACTTTGCCGGAGTAGCCCGACGCGAGCAGGTTGTGCAGCGACACGAAGCCGAACTTGCCCGGGTGGCTCGATGCGCCGACAATCACGACGCCGCGCGGGTCGAACAGCGCGCCGAATGCCGCGTCGTCGTGGCGCGGCACCGGTTCGCTCGCGCGAGCGGGCGACGCTTCGCCGATCTCGACGAGCGCATCGACCGCCGCGCATTCGCCGCCCGGGCCGACAATCACCGGGTTCACGTCGATCGATGCGATGTCGGGCCGCTCGTTCGCCGTGCGCGCCACGGAAACGACGATTTTCCACAACTGGTCGCGGTTCACCGGGCGCTGGTTGCGGAACTCCGAGTAGATCGCGCGAGTCGACAGCGAGTCGAGCATCTCGTCCATGTCGCGCCGCGACAACGGCGACGGGCGCATCTGGGTGTCGGCGATCGCTTCGGCGCTCGTGCCGCCTGCGCCGAGCACGATCACCGTGCCGAACACCGGGTCGCGCACCATTCCGACGAGCAGTTCGCGCCCGCCGGCCACTTGCTGCGCGACGAGCAGCTTCACCTCACCGTCGTCGGGCCGTGCGGCAGCAAGCAGTGCCGCGGCCGCCTCGTGCACGGCGTCGGCGTCGCGCAACGACAGCCGCACGAGCCCGCGTTCGCTCTTGTGCGACAACCGCTCGCCCACGAGCTTCACGACGACGGGATACCCGATGCGCGCCGCGGCGGCGACCGCTTGGTGGGGGTCGCGCACGATTTCTTCGTGCGACACGATCGCGCCGTGCGAGGCGAGCAATTGTTTGGAGTCGGCTTCGCTCAGCGTGCGACTCGCCACCACGGCTCACAACGGTAGTGTTCGACGCTCATGCACATCGTCGCGGCACTTTTCGTCGAGAACTTCGCGATGCGACAAGCCGAAGGGCCTGCGACGCGACTCGACTTGACCGGAGTCTTCTTCTCCCAAGTGGCGCCGTCGCCCGCGCCGTGCACGCTGTCGCCGCACCTCGTGGTGCTCATCCACTGCCCCGTTGGAGAGAACGGCGACTCGGTGCTGCAGGTGGTGTTCCAAAAACCCGGAGTCAACCCCGAGGCGACGCCGCCGCTCGCCCAGAACGTGTCGCCCTTCCGCGTCGAGCCGGGCAAGTTCACGTACCGACTCGTGCGCGCCGAACTGCCCATCGACGACTACGGCCAGGTGATCGCGCACTGTCGTGTGGGGCTCGGGGCGTGGACCGCGGTGCCGCTCACCGTGTTGCCGCCCGCGTAGCCGACTGTGTTGCCGACTGTGTTGCCGACTGTGTTGCCGACTGTCTGACGGGCGGCGAACTATCGTCGCTCACGTGCCAGAACGCCTGACGAGCGAACACGACCGGCTCGCCGTCGCGATGATTCGCGGCCTGGCGATGGACGCGCCCCTGGCCGCCAAGAGCGGCCACCAAGGCACCGCCATGGCGCTCGCCCCGCTCGCCCACGTGTTGTATTCGCGCATCATGCGCCACGATCCGGCGCGCCCCGACTGGAGCAACCGCGACCGTTTCATTTTGAGCAACGGTCACGCGTCGATCTTGCAGTACGCGCTTTTGTACCTGAACGGGTACGGGCTCGAGCTCGCCGACCTGCGGGCGTTCCGCCAGTGGGGATCGGCGACGCCCGGGCATCCCGAGCGCGGGCACACCGCGGGCGTCGAAGCCACGACGGGGCCGCTCGGCCAGGGTTTCGCCAACGCTGTCGGCATGGCGCTCGCCGAGCGCCACCTGCGCGCACGGTTCGGCGCCGAGGCGTGCAACCACCACGTGTTCGTGATTGCCAGCGACGGGTGCTTCATGGAAGGGATCAGCCACGAAGCCGCATCGCTCGCCGGTCACCAGAAGCTCGATCGGCTCGTCTGTGTGTTCGACGACAACAAAGTGACAATCGACGGCTTGACCAATTTGTCGTGCAGCGACGACGTGTCGGCACGTTTTCGCGCCTATGGGTGGAACGTCGTGCAGTTGAGCGACAGCGCTAACGACATGGACGTTCTCGAGCGCGCGCTCAACGAGGCACGCGCGCACGTCGGCGCCCCGACGCTCATCGTCTTGCGCACGCACATCGGCACGCCGTCGCCCGACTTCACCGACAAGCCCGAGGCGCACGGCAACCCGTTCACTGCCGCGCACGTGACCGCGACCAAAAACGCGATGGGCATCCCCGACCAACCGTTCTGGACCGACGCCGCCTGTGTCGCGGCGATCCGCGAATACGCCCGCTCGCGTGGTGCCGCGCTCAGCAGCGCGCATGACAAGGCGGTTGCGAAAGCCGGCAGTGAATGGAGCCGTGCATGGCGGCCGCAGCGCAGCGACGACTGGCGCGGAACTCCGCCCACCTTCGAGCCGGGTGCCGCCATCGCCACGCGCGTCGCAGTACAAAAAGCCATCGACGCGTCGCGCGGCGACCTGCCCGGGCTCGTCGTCGGCGCCGCCGACTTGACGGGCAACACCGGCGCGAAGATGTCGGGTGCCCAGGCGATGTCAGCCACGAACCCCGCGGGTCGGCAGATCTACTACGGCGTGCGCGAGCATGCGATGGGCGCGATCGGCGTTGGCATGGCGTTGCACGGCGGAATCTTGCCGGCAGTCGGCACTTTCTTCGTCTTTGCCGACTACATGCGCCCGGCGATACGACTTGCTGCGCTGTCGCGCGCCAAGGTGGTGTTCGTCTTCTCGCACGACTCCGTCGGTGTGGGCGAAGACGGCCCGACGCACCAGCCCGTCGAACAACTCGCGTCGCTGCGCGTGATTCCCGAGTTGCGCGTCGTGCGACCCGCCGACGCCAACGAAACGTGGCAGGCGTGGCGCCAGGCCTGCGACCACGACGGCCCCACCGCCCTCATCCTTTCGCGCCAGAACACCCCGGTCGTCACCGATGGCCGTGCAGTGGCGCGTGGCGCGGGCATCGTGCACGACGGCAACGGCTCGCCGCGCATCGCGATCGTCGCCACGGGTGCCGAGGTCGCGACTGCGCTCGAAGCCGCCCGTGAACTTGAGTCGAGCGGCATGGACGTGCGCGTCGTGTCGATGCCGTGCCCCGAGTTGTTCGCCGCGCAAGAAAACACGGTGCGCGCCCACGTGCTGCCGGTAGGTGTACCAGTCGTGTCGGTGGAAGCCGGCAGCACCTTCGGATGGAGCACGTTCGCCGACGAAGCGGTCGGCATCGATCGCTTCGGCGCCAGCGCACCCGGCCCGGTGGCGCTCGCCAAACTCGGCATCTCGAAGGACAACGTGGTCGCGCGCGCCCGCGATCTGCTCGACGCGATGGGAGCCTGAGACTGTGTTGATGAGACTGTGTTGATGAAACTGTGCTGAAGACTGTGCCGAAGAGGCGGCGATGAACCGACTGCGCCGACTCTCCGACGAATTCGCCCAGAGCCCGTGGCTCGACAACCTGCGGCGCGGGTTCGTGACGAGCGGTCAGCTCACCGCCCTGCGCGATCGCGGCGTGCGCGGGCTCACCAGCAACCCGACCATCTTCCAAAAGGCCATCCAAGGCTCGGCCGACTACGACGAACAGTTCGCCGCTCTCGTGAAGAAAAAGACTTCGCCGATCGACGCCTACTGGGCGATGGTTCGCAGCGACATCGACGCGGCGCTCGACGTGTTCGCGCCGGTGCATGACGCGTCGGGCGGCGGCGACGGATTCGTGAGCGTGGAGGTCGACCCGACGCTCGCCCACGACTCTGCCGGCACGCTGGCTGCGGCACGCGAACTGCACGGGCGCATCGCACGGCCCAACGTGATGATCAAGATTCCCGCCACGAAAGAAGGACTGCCCGCGATCCGCACGATGATCGCCGAGGGTCGCAGCGTGAACGTGACACTGATCTTCAGCCTCGAGCGATATGCAGAGGTGCTCGACGCCTACATCGGCGGACTCGAGGACCGCCTGGCGGCCGGGCATCGCGACTTGTCGGGCATCGCCTCAGTCGGAAGTTTCTTCATCTCGCGCGTCGACACCGAGGTCGACCGCCGGCTCGAGGCGATCGGCACCGACACCGCCCTCGCGCTGCGCGGTCAGGCGGCCATCGCCCAGGCGCGACTCGCCTACGCGTTGTTCCGCGACAAGCACACCGGCGCCCGCTTCAAGCGCGTCGCCATTTACGGGGCCCGCGTGCAGCGACCGCTGTGGGCGTCGACGTCGACCAAAAACCCCTCGTATCGCGACACGTTGTACGTCGACGAACTCATCGGGCCCGACACGGTGAACACGCTGCCCGACACGACGCTCGACGCCTTCGACGACCACGGCGTGCTTGCGCGGCGCATCGACGCCGACCTGCGGGGCGCCGCGCGCACGTGGGATGACATCACCGCCGCGGGCGTCGACTTGACCGGCGTGGCCGCGCAACTCGAGCGCGAGGGCGTGTCGTCGTTCCAGAAGAGTTTCGACGAGTTGATCGGGGTGCTCGGCGCCAAGGCGGCAGAACTGGGTGCGTGAACTGGGCGCCTGAACGCTCAGCACCGTTCACCTAGTCGCGTTCGCCGCCCTGCAGTCGCTCGAGGGTCACGATCGCCTTCTCCACCGCGCGCCGTGCGGTGGTCAAGGCCTTTTCTTGCGCGGGTCGCGCGGTTTCGCCCGCGCGCGACGCCTCGCTCAAGACGATGATGGCGCGGTCGGCGAGATCGTCGCAAATCGAGCGCAGCCGCTCGATCAGCGACTCGAAGTCAGACGTGCCGCCCCCGGGCATGGTCCGGCTCAGGCGCCCTTCTTGTTCGCGCGGCGGCGGTCTTCGAGACCGAGCCAGCGCTTGCGGATGCGGATTGATTTCGGCGTCACTTCGACGAGTTCGTCGTCAGTAATCCACTCGATGGCGGACTCGAGCGAGTGGATGACCGGCGCGGCAAGTTTGACGCCGTCGTCGTGGCTGTGCGTGCGGATGTTGGTCTTCTCTTTGGCGCGCACCGCGTTGACCACCATCTCTTCGCCGCGCGCACATTCGCCGACGACCATGCCTTCGTACACCTGGTCGCCGGGCTCGACGAAGAGCGTGCCGCGCAACTGCAGGTTGTCGAGCGCGTACGCAGTCACCTGTCCGACGCGGTCGGCAATCATCGCGCCGCCGAGACGGTGAGGCACCTCGCCCGCCCACGGCTCGAAGCCGGCGAAGCTCTGGTGGATGAGCGCGGTGCCGCGCGTGACCGTGAGCAAGAGCGAACGGAACCCGATGAGCCCGCGCGACGGAGCAACGAAGTGCACGATGGTGCGCCCGGCATCGCCAGGCCGCAGGTCGACGATGCGGCCGCGGCGCGGCGCGAGCACCTGCGTGACCGTGCCGACGTGCTCGTCGGGCACGTCGATGGTGCCGCGCTCGAACGGCTCGTGCATCTTGCCGTTGATGTCCTTGGTGATCACTTCGGGGCGGCTCACCTGCAGTTCGTATCCTTCGCGGCGCATGTTCTCGATGAGCACCGCCAACTGCAGTTCGCCTCGTCCGGCGACTTCGAGCACGTCGGGCGAATCGGTCTCGCGCAACTTGATCGACACGTTGCCGAGAATCTCGCGCTTCAGGCGGTCGTTCAGGTGGCGGCTGGTCACGTAGGTGCCTTCGCGGCCAGCGAACGGCGAGGTGTTCACCGAGAAACTCATGCGCAAGACGGGCGCGTCGACTTCGAGTCGCTCGAGCGCAACGGGAGACTCCGCGTCGGCGAGCGTGTCGCCCACTTCGACTTCGTCGATGCCCGCCACGATGAACAAATCGCCGGCGGCGATGGTGTCGGTTTCGCTGCGCCCGATGCCCGAGAACTGCGCGAGGTACGACACGCGCCGCTTCAGCACGTTCGGCGCACCGTCGACCGACTTGGCGACCAGGGCCACGGAGTCGCCGCGGCGCAGGGTGCCGGCGTGCACGCGCCCGATCGCGAGGCGCCCGAGGTAGTCGCTCGCATCGAGGTTGGTGACGAGCGCCTGCAGCGGCGCGTCGGCGTCGCCCTGCGGTGCGGGAATCACGTCGAGGATCGCGTCAAGGAGCGGCACCAAGTCGGCATCTTGGCCCGGCATGCCGACGCCCTTCATCGATCGGCCTTCGCGCGCGACGGCAGAGATGACCGGGAAGTTGAGGTGGTCGTCTTTGTGCGCGAGGTCGAGAAACAAGTGCTCCACGTCGAGCAGCACCTCGTCGGGTCGCGCGTCGCTGCGGTCGACCTTGTTGATCACGAGCACGACCGGCAGGTCTTGCGCGAGCGCCTTCGAGAGCACGTACCGTGTCTGGGGCAGCGGGCCTTCGGCCGCGTCGACGAGCAACAGCACGCCGTCGACGAGCGCCAGCGCGCGCTCGACCTCGCCGCCGAAGTCGGCGTGACCCGGGGTGTCGACGAGGTTCACCTTGGTGCCGCGCCACTGCACGCAAGCCGCCTTGGCGAGGATCGTGATGCCGCGCTCGCGTTCTTGGTCGTTGTTGTCCATCACGCGCTCCACAACTTGCTGGTGCGCGGCGAAGGTGCCGGTCTGGCGCAGCAGTTCGTCGACCAGCGTCGTCTTGCCGTGGTCAACGTGCGCGACGATGGCGACGTTGCGAATGAGCTGGTTCAGGAGGGTGGTTCCTCGCTGTCGTCACCGGCGATCTCGCCGTCGTCGTCGAACACCACGCCGTAGCGCTCGGCGATCTCGGCAAACTCGTCCTCTTCGCTCTTGGTCGACTTCTGCGATGCCAGACCGAGGTCGTCTGCGGTGGGTCCCGACTGCTTCAGACGACGCGCTTCCTCGAACCGACGATGACGTCCCTTTTTCATTGCTGGGCTCCGTTTTTTGAAAGCGGAGCCCGGGCGGGCCATCCGCCTAGGCGATGGACATTGACCCTGAAGTCTATTCGCCGTCGGTGCTCTTCGCGGGGATGAGCCGCAACCGGCCCTCGCGGTCGAACGACAGACCGAACTCCCCCGCCAACAGCCGCTCGATGTCGCCGCCGACCAGTTCGCGGCGCCAGCCCGTCGAGAGCCGCGACTCTCCGCCCGCCAAGAACGCCACGATGTCGCGGTTGGTGGCGACCAGCGTCGGGTCGATCTCGCGCTGGTTCGCCAGTTCGCCGATCCACGCCGTGACGAGTGTTACTGCCGGGCGCAGGCGCTTGTTGAGCGGTTCGTGGCCGTTTGGCTCGACCTCCACCTGGCGCTCGCGGCCGTCGCGCACGGCGGCGATGATTTCGCGGGCGATCGAGCCGTGCAGATATCTGTCGTCGACACCGCGTGCGTGCGCGAGCGACTCGGTGTTGGTGGGCAGCGCCTGTGCGATGCCGACGAGAGCGATGTCGCTCATCACTCGGCGCAGCGGCACGTTGGTGCTCATCGCGCGCCGTTCGCGCCAGGCGGCGAGCGCTTGCGCGGCGCCGCGCGCCTGGCCTTTCAGCGATCGTGCATCCTTGATGCGCAGCCAGGCCGAGTCCGGGTCGTTCTCGCCCCACGGACGGCGGCGCAACTCTTCGCAGGCCTCGTCGACCCACGTTGCGCGACCGAGTTCGTGCAAGCGCGACGAGATCCCGGAGTGAAGCTGCTCGAGATACGCGACGTCGCTGCGCGCGTAGTCGCACTGGCTCGCGGTGAGCGGCCGGCGCATCCAGTCGGTGAGACGATTGCCTTTCGACAGGCTGATGCGCAACATCGCCTGCACGAGCGACGCGAGCGACGGAGTCGAGTAGCCGATGAAGCCTGCCGCGAGCTGCGTGTCGAACATGCGGCTCGGCACGCAACCGACGGCGTACTGCAGCACCTCCAGATCTTGTTGAGAGGCGTGCAGCACGGCGAGCGCATCGCTTTGCAGGAGCGGCGCAAGACCGCGCGGGTTGACCGCCAACGGGTCGATGAGCACGTTTGTCGTGCCCCACTGCAACTGCACGAGTGCCAGGCGCGGGAAATACGTGCGCTCGCGGTGGAATTCGGTATCGAGGGAATAGATCGCCGCGCGTGATGCTTGCGCCACCACGTCGGCGAGCGACCGGTCGTCGTCGACGTACTCCTCGGAAATGTGCTCGGCTTGGCTCATGCCGGCACCGCGAATGTCACGGTTGGTCGCCGGTCGAGAGCTCGTGGCCCAGCGCCGCAAAGCCGACGGTGCCGCCGGCCACGTTGATCACGTTGGTGATGCCGGCTTCGTGGAGGAATTCGCAGGCCCGCATGCTGCGCGCACCGCTGCGGCAGATCACATAGACCGGCACCGACTTGCGGAAGGCCTCGAGCGACTCGGGCACGGTGCCCAGCGGCACCAGGCGTGCCCCCGGCACGTGGCCTTCGTGGTACTCGTCGGGCTCGCGCACGTCGACGACGGCTCCGCCGCGCTCGATGATGGTGGCGAGGTCGTTCGCGGAAATTTCCCTGATTGGCACGGCGCTCCACCCTACCCACGACGTGCGTCGGCGTCGGTGATGGCGCGCAGCGTCGCGACGTCGTTCATGTTGGTGAGTTCGCGCTCGTCGATGGCGACTCGCGCGATTCGCGCTCGAGTGATGGCACTGCCGAAAGCACTGTCAATAGCACGGTGCACGGCGCGCTCGCCGCGCGCGAGCGAGTCATGCAGATTCGTAAGCGTGCCGCTGCGCATCGCGATGCACGACCAGTGGTCTTGCTCGCCGTGCGCCACCGCGACATCGACTCGTTCGTCGTCGAGGGTGCGCAGCACCGCACGCGCGCTCGCTGCGCGCAAGAGCGGCAAGTCGCAGGCGATGATCAACGCGCGGTCGGCGCCGATGTGCTCGGCGTGCGCGAGTGCCGCAACGATGCCGCGCAGCATGCAGGCAGCGAGCGTCTCGTCGTCTGCGACGTGATGTGCAGGCAAGCTCGCATCGTCGCGAGTCGGCCCGCCCACGTAGGCAAGGTGCGCGGCGCCGGCGTCGCGCAGCGTGTGCAGCATTCTGTCGAGCAACGACCGACCGCCGAACATGGCGCGCGACTTGTCGCTGCCGAATCGCGTGCTGGCCCCGCCGACGAGCACGGCGCCGAGTGCTTGTGCCGACCCGGCCTGGTGCGTGTCGCTCAGCCGCGGCCCCGCGGATCGCACTGGATGAGGAACTGCTGGCAGCGCAGCGCCTCGTTCTCTTCGCCGATCACGCCAGCGTTCACTGCGAGACCCTCGAGACATTCGAGGAAACCGCGGTTCGACTCGTGCTGCCAGCGCACGAAGCCCGAGCCGCGCCAGCCGTTGGCGCGCAGTTGGTCGAGCCCGCGGTGGTATCCGACGCGGAACGCCATGTAGGCCTCGATGCCCGGCGTGCTCGCACGTCCGAGTGCCGCCCACGCGTGCGGCGAAGTCGGGTGGGCGGCGGCGACAGCGGAGTAAGCCGCACGGCGCGAATCAGCGGGTTGTGCCGAGGCCTGGCGCAACTGGTGCACGATCGCCGGGTCGAGCGCCGGCAGCACCGTCTCGGGTGGTCCGCTGCGCGACATCGATACGCCGTGCGACGCAGATGCTGGCTGGTCGCTCATATGCGCAGTCTATGAAGCGGGCGCTGGCAGACTTTTGAGCGCATGGACCTCTCGTCGTTCGACGCTCAGAACGCGCGCGATGCTTCGCTCGTGGCGATGGTGTTGGGCGTGCTCGGCGTGCTCTTGGTGCTGAAGTTCGTGTCGTCGGTGGTGAGCAAGTTGCTCCTCGTGGCGGTGTTCGCCGGGGTCATCTGGTTCGGTTTCACCCAGCGCGACTCGCTGTCGGCGTGCATCGCCGAGATCCGGACCCGCGTCGAGCAGGGTGACCGCAGCGAGGTGACCTGTAGTTTCTTGGGGCGTGACGTCACGGTCCCGATCTCGCTCGACAGGCAAGGTGCCTGAGGCGGGCGCGCGCCGCCGCGCGACGCTGGCGAAAATCGACGACCTCCGACAGTTCCTCGACGCCTCCCCCACTTCGCACCACGTCGTCGCCACCGCCGCGCGCCGGCTGCTCGACGCGGGCTTTGCGTGGTTCGATGCAGAGAGCGAACTGCCCGACCTCGCAGGCCGCGCCACGCGAGGTTTCATCACTCGCGGCGGGGCGCTCGTCGCCTTCGTCACTTCCGCGCGCGCCAACTCGCATTTTCGCATCGTTGGCGCGCACACTGACTCGCCCGGACTGCACCTGAAGTCGAATCCCGAGGGCGCGGCCGCCAACTTCGGCACGCTGGAGGTGGAGGTCTACGGCTCGCCGCTCTTGAACTCGTGGCTTGACCGCGATCTCGACCTCGCGGGCCACGTGGTGAAACGCGACGGCAGCATCGTGGTCTTCCGCTCGGCGCAACCCGTCGCGCGACTCGCGCAACTTGCCATCCACCTCGACCGTGGCGTCAACGACAACGGGCTGGTGCTCGACAAGCACGCCCACCTGCGCCCGGTGTGGCTGACGGGCGACGCGACGCTGCGCGTGCGCGACCTCGCGACCGAATTGGCCGGCGTCGATGCGAGGCTCGTCGCGGCGGTGCATGCGCAGCTCGTCGACCACGAACCTGCGCGCGTGGTCGGTGCCGATGCGTCGCTGTTGGCTTCGGGTCGGCTCGACAACCAGTTGTCGTGCTGGGCGGCTATCGACGCGATCACCGGCACCACAGGCAACGACGGCATCGCGGTTGCCGCGCTCTTCGATCACGAGGAAGTCGGCAGCGACAGCACCACCGGCGCCGGCGGTCCGTTGCTCGCGCACGCCACCGAGCGCATCGCGGCGGCGCTCGGCAAGTCGCGCGTCGAATATTTGGCGATGCTCCCCAAGTCGTCGTGCTTGTCGTGCGACAACGCCCACGCCGTGCACCCCAACTATCAAGAGCGCCACGACCCCAAGCACGCGCCGCTCGTCAATCGCGGCGTGGCACTGAAGACCAACTCAAACCAGCGCTACGCGACCTCGGCGTCGTCGTCGGTCGCATTCCTCGACGCGTGCGCGGCCGCGGGTGCCGCCCACCAGACGTTCTTCTCGCGCAACAACATGCCCTGTGGCTCGACCATCGGGCCGATCACCGCCACGCAGCTCGGCATCGACACGGTGGATGTCGGCGTGCCGCAGTTGTCGATGCACTCGGCGCGCGAAGTGTGCGGGGTCGACGACGCAGCCGACCTGCCGCGCATCGTGCGAGCGTTCTTGCGCGGCTAGCCGCGCGGCGGGGGCGAGTCGCCCGAGTCATCGCGGTCGCCGGCGCGACGACGCGCATCGTCGAACACCGATTGCAACGCTGCGGAAAGCTGCGCGGTGATCTGCGTCATGCGCTCGCGGTCGACTCGCCCGCCGCCGCCATGCTCTACGGCGATGGGTGAGCCAACGGTGACGTGGCACTTGTGGGGCCAGATCATCTTCGATCCTTTGCGCATGACGCGTTGCGAACCGCCGATGCCGACGGGCACGATCGGCACGCCGCGCTTGAGCGCCACATATGCCGGGCCTTCGAAGAGCGGGTGCAAGACCGGGCCGTGCTGGCGCGTGCCTTCGGGGAACATGACGAGCGGCTCGCCGGCGTCGAGCACGGCCACGCAGCGCTTCAGCGCCTCGAAGTCGGCGGCGCCGCGCGTGACCGGGAACCCGCCCAAGAGCGAGAGGAACTTGCCGATCTGCCGGTTCTTCCATAGCGAGTCTTTGCCCATGAAGCGCACGCGGCGGCTCGTGACGAACGACGAAAGCGGCGTGTCGATGTTGGATCTGTGCACCGGGGCGATGATGTAGGCGCCGGTGCGCGGCAGGTGCTCGCGGCCGCTCACGGTGACGCGGAACCACACCTTGCACAGCACGAGCAGAAGCCCGCGCACGAAGGCATAGGCGATGCGCGTGGCCAACGACTGCCCGACCAGGCGCGCCTCGAATTTCGTCATGACGATTTGGTCCGTTGCGCGACCAGCGACACGATCTCGTCGACCACATGTTCGACCCTGCGGTCGCTCGTGTCGACGATCACCGCGTCGGGCATCTGTCGTAGCGGGCTGTCGGCGCGCGTCGAGTCGCGTTGGTCGCGCTCGGCAATCGCCCGAGCAATCTCCTCCACGTCACCGCCGTGCTGGGCGACGCGTCGCTTGGCGCGCACCAGCGGCGACGCGACGAGGTACACCTTGAGCGTCGCATCGGGGAACACCACCGAGCCGATGTCGCGGCCCTCCACGACTCCCCCGCCGTGGTCGGCGATCCATCGTCGCTGCCGTTCGCGCATCTCGTTGCGCACCGCCGAGTTCGCCGCCACGTGGCTGACGGCCGCGTCGACCTCAGGAGAACGAATCTGCGCCGTCGCGTCGCGGCCGTTCACGTGCAACGAGTCGCGAGTCTGCACGAACTCGACCTCGCGCGCCACGCGGGCGACGGCATCGACGTCGGTGGCCTCGAGCCCGCGGCGCAGCACCTCGTAGGTGACGCCGCGATACATCGCGCCGGTGTCGAGGTACTCGATGCGAAGAGCGACCGCTAGCGCTTCGGCCACGGTGGATTTTCCGGCTCCGGCAGGGCCGTCGATGGCGACGACGACCGGCAGCGTCGTCACTGGGTCACCAGCTGGTGTCGATCGGGCGACCCTCGTCGTAGCCCGACGCGCTCTGCACGCCGACGGTCGCGCGTTCGTGGAACTCTTCGATGGTGCGCGCGCCGGTGTAGGTGCACGCAGAGCGCACGCCGGCCACGATCTGGTCGATGATGTCTTCCACGCCGGGGCGCAGCGCGTCGAGGTACATCCGCGAGGTGCTGATGCCCTCTTCGAACAACTCTTTGCGGGCGCGTTCGACAGCACCCTCGCGGCGCGTGCGGTTGCGCACCGCGCGGTTCGACGCCATGCCGAAGCTCTCTTTGTAGAGGCGGCCCTGCGCGTCGCGCAGCGTGTCGGCCGCCGACTCGTAGGTGCCGGCCAAGAGCGACCCGAACATCACGTTGCCCGCGCCGGCAGCGAGACCGAGCGCCACGTCGCGCGGATATCGCACACCACCGTCGGCCCACACGTGCTTGCCGAGCGCGCGGGCAGCCTCGGAACACTCGACCACGGCGGAGAACTGCGGGCGCCCGACGCCGGTCATCATGCGCGTGGTGCACATGGCACCAGGGCCGACGCCGACTTTCACCACGTCGGCACCAGCAGAGATGAGGTCGCGCGTGCCTTGCGCGGTGACCACGTTGCCGGCGACCACCGGCGTGGTGTCGACGCTGCGGCGCACCTCTGCGACCGCGTCGAGCATGCGATCTTGGTGGCCGTGCGCGGTGTCGACCACCACCACGTCGACGCCGAGAGCGACCAGAGCCTTGGCGCGCGTCGCGGGGTCGGCATTGACTCCGACGGCGACGGCGATCAGCAGCCTTCCCTCGCGGTCGACGGCGGGTTTGTAGATGGTGCTGCGCAGCGCGCCCTTGCGCGTGATGCAGCCGAGCAGGCGGCCGTCTCTAGACACGATCGGAGCGAAATTGAGCCGCGCTTCCGACAGTCGTTCGAACATCGTGTTGGCGTCGAGGCCGTCAGGAAGCGTGAACAACTCGCGGCTCATCACGTTGGAGATCTGCGTGAAGCGGTCGAACCCGGCCGCGTCGTGCTCGGTGAAGATGCCGACGGGCGCGTTGTCGTCGTCGACGACGATGACCGCGCCGTGCGAGCGCTTGTGCACGAGGCTGAGCGCTTCTCCGACGGTGTCGTGGCCCGACATGGTGATCGGCGTGTCGTACACGGTGTGGCGCGACTTGACGAACTCCACCACGGTCTGCACCACGTCGAGCGGGATGTCTTGCGGCAAGACCACCATCCCGCCGCGGCGCGCGACGGTCTCGGCCATGCGCCGGCCGGCGATGGCGGTCATGTTGGAGACGACGACGGGGATCGTGGTGCCGATGCCGTCGGGCGTGGACAGATCGACATGCATGCGCGACGACACCGACGACAAGTTGGGCACCAAGAAAACGTCGTTGTAGGTGAGGTCGTAGTCGGGACGCTCGTTCAGGAACTGCATCGCTGGACTCCTCACCGTCGGCGAACGGACCTTCCAAGGCTACCGAGCGGCAGTGACGCGAACCGCGCAACGGTGCTGCGAACTGTAAAGATGAACTAGCGATGACGACCGCTCGACCGCTCGTATTGGTGCACGGCTGGGCGGGCTCGTTCGACCACACCTGGCGACGCACGGGGCTCGTCGATCTGCTCGCCGACGCCGGGCGCGCGGTCGCGGCGTACGACTTGCCCGGCCACGGCACCGCACGCAAGTCGCACGATCCGAACGACTACCGCGACATTGCGGGCGACCTGCTCGCGCACGTGGCGACGCTGCGTGCTGGCGGCACAAACGCAACTGGCGATGCGCAGCGCGTGGATGCCGTCGGTTTTTCTCTCGGTGCAATCACGCTGTTGCGCGCGCTCGTGCGCGAGCCGCACTCGTTCAGCACCGTGCTCTTGGCGGGCATCGGCGACGGGGTGTTTCATCCGCACGACCCAGCCAGGTCAGATCGCATCCTCGCCGGCCTCGAAGGGTGCGCCGAACCTGGTGATGTGACCGCGCGCATCTTCGGCAAGATCGGTAACGAGGCGCACAACGACAAGCTGGCGCTCGCCGCGGTGCTGCGTCGCCCGCGCGAAGAACCGGTGAGCGTCGAACAACTTGGGGCGATAGAGAATGAAGTCACGGTGGTGCTCGGAGACCAAGATTTCTCTGCGCCAGCGACTGTGCTCGCGTCGTCGTTCCCCCGCGCGCGATTCGTCACGCTGAAGGGCGTCGACCACTTTCGCACGCCAGAAGCGTTCGCGTTCATCGATGTCGTGATGGAGACGTTCGCCGCATGAGTTGCGCGGCTGCGTGGCAACAGCCGTCGGCATGACGCGCATTGTCGCAGCCGACGAGCCCGGCATCGCCGCTGCTGCCGCTGCGCTCGCGCGGGGCGAACTGATCGGGTTGCCGACCGAGACGGTCTACGGTCTGGCCGCCGACGCGACGAACGACGACGCGCTGCGGCGCGTGTTCGGCGTGAAGGGTCGGCCCGCGGGTCACCCGCTCATCGTGCACATCGCCGATGCATCGTGGCTCGACGCGCTTGCCGCAGAAGTCTCACCCGCGTGCCGTGCACTCATCGAGCACGCGTGGCCAGGGCCGCTCACCGTGGTGGTGCGTGCGCGCGACTCGGTGAGTCGGGTCGCCATCGGCGGGCGCGACACGGTCGCGGTGCGCATGCCCGCGCACGACGCAGCACTCGCAGTTATCGCACGCCTCGGGCGACCGGTCGCAGCACCGTCGGCGAACCGCTTCGGCGGGGTGTCGCCCACCACGGCGCAGCACGTGGTCGACGACTTCGGTGGCGGCCTCGGAGAAGACATCGCGCTCGTGGTCGACGGTGGTGCGTGCGACATCGGCGTCGAGTCGACCGTCGTCGACTGCACGCTTGAGCGGCCCGAGATCCTGCGACCAGGCGCGGTCACCGACGACGACGTGCGACGCATCCTCGAACCGAGTGGCATCTCGATCGGCGACGGGGTCACCGGCGAGTCACGCGCACCCGGAATGCTCGCTCGCCATTATGCGCCTGCGGCAAGATTGGTTCTCCACGACACCGCAGCGAGCCTGCCGCGCGACGCGAGCCCCGTGCTCGACTGCGCGAGCGACCTTGTGGAGAGCGCGCGGACGTTGTATGCCCGGTTGCGCGAGTACGATGCGGCCGAGCACACCGTGGTGCACGTGCTCATGCCACCCGCCCGGGGGCTTGGCCACGCCCTGCGCGACCGACTGCGCAAAGCCGCCGCCACGGCAACCTGAGCCGAATCTCGCGGCCAAGCCGCTAGTCTCTTCCTACCCAATCGGGGCGGTCAGATACCGCCCCACTCCTAGGGGGAGAAAGAATGAAGACATCCAACAAGCGTCGCTTCGGCGCGCTCGTTGCAGCCGGAGCACTCGTGCTCGCGGCCTGCGGCGGCGACGACGAGGAGGCGACCGAGGAGGTCACTGAGGAGACCGAGGCACCTGCAGAGGAGACCTCGGACTGCGCAGTAACCACCCTCAACATCGGAACCATCCTTCCGGTGACCGGATCACTCGCGTTCCTTGGACCGCCGGAAATCGCGGCCTCGGGCTTCGCAGTGGACGACATCAACGCCGCTGGCGGCGTGCTCGGCAACCAGGTTGTGCTCAACCAGGGTGACTC
>Ga0233425_10001953_pt1 | contig 43068 bp, 48 predicted proteins | sample Watercolumn_Towu_2_FD_181712 | JGI IMG/M metagenome (GOLD analysis project Ga0233425, IMG submission 181712) | Freshwater microbial communities from Lake Towuti, South Sulawesi, Indonesia - Watercolumn_Towuti2014_140_MG | ecosystem: Environmental > Aquatic > Freshwater > Lake | place...
CAAGGGATACGACAAAGCGGTGATCGGGTACGACGAGGCGCTGAAAAAACTCGAATCGCTCAAGCCGGGTCTGCCGGAGAAGCGCTACAAAAAGCTGCGCGCGATCTTGCTTCACAATCCGGAGGCAGGCGTCAAGGCGATGATTGGCGGAAGCCCCCCGTAATTTCATAAGCACCGCCATGCCTTATGACCGGCATCATAACACGCGGCGGTCAGGCAGCGTTATGCTTCAACCATGAAGACAGTTTGCGAAACCGGAATTGTTCAATCGGTAGGCAACGGCACAGCGATTGTGCGACTGACCGGCGATCAATCGTGCCGCAAGTGCGGGCTTGCCGCCATCGGCCTCTGCACCGTTGGCGGAACCGGCATGGAGATCGAGGCGCGCTGCACGATCGGCGTGAGGCCCGGCCAGAAGGTGCGGGTATCGCGCGGAGGCCGCGGCATGACGGACGGCGGCTTCATGATATACGGCATTCCTGTTGCTGCGCTGATTGGCGGCGCGTTGCTCGGCGGCTTGAGCGCGCCGTCGATGGGCATCCCGCCGGACGCCGGATCAGCCGGAGGCGGTTTTCTGCTGATGATCATGTCGCTGTTTCCGGTATGGTTGTGGGGAAAGAGGCAGGACAAAAACGCCCGGTTCAAGCCTGTCATAAGGGAGGTTGTCGATCCGTATGCCAAGCGTGGAAGTGGCTGGTTTGGAAGAGGTTATTGAACGTTTGAAGAAGAAGCGCTCCAAATGTCGTGAGGTTTACAGGAGCGAGCCAAGATATCGCTCGACAACCTCATAAATCACAACATCCGGCTGTTCGCGCTCGATGACTGTAAAATCAACAGTCGGCTTCCAGATGTAGACGCTCCGTGAAAAGTGCTCGGAAAGATAAGGAATAAGGGCATCGGAGAATGAATCCCTGAACATTACAAGTCTGGGCAAACGCGGGTCATCAACCTCAGAGCCAACCGATTTGCGCCCGGTCATTGATTCGTAATTAATCTTCAAGGATTTGGCCCGCCATGCCGTTCGCGGCTTCAGGCTGATAACCGTGTCGTTCATAAGCCCTTTAACGTTAATGAAACCGGCAAGATCTCCACCGCCGCTGTTGGCGTGTGAATTCATGGCGAAATCGGCTGGCCGCATTGGAGCAACAACCGGGTGTCGGTCCCCGATGCGCGTCGCTATCTCCTCATACCCCAGAAATGCGCCGAGACTGTTCCAGTGCGTGTCTGTGAGCAGGTAGAGCGGGACAGGATAACGTTCCCTGCCGGATACAAGTTTATCCCGAAGGTCAACGACATCGATACCGGCGGCGATGAGCGCTTCACGCACCTGATCGGCCCGCGTAATCCCGCCCCTTCGGGTCAAGAACGACGACGGCAGTTTTTCAGGATAAACAGTATGCTTGTTCGGCGCGATAACCACCATGAAAATGACGTTTTCCGCATTGAGCCTGTCATTGATATTCGCGAATTTGTCACAAATGCGGCGCAGTTCCTCTTTTGAGAAGTTCGCCTCTCCCCGGAAATCCTTCAGGCTCACCCCGTCGTCCGGGTCATCGTAGAAGAGCCAGCCATCCTTGCCGACAATCACTCTCCGAGTAGGCGAGATACCTGCCAAACGTATATGCGCCGCCCCGTTAAGTCTCACAAGATCATTCCGGAATCCGAAGTTGTCGTTGAAGTACTTCTCGAACTCCCTGCGAAACCTGAAAACAGCGCCAAGGCCCGGACGCCTGAAAAGTTCAGGCTTTTCGGCAAGTGTTCTGTTTTCGGCGCCGGCGGCTGCGGGCGGGCCGAACACAGCCATCCGCAACATCGGCAGCCACAAAAGAGCCATGAACAGAGCCACGGCCATTGCCTCACGCGAATCAAGGAGTCTTTTCATTGTCCGCGTTTCAGAACCTGAAATAGATGAACGGATTATAGGTGTCGCCGGAAAGCAGTATAACGCTGATTATGAACACCGAAAACAGCATAGCCATTCGCGCATGGGCATGAACCTGACGGCTGCCGATGTATTGAAACATTTGGCCAACCGGCATGCAGCCGGCAAGTTTACCAACCGGCATGCAGCCGGCAAGTTTACCAACCGGCATGCAGCCGGCAAGTCCGGCCATGATGGCGGCTGCTGCCTTGGGATTCAGCAACTCCGCGGCTGTAATATCGCCGCCCGCAAAGCCGCACATGGCCGCAAGGTAATGAACTGAGGCTGCCGGAGCTTCTGCCCTGAAGAATACCCATCCGGTCAATACGACAAGGATCGCATACATATGCGCCATGGGCCGGGGCAGCCGTTCTATGAATGCGCCGAATCCCGTCCGTTCCAGTGCCAGAAAAACGCCGTGCCACAGTCCCCATATCACGAATGTCCAGCTTGCGCCATGCCACAGGCCGCACAACAGAAATACCGTAATGAGATTCAGGTAAACACGCCGGGGCACTGCCCTGCTGCCTCCAAGCGGAATGAAGAGATAGTCCCTGAACCATGTGGACAGTGAAATATGCCATCTTCGCCAGAATTCCCTTACGGTTGAAGAGATATACGGATAGTTGAAGTTTTCCAGAAAGTCGAATCCGAACATCCGGCCCAGCCCGATGGCCATGTCCGAATATCCGGAAAAATCGAAATATATCTGGAGCGCGTAGCATACGGCTCCAAGCCACGCCGCCCCGGCTGAAAGGCCGCCCGGCGCGGCATTGAAAGCCTGATCCGCAATGGAGGCAACCGAATTGGCAATGATCACTTTCTTGCCAAGCCCGATGATGAACCGTTCAACTCCGCTGTAGAAGCCGCCAAATGTAACTGTTCTGTTTTCAACCTGACCGGCAACATCCCGGTAACGAACAATCGGCCCCGCGATCAACTGCGGAAACAACGCCTTGTACATCGAGAAGTTGACCAGGCTTTTCTGCGCCTTGACATCCCGCCTATAGACATCGATCACATACGAAAGCGCCTGAAAGGTGAAAAAGGATATTCCGATGGGCAGATGGACATGCGGCGCGCTGATCGAAAATCCCGCAAGCCGCAACGGATAACCCAGGTTTTCGATGATAAAGCCAGCATACTTGAATACGATGAACACTCCCAGATTGAAGCAAAGCGATAAAAGCAATACAAATTTTGCCGTTTTGTCTCCATCGGGCGAATTCAGCGCCCTGCTTTCCTCTATCCGGAGGCCGAAATAGTAGTTGAACACCATGTAGGCGGCCATGACAATGACGTATTTGCCTTCGCCCCAATAGTAGAAAAACAGGCTGGCGGCAAGAAGGAACGGGTTTCTCCAGTCTTTCCTGATGAGGAAGTACCCCGTCAGCACCAGAGGCAGATAGAAAAACAGGAATATTATCGAACTGAAAACCAAGTCTTGATTGCCTTTGGTGTCACAAAGGTATCCCCTTTCAATGCGTTCCTGAGCCTGAACGCCCGAAACATCGATTCAATATGTTTGGTTTACTAATGGAATAAATCAATTGTTTCCCGCCGTCCATATCCTGCCCTCCATGGCAGCAAGAAGCGAAGGTAATGTTTCAGGGTGAATGGCAGACACGCCAACCGCGTCGTAACGCTCGCAGAGGCTTGCCGCCGTATCCGGATCTATCTGGTCGAGCTTGTTGAAAACCAGGAGCACAGGTTTGTCGCCGAAGCCCAGTTCGCCCATTATCGCGTTGACCGATGCGATATGCTGCTCGAACCGGGGGTTGCCCGCGTCAACCACATGCATGATGAGACATGCGTCCTCCATCTCCTCAAGCGTGGCGCGAAACGCGTTGAAAAGGTCTTTCGGGAGGTCGCGTATGAAGCCGACAGTGTCGGTGATGATCACGTCGCGCTCGCGCGGAAAGCGGAGCCTGCGGCTTGCGGTGTCGAGCGTGGCGAACATTTTCGATTCCACGTAGGTGTCGCTTTTTGTGAGCGCGTTCAGGAGCGTGGATTTGCCCGCGTTGGTGTACCCCGCTATCGAGACGATGGGAATGCCCGCTCCGGCCCTCTTCGACTTTCTTTGAGCGCGGGCAAGGGCGATTGTCCTCAGGTCTTTTTCCAACAGCGAAATCCTGTCGCGAACGCGCCGCCGATCGATCTCGAGCTTCATCTCTCCGGGGCCGCGTCCGCCGATTCCGCCTGTCAGACGCGACATCTCGGTTCCCTTGCCCATGAGGCGCGGCAACCGGTACTTGAGCTGGGCAAGCTCCACCTGCACCTTCCCCTCGCGGCTGTGGGCGCGGCGGGCGAAGATGTCGAGAATGAGCTGGCTTCTGTCGATAACCTTCAACTCGGTTGCGTCCGCGATGCTTCGGCCCTGCGACGGAGTAAGATTCTGGTCGAAAACCATGATTGTCGCGCCAAGCTGCATTGCCCGGATGATCACTTCATCCAGCTTTCCCCGGCCCATCAGGAATCTGGGATCGGTTCGAGGCATCCGCTGAACCACACGGTCGAGCACGGCGATATCGCTGGAGCCGGCAAGCTCCTCCAGCTCGTTCATCGAATCTTCCTGCATCCATTTTGGGCTTGCGCTCACCGAGACCAGAATCGCCCGCTCCGCGCCGGATTCGAGCCGCCGCGAAACGCCCGCCGCCCGCCGCATCTCCTCTTCAAGCGCGTCAACAAACGCCCGGAAGTTCAGCGCGTAGCGATGAAAATCCTTCTCCTCCGCCATGTCGTATGGCTCGCCGCCTGAAACGCCCGGCCTGAGCCATGCTGTCCGCATATTGGCGGGAAGGCCGCCCTCGCCCACGCCGATGGCGGCTATCATGTCGAAGCGTAGAAGCGAAAGGTCTGTAAGGTCGTCCCGTGAAAGCGGCTCTCCCGCCAGATGAGTGTGAACCAGACGAAGGCCGCGCAGCATCTTGCTGCCAAGCGGCCAGTCCCGCGAGAGATCGGGCAGAAATATCCCACCGGCGTCGCCGATAATGATATGCGTGATAATGCCGCCGCGCTCGATCAAAAGTCCGATCTGGCGGTTCAGGCGGGCCGAGATTTCGGTGACGGCTCGCGCCGCTTCGGGCGAGATTACGACGGAGGAGGAAATCTTGCGCTTGTAAAGGCGCTCAAGTTCGCGAAGATCGGCTGATTTCAGCCCTGTCAGGTTGCCATGAAGCATTGCGTGATTATCTCAGGGATACGCCAAAACGGCAAGGCAGGGCATTATTGGGAATCTTCCGTCTGTCTTCCGTCCCTGTGCCATGTCCGGCGACGAATCCTGCCGGACAGGCCGGATAGGCCGGGACGGGCCGGAACAGGATTCCGATCCTGCTCACAAGGTCATCCTACCCTCTTACAACATCCTCCAGCATTCCCATCACCACCTCGGCCGAGGCCTTCACCCTGACCGGCGGCGGCGAGTTCCTGATGGCGTTGTCGGGGTCTTTTAGGCCGTGGCCCGTCAGCGTGCAGACAACACGGCTGCCCGGCTTGAAATATCCCTTGCCCGCAAGCTTCATCACGCCAGCAACCGACGCGGCGGACGCCGGCTCGCAGAATATCCCCTCGCTCGCGGCGATTTTGGCGTATGCGGCCAGAATTTCGTCGTCTGTCACGGAGTCGATGATGCCGCCCGATTCATCGCGCGCGGCAACCGCCTGCTTCCAGCTTGCGGGATTTCCTATGCGTATGGCAGTGGCAACTGTTTCGGGCTTGTCAACCTTGTGTCCAAGAACGATCGGCGCGGCTCCGGCGGCCTGAAACCCCAGCATAACAGGGCGGAACGACGTTACTCCATCAGCCATATACTCGTTGTACCCCTTCCAGTACGCCGTGATGTTGCCGGCATTGCCCACTGGAAGCGCGTGGTATTCCGGCGCGCCGCCAAGCGCGTCGCATATCTCGAACGCCGCCGTCTTCTGTCCGTCGATGCGATATGGATTGATCGAGTTCACAAGAGTGATCGGCATCTTTTCTACAACGCTTTTCACGATGTTCAGCGCGTCGTCGAAGTTGCCATCTATCTGAAAAACCTTCGCGCCGTGGATCATCGCCTGCGCCAGTTTTCCAAGCGCGATCTTGCCTTCGGGAATGAGCACTATAGCGGCCATTCCGGCGCGGGCGGCGTAGGCGGCGGCTGACGCCGAGGTGTTGCCGGTTGAAGCGCATATGACGGCGCGGGAGCCGGCTTCCTTCGCCTTCGTGATAGCCATGGTCATGCCCCTGTCCTTGAACGAGCCGGTGGGGTTCGCGCCGTCTAATTTCAGGTAAATATCAATGTCTTGGGGAATATGGGCCTTGAGATTGCCGGCCCTTACAAGCGGGGTATTGCCTTCGCACAACGATACGACTGGGGTACTGTCGCTTACCGGAAGATACGCCCGGTAGCGATGAATGAGACCTTGCCACGGTTCCATAAATTATTCGAGAACGTCTCCTTCCACCGGCTCTACGTCTATGCCCTGCTCGCTGAGGCTTTTCACCGCCTCGTCCAGATTCGCGGACTCGCCTTCAAGCTCCAGAACCATTTCGCCCACGGTGTCGGTGATGCGGGCGCGGCGAATATTGGGCATAATGTCGTACTTCTTGGCCATCGTGAATATGACAGGCTCCTTGATCAGAACTTGGGGGAACATCAGTTTCACCCTGCGTTTCATGCTTGGCCTCCTAAATTGTTAATGAGCAACAATGAACTGCCGGGCTAAGCCCGGCCTCCGGCGATAGCAGGGACAATTTTCCCGCCTGCTATTGCGCCTCCGGCAATAGCAGGGACAATTTTCCCGCCTGCTATTGCGCCTCCGGCGATAGCAGGGACAATTTTCCCGCCTGCTATTGCGCCTCCGGCGATAGCAGGGACAATTGAAACCTCATCCCCGTCCTTCACCGCCGTCTCCTCCGCGCTCAAAAAACGAATGTCTTCCTCGTTAAGGTACATGTTAACGAAGCGGCGGATCTTGCCGCCCTCCGATATACGCTCGCCCAAACCCGGGTAACGGGTGTCAAGCTCCTGAATCATAGATATGATCGTGCCGGGCATGCCCTCAACCGTCTCGCTGCCGCCTGTGAGCCGCTGAAGCGGCGTCGGGATTCTAACTGTTACAGCCATGTTTCAAGTCCTCCGCCAGTTTGATATTTCATTAACGCGCAATGGCGTCAGTTTCCGATCTTTGCCAGAATTTCCTCGAAGAACGCCATCTTCGGTTTTATCCTGAAAGGCTCGGCCACATGGCCTTCAAGCGCCTCTTTCGTCTTCAGTCCGTTGCCGGTAACGCAGATAACCGTTGTTCCCTCGCGCTTGATCCTGCCGGTTTTCACAAGCTTGATCGCCGAGGCCAGAGTCACGCCGCCCGCAGTCTCGGCAAACACGCCCTCGGTGCGGGCAAGCAGCTTCATCGCGTCTACAATCTCCTGATCCGACACATCCTCGCCCCAGCCGCCGGTGTTGTAAACCACCTGCTTGGCGTAGAATCCGTCCGCCGGGTTGCCAATGGCAAGCGATTTGGCTATGGTGTCGGGCTTCACCGGCTTGATAACGTCCGTTGCCGACTTGATGGCCGTCGCAATCGGGTTGCAGCCGGTTGCCTGCGCCGCGAAAACCCTGGTGTTAAGTTCCTTCAGGATGCCGATTTTATGCATCTCCTCGAAGCTCTTCCATATCTTGGTTAGAAGCGAGCCGCTGGCGCACGGAACCACCACATGATCGGGAGCCTTCCAGCCAAGCTGCTCGATGATCTCGTAGCCCTGGGTTTTGGAACCCTCGGCGTAGAACGGCCTGATGTTGATGTTCACGAACGCCCACTTATACTTGTTTGCTATCTCGCTGCACAGCCGGTTCACCTCGTCGTAGTTGCCCTCGACAGCCACAACGTTGGGTTCGTATGCAAGCGAGGCCACGATTTTGCTATGCTCAAGCGATGCCGGGATGAAAACAAAACGGCGGAAGCCGCCGGCCGCGCCCTGAGCCGAAACCGAATGCGCAAGATTGCCGGTAGAGGCGCAGGCAACGGTGTCGAACCCGAACTCCCTGGCCTTCGAAAGCGCAACCGAAACCACCCTGTCCTTGAATGAAAGCGTAGGGTGAGTAACTGTGTCGTCCTTAATATACAGTTCGTCAACGCCAATTTCCCTTGCCAGCCTGTCGGCCTTGATGAGCGGCGTAAACCCGGCGTGCAGGCCGACATACGGATCGCCGTCGATCGGCAGCAGCTCGCGATAACGCCATAGATTGGTTGGTCTCGATCGGATTTTATCTATCGTGAGATCAGCCTTTATCTTCTCGTAGTCGTATACCACTTCCAGCGGGCCGAAACAGAATTCGCATACATAGATGGGTTCAATAGGGTATTCCCTGCCGCATTCCCTGCACTTAAGCCCCCTTACATAACTCATCTATCCGTACTCCTTTCTATCAACAGGCAAAATCTGGTGGAAAGCTGATTATATTACACGAAGCGGGGTTGATGTGTGTAGGGGTGTGCGAACCGTACAAAACGATCTTCCATGCCGCAATTCCCGTCTGCCGGGCCTCCGTTTTTTCAAAGAGAGATTCAGGATAAGCCGGAATGACGCATTTCAGCCCTCCGCATCCATCCCCATCGCTGAATACATATCAACAAGCTCGCGCGCGGTCACAACCCTTATCTTCCCGTTTTTGTAATCTTTTTTGTTCCTTGTCACGATGAAATCGAGATTCTGACATTCCGCCGAAAAATACTGCATCGCATCTTCAAAGTCGGCAAATTCAGAATCCAGCGCCGAGTCAACGATCGCCTGATCCATGGGAAGCACCAATACGGTTCTCCTGAGCGCTTTAATCGCCCTTCTCGATTTTCCCCTGTTTGCGTACTTGGTAATGATGTAATCGACATTTGCAAGCACAATCGGAGTGGTATAAGCGTTGACTTTCTTTTCCGCCGCCAACGTCAATAATTCGGCGGCCTCAACATGATATTGCCGCTTTGCCAGCAGGTCAATGAAGATGTCGGCGTCTATAAAAATGCCGTTCATGCCTTTTTCCCTGCCCGGCCCTGTCGGTATTCATTCTTGATATCAATCGAGTCGGGGATCTCGAATATTCCTGTCAACTCCTCGATTTCCGGTGATATTCTGGCCATTGCCACTTTATCCGCATTGCTTGCTATCAGGAATTTAAAATACCTTTCGACCATGCCGGACAAAGATTCCCTGCGTTGCCCGGCACATGTTTTAGCCTGTTCGATAATCGAATCATCAAGCAGAAGCGTCAGTTTTTTATTCATTCGCACACTCTCCATGCATTCCCGATACGTACCAACAATAGCAGACAGTGCACGTGCGGTCAATGCCCCGCGATAGGGGTGAGGCTAACGCATCATTACAACGCGCAGACGTTCTGCGCGTAATCCTGCAATTCCGTGATCGTCGGCTTAGCTCCGCAGACCGCGCAGTCCGGATTTTTCGGAACCTTCACCATTCTGAAATGCATCTTCAGAGAGTCGATTATCAGCATCCTGTTCGAAATCGGCTCGCCCTTGCCGATTATCAGCTTGATAACCTCAAGAGCCTGCAATCCGCCCACCACGCCCGGAAGCGCGCCCAGCACTCCGGCTTCCTGACACGACGGCACGAGGCCGGGCGGCGGCGGCTCCTCGAACAGGCAGCGGTAGCAGTGGCCCTTGCCGGGCAGGATGGTCGTGACCTGCCCCTCGAAGCGCAAAATCGCGCCGCTTACAAGCGGCTTGCCGGTCATCACGCAGGCGTCGTTCACCAGATAGCGGGTGGGGAAATTGTCGCTTCCGTCAACCACGATGTCGTAATCCTTTATTAAATCGAGAATATTGTCCTTGTTCAGCCGTTCCTTGATCGGGATTACCGTGGTGTCGGGATTCAGCGCCTCGAACGCCGCCTTCGCCGAATCGGCCTTGAAGTGGCCCAGTGTGTTCGTGCTGTGGGCGATCTGGCGTTGAAGATTGCTCATCTCCACCTTGTCGTTGTCGGCGATGCCGAGGGTTCCCACGCCCGCCGCCGCCAGATAGTAGCCCACCGGACAGCCAAGCCCGCCCGCGCCAACCAGAAAAACCTTCGCGGCGTTGATTTTGGCCTGCCCCTTGCCGCCTATTTCGGGCAGTATGATGTGGCGGCTGTAGCGTAGAAGCTGGTCTTCGCTGAAATCCATTCAGTCTCTCTCCTTGCGAACGCGGATGATCCATTCGGCATCGTTAATCTTCTCGACGGCCAAAACCGTGTGGCCGTGGTCGCGCATTGAATTGGGGATGCTGCGCGACGCCTCCTCGTAATCGAGCAGGATTTCGAGCACCTGGCCGACCTCAATGGATTCAATCGCCAGCTTCGCCTTTACAAATGTGTACGGACAGACCAGCCCGCGTATGTCGATATGTTTGTCGATGGCGGTTTCGGTCATGACGGCCCTCCGCTCATCATCAGGCATATATCAAACGGCCCTTCGGCTCTGGAACGGTCCGGTTCAGTTCGTCAGCGGTCTCGATCCATTCGCGCATGATTGTTTCGACATTCGCAAGCGCCTCGCCATAAGAGGCTCCGTCCGCCATGCAGCCCGGCAATTCAGGAACCTCGGCAATAAAAGCGTCGTCTTCCGCGCTCCAGTAAATGATCACCTCGTATTTACTTGTCATAGATTCCCTCCATCTTCATCTTATAACGAAGAATCAAATTCCGAACCTGTTTCACCTGATACGGTTTTGCCTGTGCCCCTTTTGGCTGAAGGTTTATGATTTCCGCTACGTCATGCCTCGTGAATACGTGATGATCGCCTCGAACCCGCATATCAAAGCCAAGCCTGTCGAGCAGACGGCATAACTCGGCAAACGACAGGTTTGCGTCCGAGGTTCCGGACAGCACCTTCGCCATGATCTTCTCGAACGTCCCCATCGAGCAAAGACTGCTATCCCTCAGCGCCTTCCACGCGGATCATCACCGCGCCTGCGTCAACCGATTCGAGCGCGTTTATTTCGGCAAGGGCGCGGGTCACGTTCTCCTCAACCGCCTCGTGCGTAAGGATAACAAGCGGAACCGAACCGCCCTCTTTCCTGCCCTTCTGGATCACGGATTCGATGCTGATGCTGTGGCCGCCCAGAATTCCGGCGATCTTCGACAGCACGCCCGGCCTGTCCTGCACCGAGAACCTGAAGTAGTAGCTCGACTTCACGCGCCGCATGTCCTTGACCGGAAGCGGCTCGTCTATTGGGCGGCCAAAAGCCGGAACCCTGCCGACCGCGCCGCATTTTATATTGCGTGCGATATCAACTATGTCGGCAAGCACCGCGCTTCCGGTGGGGCGCGAACCGGCGCCGCGTCCGTAGTACATCGTTGCGCCGACGGCGTCGCCGTCCACATAGAGCGCGTTGAACACGCCGTCAACCTTGGCAAGCATCTGGCCTTCCGGAATCATCGTGGGGTGAACGCGAAGCTCCACCTCTTTTCCGTCAGACTTTGCTATGCCCAACAGCTTGATTCTATAGCCGAATTCCGATGCGAACGCGATATCGGCAGGCGTGATCTTCGTGATTCCCTCGGTGTAAACCTTGTCGAACGAAAGCGGAATTCCGAATGCGAGGCTGCCAAGAATCGTGAGCTTGTGCGCCGCGTCGATTCCCTCGATGTCGAACGTGGGGTCGGCCTCGGCGTAGCCCAGCTTCTGGGCGTCGGCAAGCACTTCGCCAAACGGCGCGCACTCGGTGGTCATGCGCGAAAGGATGTAGTTGGCCGTGCCGTTGATGATTCCGTAAACCGAGAGGATGCGGTTTGCGACAAGTCCTTCCTTCATCACTTTAATGATGGGTATACCGCCCGCGACAGACGCCTCGAAGCCCACCTCCACGCCGCGCGCCGAGGCGGCCGCGAATATCTCGCCGCCCTTGTGGGCAAGAAGCGCCTTGTTGGCCGAAACCACATGCTTTCCGGCGGAGATGGCCCGCATAATCAAATCGCCCGCGAAACCTGTTCCGCCAACAAGCTCTACAACGATGTCTATAGCCGGATCGTCAAGCACGGCCGCAACGTCATTCGTCAGCATTCCGTCCGGAATCTTCAGCCCGCGATCGGTCGTTATGTCTTTATCCGCAATTTTGGCAAGCCTGAGGCTGAAGCCGAGTTTTTTGTCCAGTTCACCGGACGGATCGAGCATTATTGATGCAAGCCCGCTTCCGACAGTTCCGAATCCGACAAGACCTACATTAATGGTATCTATAGCCACCTGTATCTCCCGAAATAGAATTTTATCAAGCCGTTGGAATAACCGGTATTATGCGAAACAACAAGAGCGGTTGTCCATGAAAATCAATGCCGCCAACGCTATGTCAACCGCCGGCTGCCGGGATAAACAACGGAACGCGGCATCTGTTAGCGGCAATTGCAAGCGATCCATCCCGCGTTGCAATCGGCAGTCCGAGCCTCATCGCGAGATCGAGATATGATGCGTCGTAAGTGGAAAGCCCGTATTCGCGCGCCAATGCGACGATTTCCCGAAACATTCTTTGCGGTGATTCCTGTTCGACAATTATCGGAAGGCTGTCGAGTAATGCCAAAAACCTCACAACGGATGCCTCGCCCAAACGTTTTCTCCGCTCCGCGACGATAAGAACATTGCCGACTTCCAGCGGCCAGATAGCTGGCGCTACCGCTGTGGATGTCTCCATGGAATCCAGCACCTTGTCGGCATAGCCGTCACCCTCGTCCTGAAAACACCACGCCATGACGATCGAATTGTCAATGACAAACCGTGATGCCTGCTGCATTATCGCCTGCCCTCATCAATCATTTCGCGAATCGACAAGCCGCCCAAACGATGTTCGCCGCGAAACTGCCTGAGCATCGCTATGACTTCGGCAGTCGGCTGCCTTTTCGCGGAATCGACCGGTTGAAGCGTGGCAACAGCAACGCCATGCTTCGTTATCGTGATTTTCTCCCCTTTTGCCACTCGTTCAAGAAGTTTGGGGAGATGTGTCTTTGCCTCATACGCTCCTACGCACTCCATAATATCCGCCTCCCTTTATGAAATTGGTCTGATACCAGTCTAAATTGATTTGATCGTTGGGTCAAGCCGGTTTGATTTTTCCAGCCCGATTCCAGAATAATACGAGGCTTCGGCAAGACTTGCTGTCAAGCCGGAACAATTCAGCAATTTATGCCAGAAAGATGCCAGAAAAATGCCAGAAAAATGGAGGAACAATTGACATGAAAATTATGCTTCTTGGAGCGCCCGGAGCGGGCAAGGGAACCGTGGCCAAGCTTCTTACCGCTTTCGACGGCTCGGTTCAGATTTCAACCGGCGATATTCTTCGCGCCGCCGTGAAGGCGGAAACGGCGCTCGGCAAGGAAGCCCAGGGCTACATGGACAGGGGCGAGCTTGTGCCGGATTCGCTCATCATGGGCATCATGGAACAACGCCTTCAGGAGCCGGACTGCGCGAAGGGCTTCCTGCTCGACGGTTTTCCGCGCACCATTCCTCAGGCCGAAGAGTTAAAGAAGCTTATGGTAAGGCTTGGAATCAAGATGGATTTCGTCGTGAGCATCGAGGTTCCGCGCGAGGTGATTCTCGACCGCCTTACGACAAGGCGCACATGCTCCAACTCAGACTGTCAGGAAATCTACAACGTGAAGTCCAACCCTCCTGCCGAGGGCGGCAAGTGCAGGAAGTGCGGCTCGCCGACCGTCCAGCGCGCCGATGAAACCGAGGAGGCCATCAGCAAGCGCCTCGACGTTTACAACGAGAAGACCGCGCCGCTGATCGGTTTTTATGAGAAAGAGGGAATGCTCAAGAAGGTTATCGGCACATCGAGCGACGTTGTCGTCAACGAAATCAAGGCGGCACTCGGCAAGTAGTTCCATTTCGGAATCATTGAACCCATAACGCACCCCAACCATCCTCCTGCCTTACGGGGATGGTTGGGGTGCGCGCAAGACGGCGTTCTACCCCCCGGCGTTTTCGGTTATCAGCTTTATGAATGACCTTATCAGTTCAATATCTTCGCCCTTCGCGTCCTGAAACTCGACTCCGAGCATCTGGCGCTCATCCCGCGAATGCTCGTTCTTCAATAGGCATTGAATGTTCTCTATACGCCGGTCGAGAATCTTGAATGTCAGATAATAAATGCCGCCCTGCTGAAATTGCTGGTCGTCCGTCATAACCTTCAGCAGACACCCCTTCTCGCTCAAGTCCATTACGATGAGATCGGTTGCGGTCACAAGCCCTGCGTCCAGGAGCTTGCCCTGAATGTTCGTTTTCACACGCTTGTGCTTGCGGAAGGACATGCTCTCGATCTGCTCAGGGTACTGGAAGAAAATCAGCGGAACCGGAAAAAACTGTATGGTTATGACCTCGGCGTTGAAACCGTAGGCGTTATCGCCTTTAAGAAAACGGACAAGGCAGTTGTCCTTGCCCTTGAGTTTCACCGGCTTGTCCTTCATGTATGGAAGCCGGGTGATCAGGTAGCGGCTGCGCTCCCATCCCACCACGATGGTTTTGATGTACTCATCAACCTTCGGAACTTCAAGGGAAAGCGGCAGGCCCACCTCGAACGCAACAGCGTTGTTCGTCATCCTCAATTCACCGGTCCTGATGAGATAGTTGTAAAATGTACCGTGCGTCCTCCATTACTGTTCGTCAATATCGGCGCAGACTTTAACTTACTGAAGGAGCCGGATTGTTCATCCCCGTAGGAGACACCCCAAATCCGCCGGACAGGCCGGTTGTCAACCACCTGCTGATTGCCGTGAACGTGCTTGTTTTTGCCGTGGTCACGCTGCCGCTATCGTTCGCGCCTCCAGATCCGCGCGACCCGGCCTTTATAGCGTATGTGCGTTCGCTTCCAGAGCTTTCTCAACTGCCTCTCCAGATGCTTCTGCGGGAGGTTAGCGCATATGATGTTTTTCTGTTTGGAAACGCGTTCAAGCCCGCCGATTTCGGTTTCGGTTCGCTCATGCTCTCGATGTTCCTCCACGGCGGATGGATGCATCTGATCGGCAACATGATGTTTCTCTGGATATTCGGCGACAACGTGGAACACAGGCTCGGCCGCCTGCGTTATCTGCTTGCGTATCTTGCATCAGGCATTGCGGCCAGCCTCGTATACGCCATGTTCTCACTTGGCTCGATGGTCCCGATGGTGGGGGCATCCGGAGCCATCTCCGGCGTTCTCGGATTCTATTACATCTGGTTTCCGGGCAACAGGGTGAAGATATTCATGATGCTTTTTCCGTTCTTCATGGATATCGTGCTTGTTCCGGCCCGGTTTGTTCTAGGTTTTTACATCATTGCCGAAAACCTTCTGCCGTTTCTGCTTGCGCCAAAGATGGGGGGCGGAGGCGTGGCTTACGGCGCGCATATCGGCGGATTCATTGCGGGTCTGGCGATTGCGTGGGCACTGGATCGAATGCCCGGCGGGGCAGCCGAAGCACACTCCGGACATGCGCGTGGTTCACCTCTTTCATCGCTGATTGCCGGGGCCGTGAGCGCGGGGGATGCGGCGCGCGCAGCCGAACTGTACTTTTCGGATACATCAGGCTCGATAACCCGCGATGCGGATGCCGATGACCTTATGAAAATCGGCGATTATCTCCTGAAGAAGCGACGCTTCAATGAGGCCCTCACGCTATTCCGCCGGTACATCGCCGCATATCCGCGCGGCCCGTACCTTGACTGGGCAAGCCTTGGCGCGGGAATCGCGATTCTGCACGGTCGCGGCCAGACATCCGCCGCATACCAATACTTCCTGCAGGTGCTGGACGTGAACCCGTCCGAGCGCGCGCGGATCGAGGCTGTGCGTCAGATTCAGGCGATAGAACGCAACGGAAGCGGCTGATATTTTTTCATCAGTTTGTTGTTGACTTAAGGTTGTTGGGCATGTTACTGTATTTGCGGAGTTTTCTGAATATGGTTTGTTAATGGTAAGGCCACAAAGACAGTTAGCTTTGTGGCCTTTTTTGTTTGAATCGGTATTGTTTGGAAAACTTCAGTATTCAACACTTAGGAGGAATTTGGAAATGGCTGAAGGAACGGTGAAATGGTTCAATGAATCGAAGGGTTACGGATTCATCGCGGCGAAGGACGGCGGCGATGTTTTCGTGCATTATTCCTCGATTCAGGGCGACGGCTTCAAGACACTCGCTGAGGGTGACTCCGTCAAGTTCGAGACCGAACAGGGCCCGAAGGGACTGAAGGCAGTCAACGTAGTCAGGGTTTAATTATCCGCCATCCGGGAAGGCTCCGGGAGTATCCGGAGCCTTTTTTTGTTCACACCCCACCTTTCCGCCAAAATCCGGCGGGATTAAAGATTTAATTTCCATTGTCGATAGGAATTGCGAGGGTCGTTGTCCTGTTAACAGGCAGCGTTTATTATGGAGGACATTGAGACGAGACGTTTACCGGCATGTTGCGGGAAACGCTCTTGAAGACGTAACCAACCATGCAAAATGCAGAGACAATCGAGCAGGCAGCCGAATATGTAAGAATCGTGCTTCCTCTAATGATCAAGAACAGGGTTGCGCCGACGCCCCTGAATTACGCCATTTGGTACGAATATGTCACGGGCCGGAATCGTGAACTCAAGGAGGAGGTTGACCGCATAGTCGGAAGCGCCCTTGAGTTCTCGGAAGACATCAGCGCGGAAATTTACCAGAGATACCTTGCGCAGGAAGACGCCGCCAACCTGAACAACATCCGCGAGGGTTTGAGGAAGATATTCACCGACCTGCTCGACTATGTGATGCGGGCAGGAGCCCAGACATCCGGATTCGGAAACGTTCTTGAAACCTATTCCATGAAGCTGATGGATTCCCTCAATGTCGAGGAAATACGCAAGATCGTTCAGGATGTGCTGAGTGAAACCCGCCTCATGAAGGACACGAGCGATGAACTCAAGCAGCGGCTCGAGGAGACAACCAACGAGCTTGGCGAGTTGAAGAAGGAATTCGAGCGTGTTCGCCACGAATCGGTCACCGATCCGCTTACCGGAATATCGAACCGCAAGGCCTTCGACGACTTCATGCGAAGCGCGTCTTTCGACGCATCCGCAAACGATTCTCCGCTCACTCTTCTACTGATAGACATCGATTTTTTCAAGAAAGTGAACGATACCTACGGCCATCTGGTAGGCGATGAAGTGCTTCGGATGGCTGCCTTCACCATCAAGCAATGCGTGAGGGGCGCCGACATGGTGGCCCGCTATGGAGGCGAGGAGTTTGCAGTGGTGTTTCCATCGACTCCGCTAAAAGGCGCGGTGGCAGGCGCGGAAAACATACGAGGCCGATTCGAGACACAGCGATTCAAGCGGAAGGCAACCGGAGAAGCTCTGGGCAAGATAACCGTCTCGATAGGAGTATCCGAGTATCGGAAAGGCGAGACGCTTACAGACTGCATCCAGAGAGCCGACGAAGCCCTCTATCGCGCCAAACAGGAAGGCAGGAATCGCGTAGCCTCCAGCCAGTAAGAATTATGAGGCCCCCTCCTCTCCAGGCTCCGCCGCAAGCGGAGCCTATTTTTCCCGCCGCCGCATCCGGCAGCCGTTAAGAACAATTATCACATGCCGGTCACAAAATCTTCCGAGATTTATCAATCTTCCGAACGGTGATCAAACGAACTTCTCATAAGCCGCAATTGTTCGCTTCGCAGCGTTCTCCCAAGTAAAAATTCCGGCCCGTACACGGCCTGCCTCAGTCAGTTTCATCCTCATGGCATCGTCAGACCAAAGCCGCAAAATTTTGGCGGCCATATCTTCAACATTCTCCGGATCGAAATACAGCGCGGCATCTCCGGCAATTTCAGGAAGCGATGTTCTGCCGGAGCACGCAACCGGCAGCCCTGCGTTCATCGCCTCAAGCACCGGTATGCCGAAGCCCTCGAACAGCGACGGGAAAACCATCATACGCGCCATGCGGTATATGCGGACCAGATCGGCAAGCGGCACGAAACCCGGCATGATGACGCGCCCACACAAGCCAAGCCGTCCGATATGTGCCTCAACTTTCGTCCGTCCGCCCATGTTCAGGCCGCACAGCACCAAATTGCCGTCGAAGGCATGAGCGCGAATGAGCAGCGAAAACGCCTCAAGCAGCCGCGCATGGTTTTTGTGCGGCCAGAACGCAGCCGGATATATCATGAATCTCTCCGGCAGCGCATATCTTTCACGAACCGCCTCAAGCCCGGCAGCGGCAGGTTTTACCGCAAACGCCGGATCGCATCCCTGATATGTAACCACAACTGTTTCCGGCGATACCGGATATCTTTCAACGATACTCGCCTTCACATGCTCCGAGATTGCGATTATCACATCCGCCCGCCGCGCGCTCTCGGCGTATCTCGCCCGGCGCATCGAAAGCTCGGCCTCGCCGAACATTTCCGGCATGTATTCGTGCTGGATGTCGTGTAGGGTGAGAGCCACCGGCAACTTCGCATCGACATACGACGAATCCATTGTGGAAAACGGAAAGTGCATCACATCGATGCCGCAACCCGACAGATCGGGCACGCGATATCGAAGTCCTGCCGGCGGCATGTGGAAAACACGTTGCCCGAGCATCCGCATCGAGACAGCGTTTGCCGCCAGCTTCAGGCTGTAAACCGGCTGGGTGGCCAGACGAATAAAGGCGCGTTTCAGCTTTATCGCATACGGCGAAAATCGAACAATACGCAGCTTGCCGCCTGAATATTCAGACAGTTCCTTCTCGACCTCCGCGTTATCCAGAAAAACAACATACCCATGCTTCGCGTCGGCCATCGTAAGAAATCTGACCAGATTCCGAAAATACTCAAACGCTCCGCCCTGAGTTCCTGGGCGGCAGCCTATCGCGTAAAGACCTATCCTCATCTCATGCTTCGCCTTGGCAGGCAAACCGGGCCATCTCGTAAAACTCGCCGCAGTGCTGAAGCAGAATTCCCGCATGAAGCATCACGCGCGAACTTCCGGCGCTGCGATGACGAATAAACGCCGCAAGCAGTTTCATGAAACGCACGGCGATGTAAACCGTCTTGCGCATCGCGCCGGCGGCCATCGAAAATCTTGACGGTTTATTCATAAGCTCAGCCAGCCTCGTTACGGTCACACCTTCCCAGAAATGGCGGCGCAGATAGTATTTCTTTCGAAGCTTGTAACCGGCTATGTAGTGATGAGCGGCCGCACCCGGCTGGTACCGGATTTTGTTACCGGCCTCTTTAACCCTGAGAGCCAGCAGAGTGTCTTCGCCAGCGATCATTGTGTTTTTCCTGCCCGCGCTGAATCCCATTCGCTCGTCGAAACCGCCTAGTTCATCGAGCAGATCCCTTCGCACGGCAAAGTTCGCGCCCGGCGGAAGCGAACCGCCGGGGAATTCAGACGGTTCGTGTCCGGCATCGAAAAGGCCAAGCATGTATCTTCTCTCCTCAGGATACCATTCGGGGCAAGGCTCGCCCCATTCCGGCAGCAAACGTCCGCCGGCCATGCCGGACCTGTTTCCCTCATCCGCGAAAATATCGGCATAGGCGCCAAGAAAGCCGGGAAGCGCGGTCGCATCGTCATCAACAAACACAATGACATTTCCACGCGCCTGCCTGTAGCCCAGGTTTCTAGCCCCGCTCAGTCCGGCAACCGGCGCGTGAATATATCGAACCTTCGCGTCGCCCCCGAAATGACGTTCAACCATACGACGTGTCTCGTCGTCGCCGCCCTGCCCCGCAACGATCACCTCGAAATCAGAATATGTATCGGCCAGAAGGCTTTCGACACACTTATTCGCGAAATCCGGCCTCTTGTATGTGGCTACAACAACCGAGATCATACCCTTGCGATGCGTCGCAAAACCGCCCAAACCACGGCAGACAGTAACCGGGCAGCTCCGCCCCCCCTTACCGCCTCGACATAAATAACGCGATTCCGCCTCCAGTTCTTTCGCCCTCGCTTCGACAGCATGAAGGCGGCCCAGAGACCGGCCATATCGGCGTTCACTCGCCGCATGATATCCGGCGGCACGTCGATGCCACCAGCGATGAAACGTATCACCCTGTACATCTCGGCGATCTTCGCCGCCTCGCCCTCGATCGTCGAGCGCACAGAACGTCTGTGCGTCCGGAAAAAATTCAGCGGCGTTGCGGTATAGAAGATACCGGAAATCATCAGCATTCGGCTCCACATCAGCCAGTCGCCGCACAAGCGCATGGTCTCATCGGCATATCCCGCGCGCTCATAAACCGACTTGCGGAAAACCACCGCGCTCGCGTTCGGGATTGTGCAGCGCACAATCATGTAATCGCGGCATTCATCCCTGCCGTCGTTCATGAAATCGGCGCGCCATCGGTTTTCGTCCAGCCCGTATCCGCCGATATCCGCCGGAAGCCACACGCCAAGCTCCGCGCCGTCTTCGTCAACCTGCATTGAGGCACAGTACGCGATGCCCACATCCGGATTCCGGTCAAGCACACCCACAAGCGTTTCAAGCAGTTCCGCATCGGCGTAATCGTCGGACTCGGCTATCCATACATACTCGCCCTTTGCCATTTTCACGCCCTTGTTCCACTGAACAAACGGGCTGCCGCTGTTTTTATCGCTAAATACGGTGCGAACTCGCGTATCGTCCTCGTATTTCCGGAACACCTCGCGGCTTTCGTCGGTCGAGGCGTCGTCGAGAAAGATAACCTCTAAATCGCGGTACGTCTGGTCGAGCACGCTCCTCATTCGCTGATCGAGATAACGGGCGTGGTTGAAGTTGGGAACGATTACGCTGACCTTTGGAATCATCCGGCACCGGACATGACATCATCGATGACATTAGTGACAGCCTGCGCGTTAATAACTATGTTGTGCCTTTCGCGCACCTTTTCCGCCGCCCGCGCCCCGAACCGCTTGCGAAGCTCGGTATCGTTCAATAGCTCGCAAAGGCGGTCGGCCATATTCTTCGCATCCAGATACGGCGATGCAAAACCGCAGTCGTCTTCCAGAAACTCCGGCGCGCCGCCCGCTCCGTTGAAGCACACGGCAGGAATGCCAAGAGATGCGGTCTCCAGAACGACAAGCGGAAACGGATCTTCACGGGAAGTAAGCGCGAAAACATCGAACAGCGCGAAAAACTCTAGCGGCTTGCGCTTGTGACCCACGAAATGAACCTTTCCAGAAAGCCCCAACCGTTCGACATCGTGCATGAGCTGGCCATGAACCGGCCCGGAATCGGCCCCTCCAACCCACACGAAATGAACCGGAACCGGCAGACCGCGGTTTGCCAGTTCCACGGCAAGCTGAATGAAAATATCCGTTCCCTTGCGCCAATCGGTGCTTCCAGCGCCTCCGACAACAAGCGCGCCGGGCGGAATGCCGAGGTCGTCGCGAATCAGCCTGGTCACTTTGCCGTAGTCGCACGGCGTGGAAACCGGAATGAAACCGTACACGGTATCGATCTTCTCCGGAGGCACGCCATAGCTTCCAACCAGACTGTCACACACCGCCTTCGATACGGCGATGTATCTGTTGGTATGGCGCATTATCGCGTCGAAGTTCTCGCGTCCGGCGTAGTGATCGATGCAGTACTGAAGCTCATGAACATGCGTGACAACCGGACAGCCCAAGCCGGACAGAAGCTCCACGACATCGCCATTGACCACGGTATTGGAATAGATCAGGCCGGGCTTGTGTCTACGAATATGTTTTAGCAGCCGCCTGCGGTATGGCAACAGATGATCGATGCCCGCCGCTCTCAGCGCTAACCGGACAAGCCTTCCCAATCTGCCGGGAACAGGATTGAAAAGATACGCGGGAGCCAGCTCCCTGAACTCAGGCAGAAGCTCGCCCTGCGCTCCGGCGGCCTCGCGAACCACGATAATGAACGGGATTCTTGTATTGGCCTTGAACCACCGCAGAAAGTTCAGCAGGATTATCGGCGCTCCGGCGCGAAAAGCGTCGTGTGTGATGAAGACGACAGTTTTGTTACTGGTGTTATCCATGGGCCTTCCCTTCTGCATCACCACTCCGTTCTCACCTGGTAGCTTCCAATATGACTGTCCGGCGTAATCCACGAAAAGAACATGTGTCAAGAAGAATCTTCAACCGTCTTCACCATCGGATGCATATGGTTTGATATTAAACCGCCTTAATAGTTCCATCAAGCTTCTTTACCGGACAAGCAAGCGCCCGACAAGATAGATCGCATGCTCCACCATGCGCCGGAAAAGAAAAAGGGGCAACCGGATTCCAAGCCACGGCTCAACAGCCCTGGCCGCCGTATAAATTGCCGCCTTAATCTCACGCTGTTTCCTGCCGTGCCTCGAAAGCAGAAAAACAGCCAAATCCTTCAACAGACGGTTTCTGACCCTGAGTGAATCGATATACGCAACACTGTGGTTTTTCAATATCCTACTCAGCACGGCGTACTCTTCCAGATATATCCTGCCGTCTCCGTGGGTTCTGTGGCGCACGGAGCCGGAATGCGTTCTGAAACAGTTCAGCGTACGGGCAACGTATGCAAAATCGGACATCTCAAGCATGCTTATCCACAGCATCATGTCTCCGGCCACCCGCATCGTCTCATCGGCGTATCCGGCACGCTCATAAATGGATTTACGAAAGACGGCGGCGCTTGCGTTCGGGATAATGTTTTCATAGATCATCGAACGCGCCACCTCGACGCGTCCGGAATTGACGAAATCGTGCAGAAATTTCCCGCGAATCGATTTATGCCATGGGAACCAGACCCGCAGAACATTATCGTTTTCATCAACCATGCATGAACGGCAACAGGCGATTCCGACATCGGGATCCGCATCCAGAATACCGACCATGGTTTCAAGGAAATCAAGCTCGCAATAATCATCTGATTCGGCTATCCAGACATACTCTCCCGCCGCCATTCGCACACCGGCGTTCCATTGTTTGAACGGAATTCCGCTGTTCCGCCGGTTGAATACGGAGCGGATGCGCGGATCGTCCTCGTACTTCCGGAACACCTCGCGGCTTTCGTCGGTTGAGGCGTCGTCAAGAAAGATCACCTCAAAATCGCGGTATGTCTGATCGAGCACGCTCCTTATCCGCCGATCCAGATAACGGGCGTGGTTGTAGTTGGGAATTATTACACTGACTTTCGGCATTTCCTGATTGATCAGGCTAAATATTGCTTGATTATATTATGTATTTGGGCCGCGCCCACATCGAGCGTATGCCGCTTCCTCACCTTCGCGGCCGCGCTTGCGCCCAATTGGCCCCGAAGCGCGTCATCATTCAGCAGTTCAACGGTTTTTCCGGCCATTGCATCCACATCGAGATACGGCACGGCGAATCCGCAATCAGGCTCCACAAATTCCATCGCCCCTCCGGAGGCTTCGAAACAGACTGTCGGCTTTCCAAGCGCTCCGGCTTCAAGCACAACCAGGGGAAACGGATCTTCGCGGGATGTCAATACAAACACATCCATCGCCGAGTAATATCCGGATGGATCGGTGACATTCCCGGTGAAATGCATAACCGCCGCAACGTCGGCCTTCGACATATCATGTTCAAGCGCGCCAAAATACAGCCCTTTCAGGTTGCCGCCAACCCAAAGGAAATGAACAGGCCTGTCATGCGGCAAACGCCCGATCTTCATGGCAAGCTGAATGAACATATCCGTTCCCTTGCGCGGATCTATGCTGCCGGACGCGCCGACAACCAGCGCATCGCAAGGGATGCCCAGTTCCTTCAGCACATCGTTTCTGTCGCAGCCCTCATACGGCAACGAAGGAACCACCGGCACAAAACCGTAGACAAGGCTGACCTTTTCATCGGAAACAAAATGATTGACGACAAGATTCCGCTTGACCGCCCCGGAAACAGCGATAAAACGGCTGGCGGCTTTCTCCACGATTTTGAAGCTGTCCGATCCAAGCCCCCACTTCATGGCATATTCAAGCTCATGCACATGAACCAGTACCGGCAGTTCCAATACCGCAAGATCGGACAAAACCGCCGCGTTGCCGACAGTGTTCGAGTAGATCAAGCCCACATCAGAGTCGGCTATGGTTCGCAATACATCTTGCAGCACAGGCTTTCTCCTCAAAACCCTTCTAATGCTTCCCGCTATGCCGGCACTCGGCGCGGGCAAGGCGGAAGAAAGCCTCGGCGGCCAGTATACAAGCGTTGGGCACAACGCCTCGAATTCGGGCAAAAGCTCATTCTTCCCGTCGCTTGCATTCTCGATCAGTGCCATGAAACGAATGTCTGTATTATATTTCAGCCATTTCATCAGGTTCAGCAGTATGATCGGCGCGCCCGATCGCGATGCCTCGTGTGAAACAAACAGAACAGTTTTCCCTGAACTCATCCGCAACATCATCCTTTTCCTGTTCGTTTCGAACGCAGCATGACCTCATACGCTTCGCGCATCCGCAAAGCCACCCTGGCCCAACCAAGCTCACAAGCACGCCTGCGCACTGATTCCGACATCCGATAGCGCATCCCGCTGTCGTTCCGCAGCCTGACAAGAGCGTCAAGCAGCAACCCGGCGTCATTTCGCTCCACTATGACGGCGGAATCGTCGGACACATAATCCCTTATTGAGCCGACATCCGTTGTCACAATCGGCAGGCCGCACGCCATCATTTCAAGCACCGCGTTATTCGCGGTTGTGTCGACAAGCGGCATTATTCCGGCATCGGCATTCCGATATACGGCAAGCAGTTCGTCGTCCGAGATGCCGGAAAGCACCTCAAGGCGCGGATGCGGCTCAAGTTCGCCAAGATGCCGGGCGTTCGCCACCACTCGAAACCGCATATACTCCGGAGACGCATGAACCACTTTATTGAGCGCAGCCACGTCTCTGAGCCAGAAGCCGACTATCACGCAAACAAATTCATCGCCGTCCAAACGCCGCGCACCCGGCGTGAAGAAATCCGTGTCGACTCCGTGCGGAACAAGACGCACCCTCGGCCTTATGCCATAGTCGAAATAATCCGCCTGACTGCTGCCGACAGTAAAAATCATGTCGAGATCGCGAAGCCGTTCGGGAAAACGCATGACGGATGCCAGTTGACCGGGCGGCTGATGGTAGCTTGCGGCCAGACTGATCAGATCGCCTGCAAAAGGAATCCTGGCCCGCATTCTGCCGAACCAGTTGTACCCGTATTCGCCGTCAAGGAAATGCACAATCAAGCGCCCCCCCCAGAAAAAGTGCTTAAGTATGCGCCTGAAAAGCTCGACCTCGGCAACAATGTTGTTCATCGTCGCCTGAACCGTCATCCTGCGGTCATAACACCGTTCGCAAAAGCGCTGCTCGCGCTCGCTGCGAAACGAATCGGGCGAACCGTTTTCTACCCTGACATGCTCGATCTTAAAGTCATCGCCCAGATGCTTTAAATACTGGTGATAGCCGGAATGTGCCGACCAGTGATCGTAAACGGTCTGCACACAAATAAGGCGCGGTTTACGCGGCATGACATGGCATATCCGGAAGCATTGAAAACTCCATCGTAATAATCAGGATGCCGGAACCGGCCGCGAAACGACGAGCGGCATCCGATCGGATTGCAAAGCGGTTCCTGCCATTCTCATTGATCCAGCCCCAGCACCTTCCGGGCCTGCGCCTCGTCCATGCCGGAAGCAAGCAGCCGGTCGAGGGCCTGCCGCATACCTGCCGCCACGCCTGCCGCCACACCCTCCGCCTTTCCTGCCGCCCATCCCTCGGCCTTTCCCTCGGCCCATCCCTCGGCCTTTCCCTTCGCCACGCCTTCCCTGACTCCCTTGTCGTGTCCCTTTTCGAGCGCGGTGCGCATCTCCTCCTGCCAATCCAAACGCCGCTTTTCCTCGGCCTCGTATATCTCGCGCTCAAGCCCCGCAAGCGACATCGTCTCAAGCTTCGCAACCGCCGACACTATCGTTGAATCGATCGCAAGCTCCGGAGGCATCTTCCGCGCGTCTATCTGGTACGCCCGGTTCATGAACGCTATCCAGCGATCCAGCGCCGTGCGAAGCTGCCCGAACTGCTTGTCGAACTTGCACATTTCTATCACGTGAAGCTCCAGATAGTCGAACTGCGGATACACGTCACCTGTCTCTATGTCGCGGATCATGCAGCAGCGGTGATACCGATCGTCGAAAAAATATTTGAAGTCTATCAACGCTATGCCGATTACCTTGTTCAAGTCCTTGTAACCGTCGCCAACGTTCAGTTGATCGGTATACACCTTTTCAAGGTAATACAGCATCCGCTTGCCAAAAAATCCCTGTTCAGTGATCTGAAGCTCAACGTCGTACCACCGCCCCCGCTCGTCCTGCGCCTTCACGTCCAGAATCGAGTTTTTGCCCTCGATGTAGCTTGCAAGGTTGTACGGATTCTTGATTACAAGCTCCTGAATACGCTCATCAGGCGGCAGCACGGCGTTGATGAAGCCCATCAGCTCCTTTTTGTTCTCCTCGCTGCCGAAAAGCTTGCGAAAGATTATGTCGGTCTTCGGATTCACCATGCACATCGACGGCTGCTCCTCCAAATCGGGATTGGCGCGGATGGCGCTATTATAGCATTCGGACGGGACAATACCCGGATATTTCACGAATTGACCGCAAGGCAGGCCCGCAATACGCCGTTCATTTACCTCCCCTTGTCAGAGACATGAAGCTCCCGCTACTTCAGTTCGCACTGGCGGCACGCACTTAACCCGGCGTGGTCAGGCCCAACCATTCCGCGCTTCGCCGCCACTGTCTGCGCCTGTTCCCGCCATTTGGAAACATGGGCGCCAAACCTATGTTCCAGCCTGCAAAGGTCGTCATAATATATCTTCGAGAGATAAACCGCGAAACGATCGGGAATAACGCTGGTTCTGCCTTCAAAAACCTTTTGCCCGACGCTTGACGGTATGTATCGGCCATCCTCGCTAACGCCAAGGAAATGAAAGATTCGCATTAAGAAGCCGCCAGGATCAGCGCCAATATCATCAAGAAAACCAATCAGCATCCGTTCCGCAGGATAATATTTCTCCCAAGCGTCCAAAGTTGCAACATATCCGCCGGACTTTCTCGAATCCTCGCCATTGAAATGAGCATACAATTCATGATCCGAAACATCACTCAGTTGTCGCCCGGTATGCGACGCAAGGTTCATAACCGCATGAGACCACGCCCGCTCAATCGGATTGCGCATAATGAATATAATACCTGCATCCGGCAGAAGGCGATGCACATGTTGAACGCCTTTGTCATCAAGACGTGAATATGTGGGCGTTATCTCGCCTTTTACCTTGCCTTCCCCGCCCCTAAAGAGCGACACATACCATTTATCGTTGCGCGGCCCAAACAAGTATTTAAGCCACCACATGAACTCAGACGACTGTTTAATGGCGAATGACACACGCACATTATTCTTGCACAACCTGCGCCATTCGCGATATATCCAATGGCCGCTTGTAAGCCGCGCCTTCAAGCTTGTGTCTTTCAACACAGCAATCTCATAGAAATACAACAGTTCCTTCAGCGGCGGCATCCAAATATCCGGATGATGCCGAAGATTCTTATCAAGCCACGATGTACCGGCCTTCTCCGCTCCAATACACAAGAAGTCCGGCAAGTTACCGTTCGATGCCATGTTCTCCTGATTTCCTTTTGATAATTGCAATCATCAGACACTCCTCGCCAAGGCAATTATCCGGTCTGCCATAGCCTTGACCATCGCGTGCCGCTGAACCAGCCAGCACCTCTGCCGAATAGTTCGTCACCGGTCTTCTTTATCATTTTCAGAAATCGCAACGTATCTTCCCTGGTTTCCAGATCATAAGAGAAATCGAAGATCATATGATATATGTATATATCGAGAAGCTCCTTGTTCACCTTGAGACCTTCAACATCTCGGAACAATCCGCGCAATTGCTCAACGTCACCCGCCTCGAAATTCAATCCTTTTCCGGAATAGAAGGATTTACCCAACGATATTACAGGCTTGTGAAATACCATCGCCTCGGTTCCCATGCCAGAGTTTATTGACAAAACAGCATCGCAGCCCTGGCACAACGCATTGGAATTAACATCTTCACGCACAAATGTAATCTTGCCGGTAACACCGGGATATTCAGTGAGAGTACCGCGGATCACATTTCGCGGATGTTCCTTGACGATTATGTGGTAATCATCGGGCAGGTCGTCGAGGCATTCAACAATCACTGATAGAAAATGCGCCATATTCCTTATCCACGGCGATGAATCCATGACCGTAATAGTTACATCATTATCCACCTGCATCGGGCAGAAAATTATCTTTTTATTCAGCGGGATCCCGAGCTTTGACTTGATCACGTCAATCGGCATGAATCGCTCTTTCTGTATGTCCACACCTTCAGACACTCCACGCATGTCTTCACGGTACGCATTAAGCCGTTCTGTCTGTGACGCATCAAGCCGTTTGGACGATATTAGCTGCCAGTTCGCCTTCCCCCAGTAAGAAGACAAATTAGTTGTGCCGCCTGAGTCAAAATACAATGCCAGCCTGCCGTTCTTCATGAGCGGAGAACGTTCCATAAAGATTACGGGGATACTGTTCTCCCTGCAAAAATCGACAAAAACCGACGAGCCAAGCTTGATCATGCCCCAAGACAGGCCAATAGTGCGGGGCTTGATGCATTGCCTCCACTTTGCTGGATCAGGCTCTTGCCCCCACGGCTCGGAAACGTCGATCAGCCGCAGCTTGCGGTTCAAAAGGCGGTTATTAAGCAAACGGCGTTCCAAACCGTTATCAAGCGGTTTGTAGCGAAAAAGAAGGTTAATACCGCTAAGAAACATAATCAATATCACAATGCTGTTAGTAATTCCATTACTCTTTTGCTGTATGTATGCCTCGCTTTGACAGCTCTATATCCCTTATTGGCAATTCGATGTCTTGCCATTGGCTTGCGAAGATAATACTCACACTTATCAATCATGTCTTCCGGCCCATCAGCAATTACTATCTCGCTGTCATCGAAATACTCGCGCAAACACGGATTATTGTCGCAGATAGCAAACGCCCGCATGGCGTACAACTTAAATATCCGTTCGTTAACATGCAAGGCAAAATCATGAACTTGGGACGGTTCGTGGAAAACTAGATTAATCCTGCTTTTCCAGACTATTCGCATGTACTCGTCGTCAGCAATATGGCCGTTTGAAAGGTATGGCCAATTGCGCCCGTAAACCTTCAACCTTTCTCCAAACTTCTCGCGCATGGGCAACAGATGACGATTCATCTGTTGCCCCTTGAACGGCCACCACCCGCCAATGAACGAAATATCATAATGCTTTATCTTTGGTAGCAATGGGGGAGTGTAATATTCGTCATCAGCAGCCAAGGGGTGCGCCAACACTACGATACCGTTCGATAACCAGTACTTAAAACATACTTCAGTCAATTCACGACTGTAATGATGAAGAATAAAATCTATAAATCCCTCATCAACCAGAACCTTTTCTTCAGCCGTCGGTGGTGTCGGTTGGCTATAAAACTGCTCTGCGTTTGAGATGTCTCCTTCGGTAAAATGCAGTTTCAATCTGGGAAGAAGAACCTGAACATCCGGGTTGGCATGAAGCGCTGTTTTCATTCCGCATAACTTGCGATAACGATTAAGTAATTCAAATGATTCGCCACATACCCAATCAAAATTCTTCCGATCCCTACCCCGCCTGAGGTAACCGATAAAGAGTTCCGGGCGAAATGCTTCAAGAATACCCTTCAATTCTGATGCGTCAAGCCCATTCCATATAATGACTTCAAGCCCAGCCTTGCGCATCCCCCTCACATAGCCGTTCTCAATATATTTAAATGGCCCGTCCTGCATTGGTGTATAAGGATGATACAAAACACGCTTTACAGCATTATTCCTCACGCCCAACGCCCCTTAATGAAGAGTGCTGCTCCGTCGTAATTATGAAAATCGCCAACAACCTTGATTTCCCAACACGCCACATGCCAGAGGAGATGTCTCTGATTCTTTTCATCGAAAACAGTCAAGGTTATCTTGTAATCTCCAACATTCAGGAGAAACGGCTCCAAATCAACGGAAAAATGTGCTACACCATCCTCGTTAACAATAGTGCCGACATCCGATTTAGTCTGCGCAACCGGTACAAGCTCACGGTTGTAGAATGATATATCAATAATTGGATGCCTAACATCCTTCTCTATGGCAGCACATCCTTTAATACGAAAAATTCCCCCATGCCTGACTTCCTTGATCGGATTATCATATTCATCGAGCAATTCCAATGAATGCAATCTATTAACACCAAAGGTAATGGCATTGGAAGATTCCTTATTGAACATTGAATAATATGCATCATAAACGTCAGACGGCTTTCCGAACGATACAACCCGGCCTTTATCAAGCAATATAGCACGATTGCAGTATCGGCTTATATGGCCAACGGAATGAGACACAAGAACGACCGCCGATTTGCGCGTAAGCTGCGTAAGATAGTTATAGCATTTTGCGCGGAACCCTACATCTCCAACGGCAAGTATTTCATCAATCAACAATACATCCGGTTCAATCTGAACAGCAATGGAAAATCCTAGGCGAACTCTCATTCCCGACGAATAAGTTGACACAGGCGCGTCAAGAAAATCTTTTATCTCCGCAAAATCAACAATGGCATCAAACCGCTCGTCGACCTCCTGCTTGGACATGCCAAGAATTGAACCGTTAAGATATATATTTTCTCTGCCGCTCATGTGCGGATGGAACCCGGCTCCAACCGCTATCAAGGCTCCAACCCTTCCGCGCACCATGATTTCGCCGTTGTCCGGCGGGAAAATGCCGCATAACAGCCTCAGAAGGGTACTTTTCCCGGAGCCATTCGCGCCCATAAGCCCAAGCACATCACCGCGTTTTAGCTCGAAATCTATGTCTTTGAGCGCCCAAAATTCATCCTTACGCAACGCTGACCAATCAGTTTGAAGCCCTAGCAGGTTTCGCGCCAACTCAACAAAACCATATTTCATGCTGCTTCTAAGGTTCCGGCAAAAACGCTTTGAAACATTATGAGCAGAAATTAGCACATCTTCATTCTCATTCGCCCCGATGATATCGGCGGTGCTCCTTACGCAACCGTGAAGAATATCTGACATCGCCACTAAGCCATTCGCTCGATGATTCTATCTTCAGCAATGTAAAAAAGCCGCCACGAAACAAGAAACAAGACAACCGACAATACACTGCAAATCGCATAGTTCTCAGCGTTATACAGTCTGCCGAAGAGTACAATATCCCTAGCCGAACATACCAGATATGTCAACGGATTCCATCGGATTATCTCGCGCACCAATGGACTGGTTACACGATCCGAATAAACAATCGGAGTCAACCACATAAGCATTGTCAAACCGATATTAATGACTTTCGACATATCGACAGCCAGAATTGAGAACATTGACGCAACAAGACCAATTGCAGCACCCAAGAAAAACAACGGCATGGCAACAAACGGGAGAAACACAATCTTCCAGCTCGGCATTATTCCAAACGTAATCATTACCAAAATGTTAAGCATGAAGGCGATAATAAAATTAGCCAATTGCTGCGCCGTCTGTGTAAACAGCAATGCTTCATGCGGATACTGCACCTGCATGACAAAACCTTGCCCTGCATTCAACGTATCCATACTGGATATGCAAAAACCCGCGAAAAGCTGCCAGATGGAAGTACCCACCAAGACATACACCGGATATGGAACGCTCGTATCCCCCGGTGTAAGCATTCCGGTCTTTTGCAGAAAAACCCAAGACACGATTCCTGCAAGAGGAGCCAGCAATATCCAGAGGATACCGAGGTATGATTTCTTGTACCCAGCCAAAAAATCTCGCTTAAAGAGCTGCACAATCAAGTCACGTGACACGATTATGTTCCGAAACATAACAGACCAAGTTTGGAACAAACCCAACTCGCGGCGTTGATTCGGGCGGTAAATTCGTATATTACGTTCCATTTCTTTGGTATCAGCGATTCGGCGAGGAGGACTCTAACTCCTGCCAAAGCAACATTATTGGGTTAAAGACGCCCGATGCGGCAAGCTCATCGAATTCGGAACGGCTCAAGACAAGCACTCTTATCTTTCGGTCGATATAACGTTCGGTTTTATTGAGAACATCCTCCAACTGTATCCTGTTAATATTTCCAACCAGCACTGTGTCAATGATTCCACTGTTACGCCCACGCGCGTAATCGCCGGTAATGTAAACCGCTTCAAGGTTGCCAAGCCTCTCGACAACCGAGTTCAATAAGGAGTCGATACCGGTTATCTTCCGCACTATTGAACATAGCTCCGGATAAATGGGGTGATCACGGTTTGCCATATAGTAAATATTTCGCCCATCTTTCTCGGCGACAAGCAGACCACTTTTTTTAAGAATACCCAACTCTATCCTGACAGCATTGGTCGAAACGCCAAACTCTGAAGCCAACTCACGCATATATGCGCGTGTCATGGGATTCAAGAACAACTTAACCAAAATGTTAACCTTGGTTTTCGAAGAAATTACACCATCCAACATATTCCGCCCGCATGAAAAGCTTGTTTTCGAGTACCTGTTTTGCTCATAATAGAGCATTACGCATTCCATTGTCAAGAAAATGAATGAGGATGAGCTAATGAAAGTATTGTTGATTTCCCCTTACGAGGACATTGGGGCCCCAGGCGTCAGAACTATTGCGGCTTGCTTAAAAAAAGCCGGACATAACGCTGTAATAGTCTTCCTCAGAAGAAACTTCCAGATGCGCTATAAGGATAATACGCTTCGTGAGCTTACAATATTATGCAAGGATGCCGAACTTATAGCCATATCATTAATGACCAACTATCTGGACAATGCTATCCAGTTAACCAAGCACCTTCACAAGCACATTGATTCCCCTATCATTTGGGGTGGTGTCCACCCCACCGTAAACCCCAACGAGTGTCTCGATCATGCCGACATGATCTGCGTTGGCGAAGGCGAAGACAGCATGGTTGAGCTGGCCAACCTCATGGCGACAAAAACGGATCATTCTTCCGTTAGAAACATCTGGCTCATGCGCGATGGGCAAATAGTCCGCAACCCCATACGCCCGTTAATTCAAAATCTTGAGGAATACCCGCATCCGGACTGCGATTATGAAAGTCATTTCATACTCGATGATGACGGCGGTATTCGGCAAATAAACCAAGACATACTTGAGCGCTACACTACCGGCAAGCGTTATCTTGCGATACCAACTCGTGGTTGCCCATACGGATGCACTTATTGTAGCAATAATGCCTTCAATAAATTGTATGCGGGCCAAAAGATACTTAGAAAGCGTTTGGGCAACAGTATTATCGACGAACTTCTTGAGGCCAGAAAGCGCATGCCATTCATCACTAACATTCTTTTTGATGATGACGGCTTTTTCAGCTGCACAGAAGACGAGATCAGAATTTTCTCGGAAAATTACCGCAATCAAATCGGATTACCCCTCCGTATCGGCGGTGTTTCTCCATCCAATCTCACTCGCCAAAAGTTGGAATTGCTTACCAACGCTGGAATGGACAGGATACGAATGGGCATTCAGACCGGGAGCGAGAAAACTCGAAAACTGTACAAGCGAAGCCATACAAACCAGCAGGTCGCAAATGCGGCCAGCATCATTCAGGAATTCAGCGACAAAATAAAGTTGCCTGTTTACGACATCATACTTGACAATCCCTGGGAGTCTGATGATAGCCTGACAGAGACACTCCTATTCCTATCTACCCTACCAACTCCTTATTATCTAACGCTTTTTTCTTTAACGCTGTATCCAGGCACAGAGCTTTACGTTAAAGCAAAATCCGAAGGAATAATTACCAACGATTCGTACAGGGATCACAAGAAGGACTACTACGGATATAAGCCAACTTACATCAATTCTCTTTTTAGGCTACTTAATTCGTATTCTTCAACAAACAAACGAATCTCAACCCAAACGATGCGATTTCTAACCAACAGAACACTGCGCAGGTTTGGCATAAGCAAAGCTATTTATTTATATTTAGTTTTTAAACTATGGGCAGCCAAGGATTAAGTGATACAATATGCGCCAATCATTGCTTACGCATGAGACGATTGAACGGCATTTCGACTCCGATACGAAGTATGCCAGCAACAGTAATACTAATCGCAATATCTTGGACTATTTTTGCTCCAATGCTGGGCTTCATCGACAACAGAGAGTTCAGATAATTGCCACAAACAGCTGCATAAGGGTGAAATAAATACATACCATAACTCAGGACACCTATCAGTGGTAATGGGGGCAATTCGACTATTTTTTTCATTTGCCACTTTTTCTCATGCAGCATAACAGCAACAAGCCAACAACAAAGCAAAGAAATTACCAGGTAGTTGAGCGATCCATATACGATAGAAAGAAACGTAATTGACAATTTAAAATCGATGTGAGCATACATAATAATCAAGATCGTATTCATTAATAGTATAGCTAGCAAGAATTTAAACGAGATTAATCCATCAAGCCACTTATCCCTACATGTATGCAGAGCATAGGCCAATAAAGCTCCCAAACCAATTGTATCGAAACAAGAGGGCAGTTGATGTAAAGCCCACTCCCAATTAACACCAAACAACAAGCTAACGGCCTTATAAATAAGACTTCCGACAATTGCAACAACAATTGCCTTGGGCAATAGTTTTAGCGGTACTATTAAAACAATAAACGGCCATATCAAATAAAATTGCACGATTACGGACAGCATCCATAAATGTCCGAAATCATTTATCGCAGATCCCATCAACCCAAATTTAACATTACTCATGAAGAATAGATGCCAGACCAACGATGATCGGACTTGTGCAGGATATGATAGCGTATACGCGATAATGAGAAACACAAGATATACGGGGAGAATTCGTAACAATCGCTTGACGATATACTCTTTCATGCCCAAGCAATTAGTTTTATTTCCATCTGATATTTCATTTTTAATTCTTAGAAGGCCCAATGTTATCAACAGCCCGCTCTGAAAAAGAAACATATGTGATCCATAGGCACCCAATGGGATAACCTGCCTAATCCAAGTGTTGGGGGGTAGCATGTGCTGTAAGATTACAAGCAATATTGCAATCCCACGCAATGAGTCTAAACAATTATAGTATGCTGACACGCAAACTTAACCCTACATCAAAAGCTCACTTTATTACTAGAAGCAGTAAACCAGTTGAGAATGCCTTGCATCATCACTTTGCCGGAATCCACCAACAACCTGAGCGCACGCTGGAAATATGACTTTTTACGTTCAGACATCCATGCCACATGCGTTCGCGTATTAGCGTCCTGACAGTACTCAGCGACAAACGCCTTCGCATACTCTGGCACAGAAATAATAACGTCGTTGAAAATGACTATGTAATTGGACTTACCATCTGATTTTAATGCCTGGATGACCATATCTATACTTGGCCATTGCTCAATATTGTGGGGTTTTGTAGGTGGTGACAGGAAAAAGCGGGCATCATCGACAAATACAAAATGTTCAATCTTTGACCTATTTATGGCATCTATTTCCTCAAGTAACGGACATTCATCACCCTCACCATACGTTGCTCCACAGCTCCAGTGGCTGTCAAGCCAGAACAGGGCTGGGGCATCCAGTTTTTCGACAATATCAACCAATGCCTTCCTGGAATCACCATATATAAAATTAATGTTCGCAAGATATCCATGCCGATTACAAGCTTGTTCATAAAGTGACTTAAACAACTCAATCGATGTCACCGAGTTAAAGTTCTGAGCGGCCCAAGCCGCAGTATCACCAACGTGTGTACCAGTTTCAACAAACGTCTTGACATCGAACTGCCTGCTCAAGTCAAGCGCAAATTCACGTGGGATACCGCTATATACTATTCCCACCGCATTAACTCCTTTATAAATATATTCTGATTACCAGCAGCGAGAGCAGAGCTTTTTCTCACATCAACCACATCGTCAGCCTCCAATCTGTCTGCGATCTTGCCTGCAATTAATTCGCACATCTCTGCCGTATAGTGCACTTGGTCAAGATATAAAGGTTTTTCAATGCCATCCTGAATATCTGCAAGCCACAGGATTTGCGGCATCTTAGGTGCATCATGCAACTTATTTTGGATATACTCGTACCCATTTTTCGCTAATGAGTGCCGCCCAAAGCCACCCTTGGCAAATAAATGATACCTCAGGTCATATTTATAAGTCGGAACTGGTTGCACAACAAACAGGCTGTTAACCCCGTATGTTTTGGCAATTGACTCAATCATTCTCATGTTGGCAAAATATCTATCCACTACTACTTGCAAGACACGCTTCTCATCTGACTGTTGAATCGGCATGTCCTGCTCCGATTGATTGGCCTGCCCTATACTATTAAGCCCATTTCGAGACAGTACAAGCTTAAGCAGCGGGACATTATCAATGATTTCCGCCATTGTATTAGTCTTCTTCCACTGCTCTCCATCCAGATACTTTTCCAGCCTTGCGGTAAACGTTGGCCTATCGTCAAAGTGATAGAATTCGTTTAGGCCATCAATAAAGATAACAACATCCGGGATATAACCAGCAATCAGTAGTTGCTGAAACAGTATTCGTTCCTGACTTGAATAATATGCTCCACGTCCAAAATTGTAAACTTTATACCGTTTTCCACGCACACTCTCCAAATCACTCTGGAGATACGACGTAATTGTCTGATTATCTGGCAAACCATAACCAAATGTTGTTGATCCTCCAAAGACAAATACATTGACAAATTCCGATGATGGTGGCCAATTCCCCTGACTTCCAGAGTGTCGGAATCCACCCGTGTTGACGTTAACATACCTGCCTGCAAATGGACGCTCCTTAAACTGCGTAAAAGGCTCGTAAGCATATCTGCGTCTTGACCATGTCTCACGCAACAATTCGTCCAGTTCAGCATCTTTCCACGTAGGGTACACTTTCCTCAACATATCATTCCCGTATTTTGCGGATATCGGGTTTACGTTCCCTTGAGCATACTTCGTCCTAGTTATATTAATATAGATTAAAGCAAACAAATTAATTACAATAATAAGAACTATTGCATTCATGGCAATAACTGCAATAGCAGAATATATATCAATGAAACGTTTATACATTGACTGGTTACGACGCAATGTCATTTCCTTAGCGCACCCGCGCAAGCCAATTCGACGCGATTATCTGGCGTAACACATCGATTTATCGTCATAATCGTGCTATTATACACTATTGAGCTCACCGATATAGCCCACCTCACGGAGGTTCCGCATGATGAACGACGTTCAAAAAATCTAAACGGCCGGCACGTAAGCTGCTTCCCAAATTTTGTGCCAGTCTGGTGGCTAGGCTTAAGCAAAGTATCTTTTCCCCGGAATTTTCCGCCCGGCACAAGAAAGATTCCCGGCACTTCATCAGGAAACGTAAATTGCCGTTTCCCACCATTACGCTCATCCTCATGAACATGCTCAAGGGGGCGCTGCAAGACGAATCCGATCATTTTCTCAAGGCGGTAAAAGGCGCGGCGGTTCGGCTCTTCCTCGAAACCGATCCGCTCGACATACTGCGAGACCTGATCGACATGCTCGTGAAAACCGTTGAGCCGATCCGGACGGGAAGGCGACTCCCGCGCAAACACCGAACAGGCGGTAAACTGTTTAATCCAGGTTATAAGCCGTGCCTGTAAGCAAATGGCATTGTTTTTACACCTCGCCATAGTATACCCTTTTAACTGGTGGCACTTTCCCAACTAACCATATGACAATAGGATAAAATAGCATTTGCAACATATAGTTCACTATCCACATTCTCAGCATCATCACATTCCCTAGCGCCGAATCAATCCAGTTGTGTACAATATAATTAAGCCCTAGTACTATTAATGTATTTCTTCCATAATATGCCAATATTGCAGCACATTTCATCTCGCATATCAGCATAGCTATTTTTATAATCAATAATGCACCTGATATCCCGCCCAAAATGCTAATTGCAGGATTTCCTATTTTATTTGCGCCAAGTGCATACACAGATGGTGTTGCTACACAGCAGATCATACTCACTGCGGCTATTGGCATTATGATGATAGCATATTTATGCAATACATCATCTATCATTCTATCTTTAACGATCCTGCCAAAATAGAAAAAAAGAATTGCCGTCATAGCAACGTCCAAGTTCCATGGTAGCCTTATTTGAATATATTTACTCCACAACCATCCTATCACCCCTATTATTCCAATCAGGTACAGTTGGTCTTTATACCGCGCCTTATGCGTCAGGATAAAATACATTACCTCCACAGAGAATAGAGCAGTCAAATACCACAGTGGTGCAGATCCCGGCATCCACTCTTTTGTTCCAATAGAATAAATGATTCCAACAATATTTTTTCCTATAGCCTTAAATTCAGTATAATTGCCACTTTTAAGAATCATACATGTAATGGCTAGTGCGAAGTATGGAACTATCCGTCTACGGATTTTATTGCTTACGTATGCCATGGTCGTCATATTGCAATACTTACTAGGATTATACAGATACCCTGACAATACAAAAAATAAGGGAATATGGAAACTATATATATATTTTCGCAATAGATATGGCGCTTCCCAGACGTGGCCTAGAACGACAAGCGATATACCTATACCCCTGGCAACATCGATGTGCATCGTTCTCATTTGATATTCTCCATAGGCTTACACTGCCTTGAGGTTCATATTTCTTTAATCGATTTCTTTCGGACTTTTCATGCAAGCTGGTACCATGCATACTGGATCGACATGCTCGTGAAAACCGTTGAGCCGATCCGCACGGGAAGGCAATTTCCGCGCAAACACCGAACGGGTGGCAAACTGTCTCATCTAGGTTATAAGCCGTGCCGGTAAGTAAATGGCATTGGGTTACGACTCAATGACATTAAATTCTAGACATGATCCAATACAGGAGGCCAGTTAACCGCCTCAATATCCCCATCGAATCCGTGAGAAAATGGTTGCGGCCAATAATTCCCCAACATCTCTATGTCTCCGATATCGGAATAAAGCCTTGGCAATTCTATTTCAGATTTCCTGACAAATGCACAAATATTATATCCGTGCTTTACGAAATGCCCATTCTTCACATCAAACCTGTTAAGGAGCAGTAAGTACATTAGCTGCCCGATATTCCAACCGGTTAAAACATGGCCTCCGACCACCTTGCTTTTGTATGGTGGCACAATAACAAATAACCAACCGCCATCTTTAAGAACACGCCTTACATTTTGCAAAGCGATACCCGGATTCATGGTATGCTCAAGCACATGGGACATCCAACATGCATCAAATGCTGAATCTTGAAATGGGAGTTCCTCGACAGTGCAATCCACAATGTCAACACTCATTCTTTTGTATTCTTCAGCATCAAGTCCATAACTCTCGATGTTTAGTCCGGTTGCCGTGACATGCAATCCACTTTCAACAAAATACTTCGTCGCTTCACCAGTACCGATTCCAATCTCAAGTATGCTCTGTCCTTTAGTAATAGGAAGAAAACGAAGCAATTCCACAGTCTCAGGCATCATCCCACGTGCAGCATTATTGCGCAAACGTTCAGCCATCCGGTCATAGTAAGCAACGTCATGCTCTTCTACACTAGAGTCAATCCTGTCCACGCATTTGTCAGACTCATCGCATTGACGGAATACAATTGCCCTAATAAATCGCCTTAATTTCGCTATCAAAACAGTCACACATCCTCCAACAAGTAGCTGTCAGGATTACACTACACACAACGCACACACATTGATTAACTAGAAAAGCGTGTATATAAATGGTGCAATGACCGATCCCTCTGTCAAAACCATCAGCAACCCCAACAAAATCAATATAATCAGAATAGGGGCGATCCAGAACTTTTTACGCTCTCGCATAAAAATCCATAATTCGCCCATCAACGACATCTTACTCACATCTAACCTCCATTGCCATTTGAAATTGACGCACTAGCAATAAGTTCTTCAGGCTGTCATTCCGATTCGCAGGAATGACACTATATTACGAGAGCAATCAAAATTGCCTCTCACTAGAGCTGCCATCCCCAACCTTCTCATTTCGTTCAATCCAATAACTTGTAACATCTTTCCTGATTTTAGTGTCCAAGAATTGATGCTTATTACTACAACGCATTATTATACCAATAGGAGTTACCAAGCAGAAATATACAAATGTCAGTATCAAGCGGGTCATGAACCAACCCATTATCAATGCGATTGACATCCACAAAACATATAGCTTAGATAATAGTCTGGGGGCAATCAGCGATACTGCACTAAAAGAAAGAGTGATACCAGCAAATACAGGCGAAAACCGAGCCTGCTTCACAAACAACATTACATTTAACAGAAAAAATATACCTGCAATCAACAAACCAAATGATCGTAATTGCAATACATCCGCCTTGATTGATCGTATCTCTTTCCAGAGCATTTTCAATCCAATTCGTATTCGCATTGCCAATTACTTGTATCCGACATATGTTTGTCGCTCTTGGTCAGCAAGCAATTACCAAGAAGCAAATAATCCATGTTTGTTCTAATGAAACACCTATATGCATCCTCATATGTGCAAACTATTGGCTCACCACGGACATTGAACGACGTATTAATGATAACGGGACAGCCATATTTCCTTTCAAAGGCTGAAATAATATTGTAATAAAGTGGATTAGTCTCCTTATGGACTGTTTGTATTCTTGCAGAATAATCAACATGTGTCACAGCAGGAATATCAGAGCGATTCATCTTAAGCTTATCCACACCGAATAATTTCTCATCATCTTGCTCATTATTAATTCTTCTATCCTTGTGAACGTCCGCAACAATAAGCATATATGGGCTCGAACCCTCGAAGTCAAAATAATCGGATACCCTTTCAGCAAGAACTGATGGTGCAAACGGGCGAAAGCTTTCGCGGAATTTAATTTTAATATTCATATTTTCTTGCATTGAAGAATTTCGCGCATCGGCTATAATTGACCTCGCTCCAAGTGCACGAGGGCCATATTCCATTCGTCCATTAAACAGTCCAATAACCATTCCATCATTGATCAAATCGGCAATTTTTTCGGGAATATCAGCCTTATCGATAACAGTGTACGGGATTTGTTGGCCATCCAGGAAACCAGCTATCTCCGCATCATCGTAAGCAGGGCCTAAATAAGCTCCGTGCATTTTATCGTGCTGACCATTTTGTACACGTGGCATATTTAGATACTGATGCCAGGTGAAGAGTGCAGCGCCCAATGCACCTCCGGCATCACCAGCGGCAGGCTGTACCCATATCTCATCAAAAATGCCATCCTTAATGATCTTACCATTAGAAACGCAATTCAAAGCCACACCGCCAGCCATACAAAGCGTTCGCATTCCAGTGATTGTTTTAATGTGCCTAGCAGTCTTGGTAACAATTTCATCAGTGACGTCTTGAATCGATCTTGCGATATCCATCTCCCGCTGTGTTAAAGCGGTTTCCGGCTTCCTGGGTGGGCCATCGAACAACTCATAAAATTTACGGCTCGTCATGGTAAGACCTGAACAATAATCAAAATACTCCATGTTAAGCCTGAAGGAACCATCGCCTTTAATATCGACAAGGTTCTCAACTATTCGCTGTTTATATCGCGGCTCACCATACGGAGCAAGTCCCATCAGCTTATATTCGCCAGAATTCACTTTAAATCCTGTGTAGTATGTAAACGCAGAGTATAGTAAGCCCAACGAATTAGGAAACTTCAAGCCGGACAGCAACTCTATATTGTTTCCGGAACCAATACCATAACTGGTTGTTGCCCATTCGCCAACACCATCGAGAGTCAAGATAGCTGACTCATTATAAGGTGACGGATAAAACGCACTGGCTGCATGTGATTCATGGTGCTCGGGGAAAATAATCGGGCCATCATAATTCAACTCTTTTCTAATTATATCTTTTATCCATAGCTTCTTTTTCATCCACACCGGCATTGCCTTGATAAATGAGCGCAATCCAAATGGTGCATATGCCAAATATGTTTCAATTAATCTCTCGAATTTAAGGAATGGCTTTTCATAGAACGCAACATAATCAATTCCTTTGGGAGCTACACCAACAGTGCCTAAGCAATATTCAATCGACTTAACTGGGAAAGAATCATCATGCTTCTTTCGGGTAAATCTTTCTTCCTGAACTGCAGCAACAATTTCGCCATCATCAAGCACACAAGCTGCGCTATCATGATAAAAAGCTGAAATTCCCAATATTTTCATATAATTTGCCTCATTACAAATTTAACAATATTTTCCATTATTAATGGCTTGGCACGTAATAGCAAATTATACACGTATAGCGATATAAATTTAGTGCGTACAATGTACGCCCTATTAATAACTTCTTCAGTGATAAATCAGATCGGATCCTTGATAATCTCAGCGATTAATATACCACTTTAATGCTTCATATCCTGGGGCGGGATTAGCAGGCCTTGCCGGTATTCCATTCGATGGAATACCAAAATATGCGTTTTCAATCCATCCTGTCGATGAAAAATATGTTGCAGATAACAATGCAACATCATCCATGGTTCCGTTAGACCAGCGTACATGACGTATAAATCTTGCCCAGACCTTACCATCAGGTTGCGCCGTTACATCTGTTAAAGTTATCGCCTGCTCACCGCCATTAACCATTCTTACTACTTTTACATCAGCTCCATTTCTTACGGCTTCATGAAATGAAGCTAAATCACCATACAACAAATTGCCCTGTACATCCGTTTGATATGCAAGCTCCCAATTTTGCATTGAACCTGCAAAAGCAGTACATGGAAAGAAACACAACATTACTAATAGTAACGACCAGATGCTTCTCCTGAGATTAGACATAATGCCTCCTGCATCTCAAATTCCAAGCCTAATAGCATGGTGTCAACAAAAAAATCAGCTTCGTCCGAAACTGATTTATCACTCATCTATTAAGAAATAGCATTGAATTCTATCAACGCCAATATCCAGCAATTACACTTGACGATACAATTCAAATCAAAATACAAGCGATCTATTTAATAAGCCCCGATCACACGATATGGTCGGGGCTTATTAAATTCTGTTAAGAAGTCTCAATCATTCTATGGCGACAAGGTGAATGAAATAGAACTCACCGCCTCTTGAGTAGGGACATGATCGCTTGCA
>Ga0233425_10001954_pt1 | contig 43059 bp, 57 predicted proteins | sample Watercolumn_Towu_2_FD_181712 | JGI IMG/M metagenome (GOLD analysis project Ga0233425, IMG submission 181712) | Freshwater microbial communities from Lake Towuti, South Sulawesi, Indonesia - Watercolumn_Towuti2014_140_MG | ecosystem: Environmental > Aquatic > Freshwater > Lake | place...
ATCCGTCGGGTAACGTTTGGTTTTCTTCTCAATGGCGGCCATCTTGGCGCGATTCGCTCGGGTCCACATCCCGAGCTTGAATCACGACCCTCACTCCGTCGCAACCATTCTCAAACGGTCACTAAGATCAGAACTGTTGCTTCAACCCGCCGTGGTGTTCGACGACCGCGACCGGTCGGTTACCATGTGGCGATCGGAAGGCATTCGATGTTTGCAGGTGGCCCCGGGGAACTTTTGATGAGCACACTATCAGACTGGACCAACGTGATTGAGCAGATTTCTGCAAAGAATGAGGCTGAGCGCCGCAAGCGCGTCTATGCATTTCGAAGACAGACGGATGAGAAGGATTTTTCGAAGGAGAGCGACGAAGACCTGCTCGAGCTGTTCGTTCGTGCGACAAATGGGGTAGGTTGTTTTCATATTGACGAGCGCAATGTGTGGGAGATCGCTCACGGAAAGATTCGTGACGAGTTGATGCGGCGGCTGCGTAAGAAGATTGTCTGTGTAGTTATGGGCAACGACTATCCCGATGCCGTTTTTGAAGATCCGACCGATGCTGAAGCTTATTGCGTTAAGGAGCGTGCGGCGAGTATCGAGCACCTGCGGCAGCAATACGGATCACAATACTTAGATACCAATTGTGCAACTTGCCAAGTTTGCGCTTCACCAAGGGTAGGGGGCACTATAATAGGGTTCCCTGCACATGGCTCGCGTAAACGAAGCATGGATAGTGTGGTAGGGAGTTATATATGGACAAGGAGTTTCTTGAGATCCTCGCCGACGTCAGTGAGGATCTTGCAATAGAAATCCTCTCGGAGTTTACGGAGGACGATTATCGACATTTACGAAAATCATGTGACAGGCTTGGGCGGGCGGCAGACTTACTGACGCGTGAAACGTTTGACGTGCCGTTCACTGTCCTGGAGGTATTAAGGCTCTTTCGAAAGGCGGCAAACTAAGTCATTGACTCCGTCATACGCACTTGATTAGCTCATTCTGATCAATGCTGATTGATTGGGTGATAGGTATGACGAGTATAAGATTAGTTAGACTGTCGAAAATATATCATAAGCTGGGGGTTAGTAGAAAGGTAGTATATTATTGGGCCAGACATGGGTTGTTGCCTGGGGCCATTAATCACAACGGGGTTTGGTTGATGAATCTCGATGTGTTTAATGACTGGGTCTCACAGCAGACTCAACCTATTGAGGTAACCCCATGCTCTTTCAACGTAAGGACAGCCCATTCTGGCATACGAAACTCTCGAACGGAAAGCGGGTCTCGACCGGCATCCCCTGCAGTCGATCTCTTCGAGAAAGAGCTCTGCAGGCTGCAGCAGAAAAAGAACGAGAGCTGCAAGAGCTGATACAGGCGGCTAGGAGCCTGACGCTCAAACAGGCGACTACGTTATTTCTTCGCGACTCGGCAGATACGCTCAAAGCGTCGACGCTACACCATTACGCGAAGAAATTGGCGGTCATCATTGATGTGATGAATTCGCCGACGATCGCCGAGATCAATCTCGAGTGGTTGAAGGGGTTTGTGCGTGAACGACGCCGGCAGACGTCGGACATCCAGATCCGGCGCGAGATCACAGCCCTGTCTTCGCTCATGGAATATGCGATTGATCGGGAATTGGAGGGGGCGCCGGAGGTGAACCCTTGCCGGCTGTTCCGGAAGAAAGGGTTGAAGAAGCCCGTCAAGAAACCGCGGTGGTTGACGGTCGCACAGGTTCGGGCGCTGCTCCATGCGGCAGCGAGGCTGCCATCGATTATCTCACGGCGGTTTTGGGTCGCTTTCATCACGCTTGTCCTCGAGACCGGCCTTCGCCATGAGGAGGCGCTTGGGCTGCTGTGGGATGAAGTCGATCTCAGCCGGCGGGTGATCTTCCTGCCGGCTGATCGTGAGAAGGCTGGCCGCGGTCGGATCGTGCCTCTCTCCGACACAGCGATGGACACACTCTTGCACGTTCCTCGAGACCCGCGCATCAATTACGTCTTCGTTAATCCGAAGACGCGGACCCGCTATAACTCGATCGGGAAGGGATGGGTTCAATTGCGTATTAAGGCTGGGGTTCCTCATGCGAGAATTCATGATTTGCGTCATACGTTTGCGTCCTGGACCCGTCAGTCCGGAATGTCGCGCGAGGATCGAAAAGACGTCCTCGGGCACCTTGATGACACGACCCACGGAGGATACGCCAATGCGTCAATCGAGTCTCTGGTAGAGACTGTGAACAAGCACAGCCCAAGCACATTGCTCTCACAGGAGCAGGAGTTGTAAGGTAGCTCACCGATGAAGAGTGAGGGAATTCAAAGACGGGGTATGGCGCAGTCTGGTAGCGCGGAAGTTTTGGGTTTTTCTGAACCTGCAACTCTAACCTCCTGAAATCTCACTTCCAACCTCATCGGCATCTTGGACTTTGTGGGTCCTGTGTGGGTGTTTTGTTCCACACAGTTCCTGCACACACGCCGCGGGCCAGTCGATGTCGCTTCACTTCGATGAAATTAAACGTCTCCTCATTGAGGAGAGTCTATCTCAATCTGAGATCGTAAAACGCTACTCTCACACGCTGTCGGCATGGCAGGTAAAGCGGCTTATTCAAGAAGCGTATGAGGACGTCAAAAAGACGCGTCCTGAGTTTCAGATGCGTCGCGCCCCCAGCGGTTTCAAACCCCTGGGTGCTACGAAAACGTTGAGTCAGATGCACCTAGCTATAGGTGTTAGGCTCAACAATCATCGGCGAGTTGAGATGGATATGCAGCCGATGGAGTATTGCTCAAAGTTTAATTTTTCCAACCATATTAGGTTGAGAAAAATGGAGACTGGGCAATACGATTTCTCCTTATCTGAGATGCAACGGATCTCGGAAATTGTTGGCATTCCAATGGAGGAGCTGGTGACACCATTTATCAGAAACGCATATGCTTGTTGATCTTCGAGAGCTGTGGAAAGCTCTGAAGATATATTCATCTCTGACAGAAACAGATCAAAAGATGGCGGACCTTCGGGGCCGCCTTTTTATTATGTCAGACATGAAGTCGCTCCCCCCTGTCGTTCGTAAGGGGTTGAAGCTATTTATCGAGAAGGAGACTCAACGCTATGAGCGCGCCAAACGACTTGCAAACGATCGCTGAATAAATGGAACGCTTTGGCCTGCACATTGATGGGGATCTTCTGTTCCTGCATCAGCAGGATGAGGCTCGGTGTTTGACACCGGGCCTCGCCGGGCTCCCCAGCCCCTACTCGAGCCCGAAACGCGCTCGATGTCCGCACCGGATCGAGCCCAAGGCTGGGGAGGTGGGCCACGCCCCCAGTCCCTTCGACCCTGTTCCTGATGGGGGTGCCTATTGGGTAAGGGGCGACGTGCGCCGAGCGGCGCAGCTCTGTGCCCCGACGCAGGGGACCGGAGTCATTCGCCCGCTTTGGGCTTGGAGTGTCAAAGATCTGCTATCGGAGCTCCATCTAACCAATATCGCACCGCTGATCCTCACCGCTTATGAGGGGTCGCATCTGCGCTCGATCGCGCGGCTGCTCGAGCTCCCCCGTGTTCGAACGCTCATTTTCTGTGGGGACCTGCAGCCGGCGGGGGCCGAGGCTGCGTCTATCCCTGAGATTGAGGGAGATCCCCGTGCGGCGGGCGCCGCGGTGTTGTGGGATTTCGTGCAACGCACAGTCGAAGAGGCTCGGAAGTGAACCGTATATCAATCGAACATCTTCGGGAACGCCTAGATTATGATCCTGAAACAGGGGTATTGAGGTGGAAGATTTACCGCAGTCCTAAATACCCAGCAGGATCTGTCGCTAATGGGTATTTAAGAAAACGAGATAATCAGTATGTTTTTAATATAAATGATACTACGATTCTGGGTAAGGAGTTATGTTTTGCTGTATTTTACGGTAAATGGCCGTGTAGACGTGTAATTCAAAAGGATGGCGATCCTTGTAATTTTAAGATTATAAATCTTATGGAGGAGACAGTTCGGGATTGGGAGGCGCGGCAGAGACGTCCTGTAGGTAAAAGTGGATACAGGGGGGTCACTAAACAACCTAACGGAAAGTATCGTGTATATGTTTGCAAAGGGTCAAAACTTATTTATGGGGGTTGTTATTCGATAGCAGAGAAAGCCGCACAGGTTTATGACGAGCTTGCGATTAAATATTTGGGGTCATCTGCTATAACTAATCGTAGTCTTGGATTGCTGAAATGACATTTCAACTTCGACAGGATCAGATCGAGGACCTCGCTTACTTCCTGCAGAACCCCAGAGCGCTTTTTCTATCGGAACCCGGAACTGGAAAGACCCCGCCGGTGTGCGTTCTTCAGCGCCATCTTTGGAATGAGTATCAGACTGGCACTGTTTGGGTGATGCCAGACAAGCTGCTGGGGAAGAACCGGGATGAGGCGCTAAAGTTTGGCCTTTGGGATAAAGGCGATGTGATTATCGTTGAGAAAGAGGCCGATATACGCCCCCCGGCGAGGCTTTTTCTTATGACCGCCGCGCGGTTTCGGCTGTCGTGGCAGAAGCTGCCGGATTATGTCACCGCTCTTCATATTGATGAGTATCATAAACTGTTTGGGGGGGTGACGTCAGCTCAGACTGCTGCCATGAATCAGTTTATGTGGACTCACGGCAAGTATTTTCTGCCGATGACTGGCACGCTTTACAACGGCAAACCGGACACTTGCTATTCGGCGCTCGCGATTATCGAACCTCGCTATTACGGGAACTATGATCAATTCAAGGCATTTCATCATGTGATCGATATGTGGACCGGGAAGGTTATCGATTACGACAACCTTGATCACCTGCGCAAACTTCTCGATCGCCACTCACGACGTCGGCTCTGGGCGGATGTTCATGGTGAGGCTGAGATCGTTATCCACAAGGAAGTGGTTGATATGGAGCCGCAACAGCGCGAGCTCTACGACACGTTGAAAGACGAGGCTATTCTAGAGTTAGAGAAATTCTTTGTCGATGGAACCCTACCTGGGGTAGCGTTTACGCGCTGTCGGCAGATTATGGAACACCCGAACTCCTTTCCGGATCTTACCAACCCTAAACAGACGGTCGATCTTATTCCAGGAAAGCGTCCTGGGAAGCTCGACTTGATCGATCTTCACTTGGAAGATCATGCGGTCAATAAAGCCCCGTTGGTCATCTTCGCGTCACTGCTGAAGCAGCAGGACCAGCTACTTGAACTAACCAAAACCTATAACTTGAGGTTCGATATCCTCAACGGTGAGGTGAACCATAAGGATGCCTATGCGATGAGCAAGGCATTTGAGAGAGGTGATCTCGATGGAATAATTGCGAGCCCTATCGTGGCTGATATGGGCCACAACTGGCAGTTCTCGGCAAATAAAGAGGTCTCGCACGCAATATACGCTTCGTTAGATTTCCGTGACAGTTCATTTGTGCAGTCGTATATGCGCTTCATGCGCGAGAAGCGCAGAAGTGCTCTCAGACTCACTGTTATGAAATACCGGGATTCGCTCGACTTTCGGATCGCTACTCTCATCAATAAGAAGTCTCGCGACGCTAACAAGGTTGATCCGACACGTAAAATTCTGGATTTGTAGTCGTCTCTACTAGAGACTACTTCAAGAGGGCTGGGGCAACACCTCGGCCCTTTTTATATTGAATTGCGTCTACTTCTGACAAAACTGGAGACTATCAATGGTTGATGCTGTGACCGCCGCGATCGAAGCCGCTCGCGCGCAAGCTGCCAATGTTCCCGCGCCCATCGTCGCTCACGCCCCTCCGGCGCCCGTCATCGTCGGCTCCGGCCGCGTGAAGTCGCTCGCCGACGCGGTCGAGACCTACGTCGAACGTCCGGACCTGTTCATCAAAGTCGATGAATACGGGATGGAGGTCGGCGAGACGAAGCTGATCGGCGAAATCGAGGGCGTCCTCAATCTCGCCGATCTGAAGTTTCCCGACGTCTGCCGTTACACGACCGCGGGTCAGCACACTTACCTGCGCACTTACGACGGCGTTCGCGAGGTTCGCACCGGCAAGGCGTGGTCTATCGCGCTGGACGAGGCGAAGCGGATCGATCCGAAGGCCGACACTTACCCGGCCGTCGAATACATGATCGTCGTGACCAAACCGATCGTGAACGGGATGAACAAGACGGCTGAGGTCGCGATCGGCCAGCGTGTGGGCAACACGACCTCCCGCACCGGCTTCGACCCGGTGATGAAGGCTGTGAAGGAAGCGGCCAAGCTTTACGGCGTCGACGCTGTCGTGAACGTAAAGTTGATCCATGAACCGCGTAAGAAGGGCTCCAACAATTGGGGCGTCATCAAGCTCGAGGTCCTCGGCCCTGTCGTGGCTGCGTAATTGATGAAGGCTCTGTCCAACGGACAGAGCCTTCTTCCGTTTTACGGAGCCCGTAAATGCCCGACGTTCTTTTCGCCTTTGTCTACACCTTCGCTGCTATCGGCGCCGTCCAGTCCGCTCTGTGGATCAGAGAACCCCTTCGCTGGATGTTCTTTGTCAACCGTGACGGTCGGTCGGGTCGAGCTGAGAAGCATGTGCTCGACGACTCGGAGGACTGAACATGTGGTTTCCTGTTCATATCCATATTCCCGACGCGGCTCTGCCGATCTTGCCACTCGAGGCGGCGCTCGCAATCCTGATCTGGTGGGTGATTTCGGACATTGGACTTCCGGAGCGTGAGAAGGGGAAAGAGCTGCCTTACGTGATCCTGGGCTACGTCGCGGTCTCGATCTTCATTGGAGCGGCGTCCCTCCATAGGTGGGCTCAGTGAGGATTGTCGACGCGCACAATTATATAAGCCGCGTTTTCGAAAAAGATCTATCAGGACGCGCTCCTCGCAACATCATCAATGACATGCTCACCCATCGCGGAGAGCCTGTCATTTGGGTCTGGGACTCTCCTGGCGCGAAGGCAACTCGGCAACGCATCCTGCCTTGCTACAAGTCGAAGCGACTACCGCCTCCTGAAAATATTTGGCCGATCATCTCTCTGATCAAAGAGTCTCTGCAGCACACACCTGTGTTGCAGATTGAGGTGCCACGCTTCGAAGCCGACGACGTTATTGCGACCCTCGTTCGTAAGTTTCCGCACGAGAAGAAGTTCATCGTGTCGAATGACGCTGACCTACGTCAGCTCCTCGTCGTGCCTAATACCGAGATCGAAGCGAAGGAGCCCGCATTCGCGGTGCAGCCTCAGCACATTCGTTTGTTCAAGACGTGCGTTGGCGATCCATCGGACAACATTGGCGGCGTGCCGGGGTTTGGAAGGAAGACGTGGACTGACGTTAACAAAGTGCTCTTAGCCAAAATGCTCGACGACTTCTTTGCGGGAAACGATCCGCAATGGGAGCAACTCGGCATTCCGAAGCGCTGCATCAACTGGATCAAGGACAATCGCACTGCACTGCGCGAGGTGTGGACAGTTGTTGGTCTATGGGATGTCCCACACGACTTGATCAATCGACACACGATCGTGGGCAAACGAGACCCTCTGAAGGTCCAACAGCTACTGGAGCCTTACTACTTATGAGTTCGAACGAAGAAGAGTGGCGTGTTCTGGAGGATATTCCAAACTATGAAGTGTCCTCACATGGACGTGTGCGTCACGTTAAACATCAGCGTATCCGGAAGCCGGGTCGGACTATTTCTGGCCTATTGAACATGACTTTTTCGTTGTGTGGGTTTCCTAAGACCTTCGTTCTCGCTCCTATCATCTGTGCTACTTTTCATCGGCCAAAACCGCATAAGAATGCGATCGTGCGTTATCGAGACGGGGACGGTGACAATTTGAATTTTCGGAATTTGTATTGGGGAAGGAGGGGGCATGCTGATCGATGCCCGTAATTGGGACGAACAGGCTTCCCTGCTGAATGAGCATATCGCAAAAGCCGATTTCATCGGTCTGGATTGTGAGACTCACGACGACAATCGGCACGAAGGTCTCAATCAGCTTTGCGGTTATGATGCGAAGACGAGGAAAAAGAGCAAAACTAAAAAGCTCGTTTTCGACATGCGTCGAACCGAATTATGCGGAGTCTCACTCTACACGGAGAGCATGTCGGAGCCCGTCTATATCAACGTCGGTCACGCCGATGTTGAGAACAGAGTCACGCATGACCAGTTTCGAGCCCTTCTGCCGGTCAAACGACAGGGTGCCTATTGGGTGGCGCACAACGCTCCGTTCGAGACTACAGTATTTCGATCAACCCTTGGTCACGATCTCGTCAAGGACGGTATCATCTGCACGATGCAGATGTGTGTATCTGCTTATGGACCTCAGCAGTACGATCACACAAAGTGGGTGACGTGCGGTGTGGGTGCGATCGAGACACTGATCCCCCAGCTCGTCGATCTGTCGCTGACTGAGTTCGATCCCGAAACCGGGAAGATGTCGAACAAGCTCGAAGAGTTCATCGGGAAGATTACCTCGAAAGAGAGCGACGCCGCACACTCCTACAACGGGCTAATCAACGCGATCTCTTATGGATATGGCTTGAAGCAGGCCGTGAAGTCGCATTTTGGCGTCCATATGACGACGTTCGAGGAGTGCCTGGGTGGCAAGGCCCATATGGGCCAGCTCACCGGCGCCGAGACCGCCGCTTACGGCGGTGATGACGCGTTCTGGGCGCTAAGATTGTTCCGCCATCTGCTCACGATGATGGATGCGGAGACGCTCAAGTGTTTCTTTGAGCAAGAGAATCCAATGATCGGCACCTACGCCGACATCTGGGCCGGCGGCATGCGTGTCGACTTCGACGCGATCGAGCGACGTGTTGTCGTCGAGCGGGAAGAGGCGGCGAAGATCCTGCAGCGGCTTCGCGCCGCCGTGCGGGCGCTGCTGCCGTTCCCCGTGGCGCCCAACGAAGCGCTCGGGAAGCGGGATGAGTGGTATCAGAAGAACCACGCCAAATATCGGACCAACATCACGAAGTGGGCCGAGCTCGATGACGCTTCGACACCGTTCGAGGAGCTATCTCGAGCTGCCGGATCTGTGTCACACAACTGGATGAAGGAGGAGGGCAAGGTCAAATCGATGGGGCCGAACTTCTCTCATTACATGCCGATCAGAACGCTGATGTATGACCTGATCGGCGCCAAGCCGATCATCTATCAAGGTAAGACCCAGAGCGACGGCGAGACGCGCGGTCAGTTGCGTGACAAGCTGACTGACAAGAATGCGATTGAGATCATTGATTGCATTAACGCCCTTTCGGGCGTTGATCAGCGGATGAAACTATTCATCGCGCCCTATCGTCTGCTTACTGATCCGGAAACAAATCGGCTCTATCCGGTGGTCACCTCCATGTTGGCTACGCGCCGTATGGCTGCGAGAGACCCCAACCCAATGCAGCTCGCTAAGCGTGGCGAGTCGACTTATGTCCGGGGCTTTTTTCTTCCGGATGAAGAAGATCATGTGATGGTGTCGATCGACTGGTCGGCGATTGAGCTCGTGGAGATAGGCGAGTTTTCGGGCGATCCGAAATTCATTGAAGCCTTTAGTCAAATCCCCCATCAGGACCTTCATTCGGGCGCTGCGGCGTCGATCTTGGAAGTCGAATGCCCTGGTCTGACGGTTGAGGCCTTTAAGGGCTTGAGACAGGTGAAGGTGTGGGACGAATTCGCAAACCAATATGGGTTGAATGATGTCAACCGACTGGCAACGAACTTGAAGGGTGAAGCTCTCTCAATCGACAAGGCCTATAAGTATTGGCGCACAGAGGTTGGGAAGGGAGCGAACTTCAATTATTGGTATAGTGGATTTCTTACGACGATTGGTGAGCGACTAGGCTGGGGGTCGGAGACTACCCAGGCCGCAACAGAGAAATACGCCAACCACTTTGCTGCTGCTGAGCAGTGGCGTCGCGATACGATCGCACGAATTAAACAAGACGGATTTATCCGTCTGCCTGATGGCCATTGCTATACCAAGTATGAAGCGACTGAGCAGTGGTTCCTCGAGTGGCTTGCTAAATTCGGCGCCGACACTCCCAATGATCAGTTGAGAAACTATCACTCGATCATTCGCAAGATTGGTCAGCGTATCGCTCGCCGCGCCGGCAATCAGACGGTGAATGCCTTCATTCAAGGAACCTGCGCGACGATCGCGAAACGGTCTATTCGACGAGTCGATACGAAGATCAAGCAAGACGGGTTCCAAGCACGTTTCATGATCCCGGTCCATGACGAATTGATCTGGTCTGTTCATCGTAAGGAAGTCGCGGACTTCATTCCGATGGCTCGTGGCGTCATGATTGATCACCCAGACATCTTCCAGAAATGCAAACTCGACGCGTCTCCTTCGGTTGGACTCACGTTCGAACCGTGGAATGAGAACAAGGCGCCGACAGGTCAAGTCGAACTGTTCGAGTTGCCGAAACAGATTGTTGGCGAGGAGTGGGCCGACAAGCGTGCTGATTCTAACAAGACCCGAGAGGTGATCGATTGGCTCTTCGAGCAGAGGAAGAAAGCAGCTTGACTCAAGAACAGGTTGCTCATTTAGCGAATACCGTAATTTCTATTCTAGGCCCGACCGCAACTGACGCGAACGTCATTCTCCTTCTCACATCTACACTGATGACGTTTCTGAACTCACTTCCCCCAGATCGTCAGACAGCGTTCATCATATCGATTAATCGCAACCTGAACACGAAGCCAGTTTTCGATCCGAACTGTTGCTCCTCTTGCACAGATGGGAATGAGATCGTCGACACTCTTATCGACAAGCTAGCTCATATTCCGGAAACCGTTGCTCTTCGAACGCTCGCGCATCTCCTCCGCGGTCTTCTTAACTCTACCAGAGACGATGATCTGGCCGGGGACATTGAAGAGGAATTGGCGGAGATTTTATTTCCGACACCGAGTCCAGAGGAGATCCGACATTGAATGAAGTTCCAAACGCATCTGAGTATGACCGCGCGGGTATGGCGTGGGCGCTGATTGAACACGTCTGTCACGGCGCCGCTGCTCGTAATGGGTGGTGGACCGATCTCAAGACGGGTGAGTCTCTGATCGGTAAGCGCAACGTCGGTGAGATGCTGTGCTTGATTCACAGCGAGGTCAGCGAAGCTCTCGAGGGGCACCGCAAGAACAAAATGGATGACCATCTTCCGCATCGAAAATCAATGGAGGTCGAGCTCGCTGATGCGATTATTCGTATCGCTGACCTCGGCGCTGCTCTTGGATTGGATGTCGGCTCGGCGCTCGCAGAGAAGCTGCTCTACAACGATCAGCGACTGGACCACAAGCGCGAGGCTCGCCTTGCCGATGGGGGCAAGCAGTTCTGATGCTCAGCAACCCTATCTATAAACGAGATGCGAGCGGCCGTGTGCGCATTTGGCAGTATGAAGTCCAAGGCCCATGCTGGCGCACGCTGTCAGGCCTCCCAGGGGGTGAACTTCTTACCACTGGCTGGACGACCTGCAAGCCGAAATCCCAGGACACTGCCGAAGAGCAGGCCCTTTTCGAGGCGCAGGCCGAGGAGAAGAAGAAGCTCGATCGCGATTACCGATCGACGATCGACGACGTCGATCGGCCTCGCGACAGTGTCGTCAAGCCGATGCTCGCGCACAAGTTCGAAGGGTGGGTTGCTGGGTGGAAGAATATCTACTGCCAGCCCAAACTCGATGGCATTCGCTGTATCGCAACGGCGAACGGGCTGTGGAGCCGGCAAGGGAAGCCGATCGTCTCCTGTCGCCATATTGAGCAGTCGTTGGCGCCGCTGTTCCAGCGGTGCCCGACGCTGATCCTCGATGGCGAGCTCTATAACCACGAGCTCAAGGACGACTTCAACACGATTACCTCAGTCGTGAAGAAATTGAAGCCGTCTGAGGAGGACTTCGAAAAGGCTCGATCACTGATCCAGTATCATGTCTATGACATGCCATCGCGCGATGGCATGTTCGGCGAGCGTCTCGAACAGATTAGGTCGTTCAATCTTGACCCCAATAGTCCCCTCAGAGAGGTGCATACACTCCATTGCGCGACTGAGCGGCTGCTCAACGATCATTACGAGTGGTGTCTGCAGGATGGATTCGAGGGTCAGATCATTCGCCTGAACGGCGCCTACGAACAGAAGCGATCGAAGCTGCTGTTGAAGAGGAAAGAGTTCCTCGACGAGGAATTTGACGTGATCCGCGTCGAGGAGGGGCAGGGCAACTGGGCGGGATACGCCAAGCGCGCCGTGCTGCGTTTGAAGGATGGCCGCGAGTTCGGCGCCGGCATTCGTGGGACCCAGGGTTTCTGCTTGCAGCTCCTGCACAGCCCGACGCCGTCGAGCGCCACCGTGCGCTACTTCGCGCTCACGCCTGATGGCATGCCGCGATTTCCAGTCGTCACAGCGTTTCATGAAGGGACGAGGTTGTGACGATCTACATCGCGAGCAAGACCTATCACGCTCCACTGTGGAGAGATCTGAGAACACAAGGCATCCCCATCATTTCAACTTGGATCGACGAAGCTGGAGATGAGGAATCGTCCTCATTTGAGGACCTTTGGCGTCGGTGCATTGATGAGGCGTCCAGCGCGCAGTTCACGATTGTGTATCGTGCTTCTGGGGATGTTTTGAAGGGGGCGCTGATCGAGGTTGGAGCAGCGCTTGCATCAGGACGTCAGGTGATTGCGGTTGGGTGTGAGGGTTTCACATTCACACATCACAAACAGGTTCAACACGCTGCATCGATGCAGGAAGCTCTCAAAATATGTGAAGGAGAGAAACTATGAAAGTCCTACTGGTTTGGGAAGAAGTTCCCGAGAACACCAAATTTTATGTGCTTGAAGGCGAGATTGCTGATCTCGCTCTTAAATGCGCAGGCCAGTATGTCAACACGGTCGAGGAGACCGACGAGATTGAGCAGTTGAGCGAGGCGATTGGTGGTCATCCCTCGTTCGGCATCGACGAGCCGATCGAGGGTCCGTTCGATAAGGTGGTTGTTGCAGGGTTCATAATGTGATGGCGAATCCTCAAATCACCATGACTGTCGGAGCTCCAGGCTCCGGCAAAACGACCTATGCTCGATCGCTAGATCCAACCGAATGGGTCATCATTTCGCTCGACGATATTCGAGCGTCGCTCTTTGGGTCCAAGCAAGTTTACTGGAAACACGTTGGGGAAAATCCCTGGATGCGTGATCTGATTCACACAGTTCAGAGAGGGATGCTGAGATCGGCGCTCAAACTCGAAAAGAACGTCGTGCTTGCGAACACTCACACCAATCCTGAGTCATGCCATGACGTCATAGACATACTCGTCACTCACAGGATCGAGCCCAAGATTGTCGTCTTTGATGTTCCTTGGGAAACACTCGTAGCTCGTGAACAAGTGCGCACCGCGGAAGATGCGGTCGGCCAAACGTTCCTTCGACAATCATATGAGCAACAATGGGCACCCAATGCGTGGTGGAGGTCAATGCCGAATGTGGAATTTAACCACCAAGCAGAAACTCGCGCTTAAAGCGGTCGATGACCACATCAACGGTTATCGACCGCTCACGATCCAAGGTCAGTATTTCGGAGCGGTGAAGGCTCACCGTTTTCACCTCGACGATACGGATCTCACACATCAAGTCCGAGCGTTGATGAAGCAGGGCTACGTTCGGTGGCGCAACAAACAGCTAGCTTTTACTGAGAAGGGGAATGAGGCTCTAGGATGACCACTATCTCTGCACAAAGTGTTCTCGCGTCCAAGCACGCGATCACCGGCGACCGGATCGACACGCTGCTGTTGCGCTATCCGCGCTGCATTCACTCCGAGTTTATGACGCATCGCATGTTCAGTCGGAACGCAGCGTCGTCGCGCGCGATTCCTGTCGAGAAGCTGATACAAGATGTGCTCGACGACCCGTTCGTGCCGCTGCATTGGGGCAAGAACCAGAAGGGGATGCAGGCGAACGAGGAGTGCAATGAGGAGGTTCGAGTCGATGACCGTCCAGGTTATGAGCCACTTCCGCGTCAGCTAGCTTGGCTGCTTGCTCGTGATCAAGCAGTTGAAGTGGCGCGGGCTTTTGCCGAGGCCGGCTATCACAAGCAGATCGTGAACCGGCTGCTTGAGCCGTGGATGCACATCACCGTCGTCTGCACCTCGACTAATTGGTCGAACTTCCTGGCGCTGCGCGATCATCCCGACGCCGAGCCGCACATTCAGATGCTTGCGCGCGAGGTTCGAAAGGCGCTTGAGGGCGCTGAGGTGCGGCTATTGGCGCCGGGTGAGTGGCATTTGCCGTTTGTGATTGACGAAGACCGCGGGAGGGCGTGGAAGCACACCTACCAGAGTGGAGTTCCTCCCGAAGGGAGGAAGTCGGAGGAGGTGAGACAGAGCCTGATCAAGCTCTCTGTTGCTCGCTGCGCCAGTACCTCGTATCGAACCGTCGATGGCTTCGACATGACGTTGGAGCGTGCTATCGAGCTTCACGACAAGCTGCTCAACAGTAACCCGATGCACGCCTCGCCGTTCGAGCATCAGGTTCAGGCGGACGAAGTCCTCGGAGATGAGGGTTGGGGGTGTTACGTGCATCCCGAGCAGCACGGCAACTTCACCGGCTTCCGTCAGTATCGAAAGATGCTTCCGGGAGAGTGCCGATGATTCATGGCATCCCCGCAGACCGCGCTGCGCTTCTTCGCAATCCTACAATCGAAGGTGCGATGAAGTTCTGGAACCGTCAACTGCTCGGAAACCCTGTTGAGCAAGAGACTGCGCTTGCGGGTCTGTATAAGGCACGCCTGCAGTGGAAGGGTTAAACGAAGCAAATGATCAAAGAGAGCAAGAAGTGGCTCGCGGATCACGGCTATGGGCCGGTTCCGCATGTTGATCCTAACGCACCCATGGCTCAACCTCTTCGAAAGCAGTGACCAGTGAACTCTTGGGACCTCCGCTTCCTCCGGCTCGCCAAAGAGATTTCGACGTGGTCGAAAGACCCATCAACGCGAGTTGGCGCCGTCATCACGAACAACCGGAACCAAATCCTCTCACTCGGTTTCAACGGGTTCCCGAGGGGGGTCAATGACGATGATCGTCTCAACGATCGGGACACGAAACTCAAGATGGTTGTTCATGCGGAAGCCAATGCGCTCTTGAATGCATCGTGCTCTCTGCGTGACTCGGTCGCTTACATCTATCCGTTCATGCCGTGTTCGAATTGCGCCGGACTCCTGATCCAGGCCGGCGTCAAGCGCGTCGTGTCGATCATGAACGATAACCCGCGGTGGCAGGAGAGCTTTAAGCTGACGCGGCGGATGTTCGTTGAAACCGACGTCGAGCTGATCCTCTATGACGCCGACTCTATCAGAGATTTGATTCAGATGAGTGCGTAGCTGTGTCATCGTGCCCGAATGAAAAATTCGGGCAAGCCCTCAGAGCAAATATTTGAGGACTATTTTGCGTCGCTCGGCAAGCGAGCCTATCTGCATCGCCTTGTCGACGCCGCAGAGGTTAGGGGCCGCACTGGAAAGATTGGGCAGGTGCGCTCGGCGCCTGCGGACTACATCGTTACGTGTGATGGTCAGACCTTCTATGCGGAAGTGAAGTCGACCATTCACAAGACGCGCTTCGCCTTCTCCCTCTTACGAACCTCACAAACGGCTGCGGCAAAACAAGTGCTCGCGGCTGGGGGAGATTACTTTGTCTACATACACTCCATAGTGAGGAACGAATGGTTCAGGGTGCCATACAAGAGCTTGAAGTCGTTGCAGCCGGAGGCTTCATCGATCAAGTGGTGCGACCTCAGTTGGTCGCAGACGAAGGTCGGTATTTTACCGACGTGATGGTTGATCTTGAGACGACGGGAACGGACCCCTCTCACAACCATATTGTTCAGCTCGCCGCTGTTCGTTTCAATATTGAAACGAAGGAGATCGATGCGAAGGAGATGTTCGATCGTTGTCTCCTACCCGTTGGCAGTTCCCGTTTTTGGGATGAATCCACGAGAACATGGTGGAGTCAGCAGAAGGCTGGCGTTCTAGACGACATCCTTTTCCGTGGAGAAGATCCGAAAACGGTGCTGCTCGCCTTCACGAACTTCCTAGCTCGCACACGCTCGCCCAGGCCGGTGAGGTTGTGGGCGAAGCCGATCAGTTTCGAATGGCCGTTCCTGCAGAGTTACATGCGCGAATACGGTGTCGAGATGCCAATCCCATATTGGAATTGTGAAGACCTCAACAGCTTTATCGATGGACGCAGTCGCGTCTATCGCAGCCGAAAGGACTTTTGGGCTGACATTCCATTCGAGGGTGATCAGCATAACGCCCTTCATGATTGCATCCACCAAATTAAGGGAGCGTTTGCGGCGTGACGGCGCGCATGTCCGTTCCTTGCCCCGAACGGCCTGAGCTCGCAGCACTTATCGAGCGCACCAAGCAACTCTGGGGCACGCTCAGCGCCCCAGAGAAGGCCGAGCTCATTCAAGCTCAACGTCGCTCATGGGTGATTGGGGAGATGCTCCTCGAGCACCCAGAAATGACGCGAGAATATGCGGAGTGGATTCTTGATCAAGTTACGACTTAGCACTGCACTCGTCGCTCTTTTTGTCGCGACGTCACCTGCTTCAGCCAACTTGCACCCTTTTAATTGGCAGTGGATGTTCCGCGGCCCTGAAGCGAGACAGCCTTATAAGACCGCTGTTACGATCACGCGGGCGTCCTGGTATGGCGGAGGCGAACGCCTGAGCCGACATAGCGCCAACGGCGAGCGCTTCAGTCCGAATGGACTGACGGCTGCACATCGCAGCCTGCCTTTCGGAACGCGACTTCGTGTCTCCTACAACGGACGATCAGTCGTCGTGCGTGTCACGGATCGCGGCCCCGCAAAACGTACTGGACGGTCGTTGGATCTATCTCGCCGCGCCGCGGCGCAGATCGGTCTGATCGGCGCCGGCGTAGGCGTGGTGCAGATGGAGGTGCTTCGTTGACCTTCAAATTGCTTGGAGACACACATCTTGGTCGAGAATTTATCCGGAATGTCCCCCTGTCCCGTCGCGGAGAGCGCGAGCGGCTTGTCTGGGCCGATTTCAAAGCCCAACTCGATCCTTCAGGTTATTCTCAGCACATCATGCTCGGAGATCTCTTCGATCATTCCCGAGTATCATTTGAAACCATCGTGCGCGCGGCCCGTATCTACCGACAAACAGCTTCCGCAAGTCCAGACTGTCGATTCTTTATTCTAGCTGGTAACCACGACCTGTCTCGCGATCTTGAAGCGGTCTCGGCGTTCGAAGTTTTTGAGCTGCTTGTTGCTTCGATGAAGAACATCGTGGTTGTGAGGGAACCTCTCGTCGTCGATGACATGCTGCTCGTTGGATGGCACCCGACGAAGTCTGCAGCAGAGCTGGTTTCGTCGGTCACGCAAACCAGCCTGACATATTACTTCGGTCACAATGACGTCGACGCACGGTCAGACCCATTCAACCTGATCCCCACCAAGGAGTTGGCGGCGCTGGGCGTCACTCACGCCTACACAGGGCACGATCACACACCGCGGCAGTTCTCCAGAGATGGCGTCGAAGTCATTCTGCCGGGGTCTCTGCAGCCGTATTCGCACGGGGAAGACCCCTGCGGCTATTTCTACGTCACCGTTTCGCTCGACGAGGTCACGCAAACCCCTGAACTCTTCAAAGACAAATGCGTTCGAATCCGGCTGAAGCCAGGGGAGATCTTCGATCTGCAGCTTGATTGTCTGCAGCTTCAGGTCGAACGGGCTGAGCAAACAGATCAGAGCGAAGATCTTGATGTGTCGCTCGGCGATTTTAATCTCCAGAAGATTTTTGATGATGTCGTCGAGGAGTTTTCACTCCCTGCGACTGTTGCCGAGCCTTTGAGAGAGAAATGGGCAACGACTTTCCGCTCCGAGGGTTGAGACTGATCCGTTCTAAAGTAGTCCTAGACTACGCCGAGTTCCAACTTCTGGAATACCTTATCGAACGTGCGGAGCAGAGGAATTATTGGGATTCGCTACTACGGGCCCGAGCGCATGATCACGTTGATCTGATGCTTCAGAACATCATCATGAAGACGCGATGGGCGGGGCTTGAGGAAGCACTGAAGAGGTTGAAGGAAGAGGTCGATGCTGAAGAGCCTGTTGTATAGTGTCACTTTTCCGGCTACTGGACGCTCCCTAACGGGAGCGTTTGAGTTTGAGAAGGGCACTTACGCTATCACCGGAGTCAATGAGTCAGGCAAGTCATTCTGCATCGAGATGATCAGGTTCTGCCTTTTTGGCTCGGCGGCGCTTCGAGGGAAGGCCGACGATTATAAAGGCCTCACAGCGACCCTTAGCCTCGCGCTCAAAAACACCGATTACACAATCACACGCACCCTCACGTCAGCTAAGATTGAGAGTGAGGGCGCCACGCTCGCGGTGGGTGTGAGGCCCACAAATTCAAAAATCCTCTCGATCTTGGGTTTTGATCTCAACGTTTTCGATGTCGCGTGCTGCGCTAACCAAGCTGACATTACACGGTTCGGGGACCTTGGTTCGGCGGAACGTAAGCGCCTCGTCGATGATGTGATCGGGCTCAGCAAAATTGACACGATCGTCAAATGGGCGTCGGAGCAGCGACTGCTCCTCGGCCGGGAGGTCGAGGTGCTCGAGCGCGGGCTAGTCGAGCCGATCGTGCCGACGAAACTCGACAACTATGCACCGGCTGACGATTTGCAGCGACACGTCGTCTCGCTTCGTGAGCAGAAGTCAGAGTTTGACCGGCTCGTCGGGTGGTTGGTGCATGACCGCGTGGCGCCGATCGAACCGGCGGCGCCTGCGGTCGAGATGACCGAGGAGCAGCTCGAGGCCGAACTGGCGGCGATCGACGCCGCGGCGGCCGAGCGCCGGCACATCGAGCGTCTACCGATTGTCGACTTCGACGTCGCTGCGGTGCGTGCTGATTGGGAGGCATACGACCGCTATTTGGAACGTGAGCGGTTCGAGAGGACCCATCCGCTACCGTCACTGACACGCGAAGAGCTCCTTGCTCAGGAGCAGCAGGCCGAGCAATGGAGCCGATTGCAGGACCTGCGCGAGCAACACACGCGCGCGCTCGAATCTCTTGAAGTCGATTGCCCGAGCTGCGGCCACCATTTCCACCTTGATCATGCCAAGATTGCTGAACTGGAGGCGATGATCGCCGAGATTGGCGCCGTGTTCGAACCCGCGTCAACATATCTTGAACGGCAAGCTGCAGCGCGTGAGCTTGAAGATTGGAACAATCCCGCGACGCTTACTGATTGGGAGCGCGTCAAGGACACCCCGCCCGCTGAACGCCCGCCCGTGGCCCGTGAGCGTCTCAAGGACGCCGTGGAGGGCATTACGCCCGCCGAACGCGAGCGACGACTCAGCGAGCTCCCGCAGGGCCGCGATAGGGGCATTGTCGCGGGCGAGCTCCAGAGCCTGCGCGAGTGGCGCGTCCGCTGCGATCGATACGTGACGGACCTAGAGCAATTTCAGGCATGGAAATTGGAACACAACATTAAGGGGGTCCGTGCCGCGGAGCTCGCCCCCCTTATCGGGACGCTGCCGGACATCGAGCGCCGCCTGAACGAGGCCCGGATCTACGAGCAGCAGCTCCTCGCCATCCATAAAGCAAAAGCGGACTATGACGCGCGCACCGCGGAGGTCGCCGGCAAGAAGACTGAGGTCGAAGCTTGGAAGACCGCCGGCGCCGTCCTCGCCGAGGTGCGGACGCGTGTGAAAACCTATCTCGTTCCCAGCCTCTCCAAAGTGGCGAGCCATCTGCTTTCGCAGATGACGGGGGGTCAGCGATCATCGATCATGGTCGATGAGAACTTCGAGATCATGGTCGACGGGCAGCGGCTCGACACACTGTCTGGATCTGGGAAAGCGTGCGCCAATCTAGCGCTGCGCATTGGGCTCGGGCAGGTGCTGACGAACAACGTCTTGTCGCTCTTCATCGGCGACGAGATTGACGCGTCAATGGATGAAGATCGTGCGGCATCGACACAAGACTCTCTAGGGAGTCTGACGCAATCGATCTCCCAAATCATTCTGGTTACTCATAAGATTCCTCAAGCCGACAAGGTAATTCGCCTGATGGCTGGAGGATAAGTTGTGAATGACGAGCTACTGCGGCAGGAGCTGAAGAGGCATAGTTATAACGTTTCAAAAACAGCCAGGGTTCTTGGGATCGATTACTTTGATCTAGTGAAACGACTTCACCCATCGAACGAGTCGATGCGCCAACTCACCATTCCGAAAGGAGGGTATCCCGAGGACATCACGACGCTTGGGAAGCCTGGGATGGAAAGTTATGTCATCGCGGTGAAGAAGATCACCTACAATTGGCCCGTCCAGTTCATGAATGCGATCCATAACGCTCGTCGAAAATACGACGACGGCACTCATGAGATGTGTCAAGAAACTCGTTCTGATGGGTGGATCGTTCTGTATCTCATCCCGCGCAAGCACCCCGACAAGAACCGTCAACCCTACTTCTTCAGGCGGGGGGTGTGATGCAGAAGAGACGTCACTCTATTTGGGAAGCCCTGCTGAACACAATATCGGGGTTTTTGGTCTCGTTCTTCCTATCGCTTGCTGTGCTTCCGCTGTTCGGGTTCCCTGCGTCGGCTGGACAAGCTTTCAGCATCACTATGATCTTCACCGTTGTTTCGATCGTGAGGTCATACTTCTGGCGCCGCCTGTTCAACTGGCTGCATGTGACGGGGAGGTTGTCATGAGCGCTCTTCGTTTCAACAAGGGAAAGTTCTTGATGTCGCTCGTGCCGACGTCGCTGCTCCGCTACACTGCTGCAGGACTGACCTACGGCGCCATCAAGTATAACAAAGACAATTGGCGCACGGGGTTCGAATATCGATCCTTGCTCGACTCTCTCAAGCGCCACCTTTCGGACTTCGAAGACGGCAAGGACTTCGACGAGGAGAGCGGCCTTCCTTCACTGGCGCTGATCGCCACCAACCTTGCGTTTCTGATCGAACATTGGGACAAGGGGCTGGGGAATGATGATCGAGTGATCGTCGGAGAGGGGAGAGTCCTGGAGTTCAAAACGCCGAAGTTGGACTCGAAAGATCTAACGGCGGAAGAGCTTCAGAAGCTGTTGGAAGAGGGGACCGTCGTCCATGACCGCTGAGGAAGAACTCATCACGAAGGTTGCACTTGCGATAAGCGGATCGGGCGTCGTGTCTCCTGCATCACTGCGGAAGGCGCGCGCCGCCGTTGATGTTGCTCGCCCTATTATCGAGCGAGAGATACTGGAGAAGATGGGAACAAGCGCTACAGTTAGCGTGAAACACTCTCCAAGGGCACAACCTCTCCCCGAGGTGCCTTAAAGCTACATCGGATGGCCTGCAGCATACGCAGACCCTCCTTTTTCAAGTCCTCATTCTGAACTGTGTCCAGCGTCTTAACCAATGACGCGTAGGCCATTGCGCGCGCGGCTACCTGATCCTCGATCGCTAGAGGGTCGAGACCTTCACTCTCCGTCTCGTCGCTCACGGGCTTTTCTCCAGATCTCAATCCAAACCTGGATGGTCTTGGACATCACGAAGACCCCCGCCAGCCACGGGCCGAGCAGCACGGGGATGTCGTGCGTTTCCTGTAACCATTTGACCCACCACGGAGCTGAGCCGACAGCCCCAGCCGCGGCGAGCGCGATCTTGTCGCTGATCGTTGGAAACAGGTCGTTCAGGGCCTGCAAATGATGCTGCGGAGTCGACATTAGAATATCTCCCACCACGCTTTGGTTTTGGGCTCAGGCGCCGCAAGCCGCTCGTCACGATCCTGACGCCAGTCGACAAGAGCCTTCTGACGACCGGCGCAGTCGACAAGGTATGCCCGATCGCGGCTCCAGAGCCTCTCCGCCTCGCCCGCGCTCACGGCGCGGCCCGGAAGCACGCCTGGACGACGACACGGCTCCTCCAGAGGAGCCGGCGGGGGCGAGAGCGTGGGTGGGGCGCTAACGTACTTTGTTGAGCCGGCGCATCCCGTCAGCGTCAAAACAAGCGCGAGCATCGTTGCGGTGCGAGTCAGCGTCATTTTCGGCAAGCCTCTTCTCAACGTCAGTCTTCTCGGCGCGCAGCGTCTTGATGGTGCGATCCGCCTGAATACGAGCAGCCTCGAGCGCGTCGAGCTGCCGTTCCTGTTCCGCCGCCGCGGCGGCAGTGATCTGCTGCTCACGCGCGTTGTAAGTCTCGCGCCATTTGGCGGAGGTCGAGAGGTGCGCCCAAAGAGCCCCGATGCTGAGGCCGATGATGAGGGCGCCAATCCAGGTGGTGGCAAACTCGAAGACCTTGGACGCGATCGTCTTCAGGATCAGGACATAGCTCACTGTGGCAGATCCCCATTTTGCGCCTTCTTGACGCGTTCATCGATGATCGTGTGGATCGCGTTCCAGCCGTAGTAGAGGGTCACGAGGAACACGACGGCGGCGAGCGCGCCGAGGATGATGATCCAGTGCGACGCAAACCACTCGGCGATGTCTGATAGGGCCGAGACGCTGTCCTTAGCCTGTGAGACGGCGTCAGCCGTTTCTGAGATGCTTTGCGCGGTAGTCTGAACCTGATCCAGCGTGCCTTGCGGATCGGACACTACCGTGCCAGCCGTGCCGGCGCCGGTGACGGCGCCAGTGACAACGACCTTCTTGAGCATTGACGCCGCTTCCGCCGTCTTCGAGCCCATGGCGAGCAGATCTTTATTGGTCAGCTCCTCGAGGGGTTTCGCCTCGGCGGAACGGTCGTGCATGACGGCGGATTTGAAGTGCGCCATCGGGAATGCGGGACCGGGGTCGCTCTTGCGCGTCGGCGCAATGTCCTCGTGCCCGACGATATTCTCCTCGGCGATGTTATAGGTGTGCTGGATCGCGCGAGAGACCTCGATCAGAGCATCGAGCTGCTCCTGCGGATACTCCTGCCAGTGCGTCGTTGACGGCCACAGCTTCTGCCGACCTTCGACGGCTTCCTTCTTTGGACACTCACGCGACTTCGCGACCTCGAAATAGAACTTGCCATCTCCCTTCTTGACGAGCGGTCCGGCGTTGACAAGCTCGATGCCGATCATGAAGCCGTTGCACATTTGGCGCCCGCGCCAGGATGATGGTCCGGCGTGCCAACACACGGCGCTCAGGGGCGCGAGCTGGTAGACGGTCCCGTCCCGATCGATGACAAGATGCGCGGAGGCCTTTGCGGAGCCGGTTGTCAGAGTGGAGATAGCGCTCTCGGCGTTTAGAGAGGCTGTATAATGGATGGTGAGGCCTATAGGTGTTTTGAGAACACGCCCTGAAGACAACTTTTTCGTCGGCCGTTGGTCGACCTTCTCACCATTGTGATACAGGAGATGGTTCTTGATCGAGAAGGTCATAATTAACTCCGTGCGAACTCGCCGAAATGCCTCTGCGCTGCCTCGGCGTATTTTGCTGAGGCAAGTTCTGCAGAAGTAAACGTGCCAAGATAGATAGGCTTACCCAGAACGGTAATGCGGGCGATGTAGTTCCCAGATGTTACCTGTCGGACACCCTTGACCCCGAGCTCATTATCGCAACGGGCGGTCATATTCGCCTTGTTTTGGGAATGAGTAGCCTTGCGAATATTGTCCCACTTATTATTGTTCCGGGTAAGGTCTCGATGATCAATTTTGTCTGAGGGCCATAACCCTGTCATCCAGAACCATGCGAGTATGTGGGCTTTATAAGAACGTTCAAAAATTTCTATCTGGACATACCCTTCATTGTTAAGCGAACCTGCTTGGGTTCCAGCCCAGCAAAAGTTCCATTGCCGACAGGTTCGTTCAGCAGGACGTTTTTCCGTATTACGGAAAAGGTCAGGTGTCCGAACACGCCAAGTGAACACACCTGTTTCAGGGTCGTAATCCAGCAGCCGTTTGAGAAGCTCTTGGGTGAGTTCGCGCTTCATTTGCGTTCCCCCACAACCTGTGCAGGGGGCGCGTCTCCATAAATTTCGACGTAGGCCGCTCGGATTTGCTGCAACAGCCAATCGCTGGACGACGTCTTCTTCAGACGCGCAAGAGCCGCCAGCTTCAGGCGGTCTTCCAAGGTCCCGTAAGATGCGATCAAAACGCTGCGAGCCATGCCAAACCATATGGTTTGGCGTGCTAGTAAGGTTTAGTAGGGCTACAACTCTGAGCTCGCTTCAAGCAATGTCGTGGACGTCAAACCGCCCAACGCAGGTTGACCTGCAATCAGACCGGAGAATCCCCCCAGCGATGTTTGAAAACTATTGACCGTCGTAGTGTCTCCCGTTTTACTCAGTGCAGCAGCAGCAGGGAATGATGTTCCGATCAAAAACTCGTTCGTCCCATTTAAGGATGTAACGATTAGCGCCAAAGTAGGGGAGGCTCTTTTGACGCTTAGTCGCCCGGCAACTCTCACTTGGGTGGTTGATGTGACAATGCCAGACAGGCCTTGCAGAGGGACCCTCTCATAATAGTGCAGACAATCAGCAAGGATATGGGAGTAGCTACAATATTCAAAGGGTGTTGCAATCGAACCGATCTCACACTGCAGACTGCTGAACTTGGCGGTGATATTACCCGGAGCACCAACTTTCATTAGATATAACTGGAACGAACACCCATTAATGAGGTTGGCTGTATTCGCTGATGGGATTATAACCGTTACTTTCCCGGCACTACTGGGAGGAGTGAATGCAATTGTCGCGGCCGTTGTGGTATAATCATTTGAATCTACCCCAGAATTAGTCAGTAGAATTAGCTGCCCAGATATGGTTCCGGCACTAGGCACTGCCTCAAGATCAAACGAGACGGCGATAGATTGTCCTGCAGCATGTCGAACCGCATTACTGGAAAGCCGTTGCTCTAAAATAAGATTACCATTTACAGCTACAGCCGTCGCCTGAAGTTGGATCGCTTTTGGGGAACGAAACCCTATCGGCGATGCTACTTGAGAAACTGACATCGAAGCGACGCTTGTCGACAGTCTCCATCGATCCGTAAGATATTTAGGTGTCCCTGCCACTACGGTCGTCGCTGTTCCTCGTTGCCACACATCGAGAGAACCGTTGATGAAGAGGTTCCTTCCTGAGTAACCAGGAGAGCTAAGGCCGAATGGATGATCAACGACGCCGGTCGTCTTGTCGATCTGGATTGTGTCCAGCAGAGACCCATCAACGGCGCCCGAGGCGCCGACAGCGATCGAAGGAACGCCTCCAGATATTTTGATCTTCAGACGGGCCGTTGAGTCGTCGATCGTGCGACTAAGATCCGGATCTGTGTCTGTTCCCTGATTAAGCAAGTCCTGGATCGCCTTCGCCACCGAGCCCTGAGCAGGGATCGACATGCGGATGATCGCGTAGGCGACGCCGGTTTGAGCTGTTGCCGTCCATGGCCGCGCCAGTTTCAGATGCGTGGCATCCGTCACTTCGACGATCGGAATCGCGTCGATGCCGTCGACGATAAAAAGGTCGCCACGGCCGGCGACGTATTCTGAAACGAGTGTGTTGGGGTTTGTGGTGACGAGCTGCGTCCCGGCGACTGTAACGTCGCGAGAACCATTGGCGATCGTCGCCGCGCCTTGTGTCCAATCTGGGAGACCGCGGCCTGAAACGATCGGCATTTCTCTACCTCAATGCTTTCTCGGAAGTTGCATTGCGGATATGGTGCTTGCTCGCTTGACGATCAACCTCGATCTGCGCAAGCACCGCGTTGGCGCGAGCCGCGTTCTGAATAATCAGCGCCTTCAGTTCACCCACGGTGATCCCGCGCATTGCAGCCTCAGCAACAAGAGTAGGGTGATTGCCTTTGCGCTTCGCCCACTTTAGCTTCTCGCTATAAAGCACCTGCAACAACGGGGCATATTGCGCATCGAGCTGAGTAAGCGCATTCTGCCGCAATGGCTCGAGATCAATTTTGGATGATAGCTTCAAGAGTGAAATCCTTCTTGATGTAGCCCGAGCACTCGATCTCGAACCGATACGACCCCTCGGTCTGCGGAGTGAACTCTAGTGTTGTGGAGGCATCCATAGTGCCCTGTGCCACGCCGTTGATTGAGATAAGACTCCCATCAGGCACGCCGGCAATAATGGACTCGACGTTAACTGTAAGCGCAGGAGGAATAACAAGGCCCATAGGGACACGCTGACGAATAGTCAGATCAGGAAGAACCTCAATCTCATTAATAGGAATGGTCTCATTAGTTAGAATAAAGTTGGTGATACCCTCTTGTTCGAGAAACTCTTGATACGTTGGGGGAGCAACATTGATAATATGCTGTACCTGATACGTTGCCGGATCATAAAACACGAACATTATCTTCCCCTTTATCGTTGAAGAACTGCATATGCAATATCCCAATTTAGTGTAGCACCTCCCGTTCCTGCGCTTGGGTATTCTACTGCAAGAATAACGTGAGTGGTTGTAGTTCCAACGGAAAAACATACTCCAACAGGATTGATAGTATCCCCTGCCAAATAAGAGTATTTTGCGCGAGCATCCCCTCCTGCCGTGGGTCGCACACAATAAAGGACTTGAGGGGGTCTCGTAAACGTTTTACCAAATGGAATGTACTTTACGTAACGATAATAGGCGGTTGAACCGAATATCCTAACGCTCCAACCGCTCCAACCGGAAAATACATTATACGTAGCAACTACAGTAGCTGCACCGACACCCTCAAATGCCCAACTCCCGTCAAGAGAGGCCACCCCAGTCATATAAACTCCATTATACTTATCAGAAAATCCATCAAAAGCTATACCCGTAAGAGGAGCAGATGTTATATCGTATCCAGGTCGAGAGACCTTAAAGGTCGTAGAAGATACAGCTACACGTTGAACCATTTTTTCGGATCCCCTAGACTAAAGACTGACGAAATAAACTATAATGAATTGTAATATTACCCATTGTTAACGTTGAGGTTGGATATTGCAAACCAACAGTTCCATTCGGATATCGAGTATCAAGATCAGGAGTTGGTCCTGCCCACTCTATTCGAAATGTTATATAGATATAAGTCGCATCAATAAGTATACGAGGAACTGGGACACCCGCGGCATTTTTTAACACACTAATATTAGCGAGCGGAACAAATCCTAACCCATGTGCGATAGTGGTTTGATACAGTGCCCACCCATTTACATATAATGAAGCTCCATAGATCTCATCTGTATAACGATAGCTCGGAACTCCGTTTGTCCAATTGAGAACCTTCACTACAGCCCCTGGTTCAGCATAACTTATTAAGCTCAAAAGAACTGGGGTCATACTTCCTTGCAGGATGGGTTGGGTATTAATCCTATCAGTATCAACTAAATAGTCATCAAAATTCATTGACGATGAAACATCTTTTGTCGCCTTTGTCACCCATAACCCTGTGCTGGAACCCTTCTTTCCAAGAATTACCCGAGCGACCATTAGAATGCCCTCACGCCATACACGATGTATCTTACAGTTGCTGTCAGTTGTGTATAGAGGTATAGAGAGGTTGTTGCGATATTGACTTGAAATAGGGGCATTGTAGCTTCCGTCTGAACATACGCAAAATTTATATAATCAGTATAGCTAGCTCCATTAGGTGGAGTCCTTGCCCGATAACGATAAAAATACCCAAGAGGGGTCATTCCTCCCTCGTACAACAGATCATCAAGAACCCCCGCAATTCTATAAAAGGTCCCAGGAGACCCCCCATATGTAGAAATACTCGTTGTACCAAATCCCATAGCAGCGATAGCGGAGCTTGTCTGATACAGCTCCCACCTCGATTCTCCGTTACGTAAAATGAAAATTTCAACAAAAGGAATATACCCAGAGCCAAGAGCAGCAAAAGGTATCGTTACGGAACTACCGGATAGATTAACCACGCCAGTTAAATAAAGAGGGAGCATGGAGGGCCAATCTGAATTAAACACCATCCTCTCATTATCGACAGGATTTGACGCAACATCATATCCCGGCTCACTCACACGAAGCCCGTAATGTCCATCAGGAAACTTGCCGAGTAGAACCCTCTGCATCACTTAATCCGAGATTGTGAGAGTTGCGTTCGTGAAATTGATCACGAACTTATTATCGGCCGATTTCGCGATGCCGGCAGTGACCGTTCCCAGGTCAGCAACGATCGCCGACAGCTCATTGACATCTAATGCTTGAGCTGTGATCGAACCGTCAAGAACAAGATCACCATGGATGCCTACTGAAGCAAGACCCCCATGAGTCCCGACCGCAAAAACAGGTTTACGAGCAACCGGATTTAGAGAGTCATAGGCCGGGATCACGGAGAATGTATTAGCCTGCACAACAAAATCGGACGTAACTCCGCCCGGAGAGCTGAACTGATTAAGCCCGAAGCCCGCGATCACTTGATAGGGTGGGTCAACTCCAGGAGCCTGCTGGGTCTGAATCTGAACATACCATGTTCCCTCGATAGTCTGCTTAATGGCGTCAATGTCGACGGAGATTGTTTGAGTGATAATACCGGCTAGTTGCCCCATCTGCGCAGTGACGTAAGTCTTATACTCAGCAAACGCTCGACTTGAATCGAGGATACTCTTTTGAGTTTCCACAACACCAGCTAGAGCCTGTTCTGCTTTCTTCACAGCACCGGCAGTATCAATTCGATTGATGAGGTCGGTAAGCTCAGTCTCATCTCGGAAAATTGGAGTCGAAAGATCCTGAGAAAGATTGTCAAACGAGATAGTGTGAGGGTCTAGCCCAAAACCCTTGCCACTGAACTCACTAGAGTAGCTGATAGTTTTATCAAAAGTGTCGTAGAAGCCTACTCTTACATAAAGTGTCTCGCCATCCTTAATAGGAGTCCGGCACGTTACATTAGGCCCGTCATAAATCAGGTTAGCGCTATCGGGCGTGAACCCACTCGCGGGTGATGCATGCACTTTAGCCCCGGCCCAGTCTCTAACGAGCGTAGGTTTAATCCAGGTAATATCGAGAAGAAATAGATGAGCATCAAGAGAAAGAGTCCCAGGGGGGGAGGGGGGTGGATTCGATACGATGAGAGCAACCGGATCAGACATACTGTCGGTTGCGTCAACAGCCCGAATTTCCACTCTAAACGCTCGTGAAGCTGCTCCCCCAAAATCAAACTTGTTCGATTCAAAATCGTAAGTAAATTGAAGTTCCTTAGTATCAAACTGGCGCTTAATATCACCCGTGCCCTGATCGACAACTCTGACGTGATAATGATCAAAGTATGTGTCTAGGGAAGCGTCCCACGCGAAATGGGGGGACAACGTGTCAAATTCAGTCGGCGAAGCCCCGTCAATGAGGTGAAGGTTCGTTGCAGGTTGAACCTCTCGTATATCCCCACTCACCATATGCTCAATAGAAACAGGTAAACTCTCTCGACCAGTAAGTGAAACCGCCACAACGGTTAGAATGTATTCACCAAGCTGCACATTATCGATGCGGAAGAAGGTGTCACGAACTTCTCCTACATTGATCGGAGCTCCCCCGTTGAGTTGCGAATAAATCCGATAGAAACGAAATAATGGCGTCGTGGTTGCTACCCACGACAACTCCAAAGAGTGTTGCCCAGGTGCAGGGGTGCGAGCTCGAACTGTAAGACCAGATATGGGATTGATCTGCTGCGTTACATTCCCCGAACTTGACGTCGGTGGAGGAATATATACGCCATCTACAAAAGCCCATTTGTTTCGATTGACCTCGAGAGCTGACACAAGGATATTGTCAGGATCGCCGTCCGCTTCATCAATGGCTGTGATGCGGTAAGCTTTTGGAACTCCGACTGTATCCAGACACTCGATCGAGAATACGGCTTGGTCAGGTAGATCAACCCCGGTGAGCGGTGTTTGAAGGTTCAGCACGGTGGTGCTGCCCGACCCTGTAATCAATGGAACAGAGACAGGCACTCCCGACTTGGTCGTAATTGATAGAACGTAATTGAACCCGGCCTCAAACGCGACTGCATCGCGAAGCCTTAGTGTCGAGCTGTCTATGACCTGTTTAATACGACCAGATATACCAAACCCAGAAGTTTCATCAGCGATCAGAATGATGTCAAAGGGAGACGCATAAAACCCCTGACGGTTTGTCTTGAAGCTGACGATGGCCTTCTCAGTCTGTGCAGTGATCAGACGTAACCGTGCGCGCTTGATAGCTTCCGTCTCATCGATGCAGCCAACTGCAATGAACTCTTCAGGAACACGTCCGAAGCGAGAAATGGCGTCGTCATCAACGATCCTACGACGATCTTCTCGCCAATTGAGTTGCGGATTGAGAAACGAGACCGTGATGTCGTTCTTTCGCGTCGTTATGTCCGTGAAGGAGTAGGTGAAGATCCCCTCTTCGACATTCTCGGGCGTAAAAAGAAGCACAGCCGGCTGATCGTCGGCGTCAAACAGGATCGTGGCATAGCCGTTCCCCAGATCAACATATCGCCCGCCCGCTAAACCGCAGATGTAGTCGATTGAGTCCTGGATCGATCTTGGATCTTGAATAAGATCATTATACGTGAACCCGTGTGCATCACAGTGTTGCCCGAACGCGTAAGTTGCGAACTTGTCCAGTAGGATTGGTTGATAGGCAGAGATCCCGTAACGATCATTGGTCACGAGATCATATACAATCCAAGCAATGTTATTTGAATATTCCAGCTTAAACAAACCGTCCCAAACACCTGTATAAGTCTTGGTGATAGGATCATAATTCGTCGGCACGCGAATAATTCTACCCTCACACTCGCTTGTGAAGGTGGGGATGCTTGAGAATTGCTCCGATGCGCGGAAAACCCCCTGTAATATGGATAGATCATTAAATGTTAAAGGGGTTTGAGCAACTTCCTGGAAGCTCTCCCACGATAGATCACAAAAGTACTCAGCGGTGTTGGGGATACCAAGCTTCGTCACTCTCACATCATAGGGTTCATTGATGCGAGCAACTGGAATTCTTAACTCCTTAATATAAGGAGAAGTTGTCTTCCCATAGACTTGAAACGCACCAGGGGGACTAAACTGAAGAACTCCCCAGTCGAGAGAATTTACCCATGATGACCCGTTCCACACATATGCTATATGATCAATGGAACCATGGACCCCAGGAGGGACAACCCAATAATCACGGGGGTCCATGCCAGCAGGGGATGTCTCCGACCACCCTAAATAAGCACGGCGAGTCATCCCGTTGTCTGTCCAGGTCCAGTAAGCATATGCAGACCCAGATACCGGATGAAAAACCGCATCCGGGAAGACTACCCATGCAGAACCGTTCCAGGTTCTGGGAGTAAAGTTTGTGTCAGACTCAAACCACATAGCGCCAATAGCCAAAGCCGTAGGAGCTATAGCCTGAGTATAAACTTCATGTTGGATTGGGTTAGTAACCGAATTATTAGGGGCCAGCATCCCAAAATAGTGGGTAATATCACCAGTAGTGGTAATTGGGGGAGGGGGAGTAATCGCTCCTATATTATTCCACACCGCTGAAGAGTGTGGCTTAATATCGATGACCCAGGTTGCCGGAGCAGGAAACTCACCCCACTGATTTGTAATGATCAACCGCTGAATGACGACACGGACATCAATATAGTCGATATTTATTTGAGTTCCGCTTCTCACAACAGGAAGATTAAGGTCTAAATTAACCCCTACCGTAGTCGAATTCCCAAAACCTCCGAGTTTTGGCACAACAGGGGATGCGGGGCTCTCCCCCGTATAGAACTTGATATCAAAGGGCCCGATATTTGGTATTCCAGCCGAGTTCGCTAAAGGTGTATCATTCAGAAATATCGATTCAACCCCATCGACAGGTCCTTTAATTGGCCCTTCCGACACAGCCATAATGGTCTCCAACACATCATTGGAGAACAGCGTGTCAGGAAAATGGATCTGTGGAATGGGAGGAGAGACGCCAAATTTGCGTCCTTGAAACGTCACGGCAAGCGACCCTTATAGATCGAGCCTTCAGACGGATCCCCAACCTGAACTTTCCAACGCCGAGTGACCCCATGAACGGGGTGCATCGTCAGCATCCATTGAGATGCTGGCGCCGATCCCATGCGACCTGCGAGAGAATATTCAGACGGCCCTGAAAGAGATCCATTGACGAAACCCTCTTCAAGCTCAACCGCGGTGTGGAAATGGCCAATGACAATCGTGTCGAGAATGACTCCTTCGGCCGCATAGTCGCGGACAAGACGCTTCATCCCGCGCGCGGCTGTCGCCGCGGGGCCAACGAAGCCCGTGCCGCCGCGCGAGCCGATGCGGTCGCCGTGTGTAAAGAGCACGTTCCAACCCATGATATTGATGAGCGCATCGCCGCTCATAGGCGCTGAAAAAGATAAGCGCTGTTCACCGGTCGCGGAGAACCAGCTCTCGAGCATCCAGAAGACAAGCGTGTCGTAAGAATGAAGCGCAACGCCCTTGGCTTCTGGCTTCCGCGTCAGGCGCCCGTGGTTGCCTGGAACCGAAATAATCTTGATCGGGCAATCGAACGTCTCAAGCAGAAGTCGTATACCAGAGATCAGCCACTCGGTCAGTTCACGCACTGCAGGAAGCGCCAAGAGATCATTCGTCTTAGCGAGCTCATCGTGAATCTCACCGCTGATCAAATCTCCACCAAGCACGAGATAGATCACTTCGGGGGCAGGGCCCGACCAATGGTCGGTGCCTAGCTTCACAACTCTCTGGAACAGCCGTTGAAGTCGGGCGCGAGCAATCTTTCTATTGAAGGAGTTTCGCCCATTCATTTGTGCGAGATCGATAACCTCACCCATATGAAGGTCGCTCAGGAACAGGACGACTGCTTCCCCGTGTGCGCGTCGCTTTGCTGATTTCGGAGCCCACGATGGAGGTTTTAAAGGTTGAGCTGTGAGAGAGAAGACGGACTCTCGAAGAGCCTCGGCGCGTACAGCGCGTCGTTCCGCGTCTTTGCGAGCGGAAAAATGACGCGCCGCGTCGTCTTTAAGACGACGAATGAGGATCTTGTCTGAGGATATCTTTGTCATCACACCGCATTCACGTTTATTGAGAGAATATGTCCTCCGACTTTCCGTCGCCCGTAAAGGATCGGAATACGCGTTCCGATCCCCACAGTATTCTGTGGAGGTCCGAGGTAGTGATTGGTCTGTTGAGCATTCGTCGCGGCGTTGCTGCTGTCACGCTGAGGCGCAGCAAACATCTGCAGGACACCGCCAAGAATCACCAGGGTGCCGACCTTCAGTAGAAGGGGAGAAAGCGGAGCGAAAAAGGGGATGAATGACGCAACGACGAGAGCGCTCCCTATCAGGATTTGCAGGAAACCACCGCGCTTACCACCACAGAACTGCGGGAATAAATGGATGTCAGTCTGATCGTTCCCAGCGAATAGATCTTCGACCGTGTTACAGCCGGCTACCTGGATTTTTTGGTAGCCCGTCTTCGCGTTCGGCCGAAATCCTGGGAGCTGGAGACTTACGAGACGGATCGCCTCAGCGACAGTGTCGGCGTTGACCTCAATCGGGCCATCATGGAGTTTTTTCAGAGGACCGTGGAGATGGACTCTACGAAGAGTCATCCATACCTCGCGAACTCACCATGTTGTTCATACCTAGCTCTATAAACAGCCTCTTGCGCTTCAACTACTGTATCAAATAGACCTATATATTTCCTACCATATTTAGCTTGAAATTTCCTATAGTGTCTGGTGACTCCTAATGGCAACCTCTCAACTTTATTACTATTAGCGATACGATTAGCTCCATTCTGGGCGCGTGAGCAGCTCCTCAAATTATGAAGCCTATTATCATCAGTTACTCGATTTTTATGGTCTATCAATTCTGGTTCATCCCCATAGACCATCTTCCAAATGATACGGTGTGAGGCCCACAACACATTATTTATCGCGACGTATCTATATCCTAGCTTATTAAGATTTCCAGCCTCTTTCCCAGTCCACTTAGAGTTCCATGATTTAGAAGCATCTATTCTGTGTTTCCAAAATAACTTTCCACTTTCCGGATCATAATGAAAAACTGCAAGGAGACAGTCTCTTGGAGGCAGCGGCCTAAATCGTTCCGACTTCATCCGAGATAAGTCTTCCTTTAACTACCCGGTAAACGGAAATCCCATCATGGCCTAAAATATAGTGACGCCAATCCGGATACGCCATAAATGATTGAAAATCGCCGATTGATGGGTTGGAACTCGCGCTCGGATGAGTATGCCACGTAGCTACAACACGATCCTCATACGCCAGTAGATCATCACCCTTGACCTCGAACCCATTGATGGGGTCTGAACAAATGTTTTCGAGCTCGACGATCGAGTTATCGTCAAGAACGAAACCAACTCGTTCATTCTCACCCTTGTTGAGGAGCAGCAGGGAGTTTGCGTCGAAATCCATCGGGGAGTAGCTCCATGAGTTCGAGAGTGTTCTGCTCATTGGTGAGCTTGACGTCCTTATGTCGAAGCACCGCAAGAGTGGTATTGCGATAGAGACCGCGGTAGTCGTCAACGCGCGAAAGCTGACCGACAACGTGGTGAATGATTTTTCCACGTTCTATAAGAACCGCACAATGATTGGCGACCTTTGCTCGGATCGCCATCAGGATAAGATCGCCGGGCTTCCACTCTGAAGGGTGATCATCGAGAGGACGAAAATTGTTCTCGTGAAAGTAATCCATATAGAAATTGAGTCCGTGATTCCAAAAGTCCTCAACACGAGCATAATTCGGGAGCGTGATATTGAAATTGTCATGGTAGAAAGAACGAACGAGGCCATAGCAATCGGTCGAACCGTAATGGAAAGGTCGACCAAGGAGGTGATCGTATCGAATGCTCATTGTCACAGCGTCACGAACGGAAATTCAGGAGACATGAACTTTCGAGCAGGTATCACTAGATCAGGACCGTCACTCAGACTCCTCAGTTCCATCGTGATACCTTGACCCGCTACTACCTCTTTGATCCTAGCCACATACCAAAAATTTGGATCGGAAAGATTCACGTTTGTCTCTAGATGTTGACGCAACACTCGTCGACGAACCACCTGAGCACCATCAAGATACCCTGCAAAGACGAACGAGTTAAAAAGTCCTGCTGGGTTGGCGATCGTCAACGTCGGGCGCGACTTACCCCCGTCCGCACTTACCTGATATCCCATCAACCTAACAGCCATGCTCTCATAGACATTAGCTTGCCACGTAACTTGTGGGCCATCTCTGAAACGCACGACCGTAGGAGATGACGTCCCTACGGGCGTAATCTCAAACAGATCAACAAGCGCATCAGCAGTAAGTTTCTGTGCTTCTTCGACGTGAGACGCAGGAGCTCCAGTGGTCATGGCAACAGTACCAAGTCGATTTGAACAGGCTCAATCGCATGCCCGCGGCGCCCGAGGTCCGGCCTCTCAACAATCGCAGCCTTAATCCCCCGAAATGCTGGAAGTGGCTTCGAGAACCGAACAGTCACAAGACCTCGAGAAGGATGCACATACTCGAAAGGTTCATAGAGCCGATGGAACTCATAGAAGTCTTGTAAATGGGCCGCGTTCGTATTGGGGAACGTCGTGCGATCAATTACGTTCAACACGTTCGTCCACCAACAAAGACCTTGGACTTCCAGATGGAAAATGATCTGATCCGGTCCTCGCGGTTTCGATGCAAATGAATAGCCCTTGCCGAACTTGATGACCTGACTGCTCTCGGGATACTCGTCACCGACAGTATGGTAACGATAACCAAACCGTTTCATCACGCAGCTCCTGAAGCAACAGAGCGAATAAGCGTTCTCAAGGCGCCTTTGTTCTGAATATCGCGAGCAATGGTCACCACAATATCCCGCTCGCTCGGCGGAGGAACCTGATCAGGCGAAACGACCCAAACGTTTGTGATGGACGGTTGCGCGGAGGAGGTGTTGTTGTCCGATTGAGAGATACGATTCGGCCCCATCGCGTTCAACTGCGCCAGTCTCTCACGACCGATTGCATCGACCGCGCTCTTGCGCAGAACATATTCACCAGGGGTGAGCATCGCCGGTACAACGTCTCCACCACCGGCAAAGTATTGAACCGGGACAAGTCCCCCCGAGTTAAAGCCAAGAATGCCTTTAAGCCCGCCGATGGCATCGCCGATGAGACCTCCACTGTCAGTTACTTTCCCCCCAGCAATAGCGCCTCCACCGAAAAGACTTCTCAAGACTTGATGCGTCAGTGTCGTGCTGGCAATCTGTAAGAGTGACGCGATAATAGATTGTGCAAATGTGCGAAACGCATCCTTCCCTTTAACAGTTCCCGACACTAGGTTAACAAAGAACTGTTGAGACGAGGAGTCCATCACTCCAAGTGACTGAGCCCAAATCCCCTGGATCTCCTCTGCAAAATTCTTAAACTTTCCTTGGGCATTAAAGTAACCATTCTGACTAAAGAACAATTGAGTTCCGCTAGAGAACGCATTACCAATGGAGCCCGAACCCGCCGACTGATCCTGTGTGTTCTTTCTCCCCTCAAGAACCCCAATCTCTTTCTCGAGCGCAGCCTGCTTCTCCTTAAGCGACGTGATCTTATCCTCGTCGATCAACCCAACCGAACGCGCCGCGGCGATCTGCTGCTCAAGCAATCGCTGTTCACGACGCCGCGCTTCGAGCTGAGTTTCAACTTCCAGCTTCCGTTCCGCATCAAAAAGCTGCTGCTGCGTTGATCGAATCTGTTCACCAGAATAACGACCAGGGAATCGCTCCTGTTCACGCACCTGCAGTTGCAGATTATCAACAATGCGCTTCTGTTCCTCCACGATCCGTTGTGAAATCAAGTCGGCGTTCTTAATAATCGTGTCTTGCGCTCGCTCACCGAACTTACGACGAATCTCCTCAATATCAGCAGTCTGCTGACCAGCCTCTTTGTCCTTGTTCGCGGGGTTGGCGCGGTAATCGGCGATTTCGCGGTCCATCAACCCCTTCAAAGAACCGATCATCCCCGCGACGAGGTTCTGCACCTGTTGTGAGTCGACGGTCTGTTTGAGCACCCCCTGGGCCGTCTGCAGTGACTGCTCATCAGCCTTATTGGCCGCGCGGCCCCGAACCAGTCTCTCGAGAAAATCCTTACGCTCGACGACCGCTGCGGTGGCCTCTCGCGCCGATCGTGTGATCGCTCCCTGTCCCTCGATCTCGGCCGCCAATTTCGGCGTCTTCTTATCGAAGAAGTCCGCGACCAGTTGCACGAAGTCACGCGCCAGAATGTCAGGGTTCTTGTTTCCGCTGTTGAAGACGGCGCCTTGCCCAACAATATCCGCGGCGCGGCGCCCAGCGTTCGCCGGATCGAGGAGATCCAACCCTCCGCGCTGCCCCTGCTGATGAAGCAAGTAGAGATCGCGGTCGCTCGCCGCGCGGCCGAAACGAGCTTGGAAAGCCCCCTCGTCCTTGGCAATCTTCGCGAGAACGTTCCGAACCTGATCCTCGACCGAGAAAATGTTGCCGCCGCCGTTCTCAGCAAAAGTGTCGGACCTGAACTGGAAGAGGCCACTGTGTTTTCCGTTCTGCGCATTCGGATTGAAGCCACTCTCGGCATTCGCGAGCGCAAGGAGGTAACCAAGTCGGTTCTGCGGAGCGAAGTGGGCGAGCTGCTGAGCAGGGGCGCCACCAGCCTGCAGCAGATCTCTAGAGGACTGCACAGTAGAGCCGGAGCGGACAATGCCGGTGAGTTGATCGAAGAGCTTGTTCAATTCCTCGACGAGAATGCGAGCACGATCCGCCGTCGTGCCCGGCCGGTTCAATTCCCGTGTGATTTCGGTGATGTGCTTTTGCAGAGCGTCCTGCTCAGCCTTGATCGTTTCACCTTCACGAGCAAGCAAGCGATCGATGATGCTTTTGCGGAGCTGACTCATCGTCTCCTCCGCGCTCTTAACGTTCTCCTCAGCCTTTTCCTTGATCTGAACAACAGCTTCGCGCTGCGAGTCGTTCAACTCCTTATTGAACCCGGCTTGGATCTCAACCTTCTCGATCTCAAGGTCACGACCTTTCTGGATGAGGGAGATGACCTCCGTCTCAATCTGATCAAGATCTCCTACATTGACCGCATTTCTTGCCCTCTTATTTGCGAGTGAGAGGGCAGCGCTGTTGGCTCGTTGACTCTGTGAATTGACAAGCTCCTGGAGCGGACGTGCAGCCTTTTCCAGGTCCCCTGCTTGATCAAGAGCAAACGTCCTGATCTTCGCCAAATCATCCTTGAGCTTCTGAAAAGCGATCTTTACGTCCTCAGGGTTCTTGCCTTCCCGCTGTAAATCCTGACTGACAACAGCGACCTGATATGCGTCTTCATTAACACGAGAAATAAGATCAGCGCGCAGCCGAGCGAACTGAGCAAGCTTGGCGACAGGAGAGTCCTTTGAGCCCTGAAGTTCTGACAGTCCTCTCTGAGCAACTCCCAAAGAACCCTCGAGCCGAGACTGCAGGCCACCGAAACGTGGATCGCTCTGCAACTCCGCAATACGACCGTTACGTTCCGCTTGATTGATGTCTACCTGCGTGCCCTGCAAGCCGGAAAGACGATTGATCTTCGCATTGAACTCAGTAAGAAGCGCCTCGAGAAGCTTCGTATCTCCTCCAGAGGTTCGGAGGGCACTCAAACCTGATGTGAGCGATCCAGCCAAAGAACCATAAGAGCCGCGAACATCCGATAAGTTCAGCGTCGATGAGTTTGCGAAGAGGAAGGAGAGCAGGGGACCGAACTCGCTTCCAAGTCGGGAACGTAGTGCTCTCTCATTGTCCCCACGGAAAGCAAAACCGCTCTCTCCAATACCGCTGAAAATACGCCCCGCAGCACCAGCATCCTGCAGATCAGCGGCCTGAACATCGAGCCCCAACTTGGTTCTCAGCGTCTCACGCTGAATGGCAAAATTCTGGGGGAGAGCCTGCGAGAGCTCACCGCGGAGGGTGCGCAACGCCGAAATCAGTTCAGAGACCGTTGTGGTGCTGAGCTGTACGTTCAGCCCGAAATTCGAGAAGTCTTTCTGCGCCTGCAGAATCGCTTCTCGACGTGCGAAACCATCTTTGTTCAGCTTGTCCTGCTTATCGATGAGATCGCCGATCGTCTTGTCCAGCGTGCTCAGCGTCGTCTCAGTCTGTTGTTGCTGCGACATGAGGTCGTTAAGCGACGTCTGGGCGTCATCGATGCGTTTCTGGAGTGGGGAAGGGCCAGAGAAGGCAGCAACGCCGGCGATGGCTCCAGCGGTCGCCGTAGCGATCCCCAGGGCAATAGCAACCGGATTGGCGGCGAGCGCCGCCAAAGAAACGTTGAACGCTCCTGCCGCTGTCGTAGCGGAAATGAAGCCCGCCGCGAGGCTGCCGATTCCTCGAGCGACCTGAACCGCCCATGCCCCTGCGGCGCCCGTCGCGCCCGCGATCCCGAGCGTCCCCAGGATCGGCAGCACAGGACCAAGCTTGTTGGCGGCGTCAGCCACGACACCGAGGCCGACGCCGAGAGCCTTCAGCGCTTCGACCATAGGCGCCAGTCCGCGGTCGGTCAGAGCAACAGTCTTGTTCCCTAGAGCCGTCCAGATCGCCGTTAAGCTCTCAGATGCTTTGGCGGCCCCCTCTACTGCCGCGTTAGAGAGCTGCATCGACTCCTGGAGCGCCTTCACACGATCAAGACGGCTCGTTAGTGTCGTGAACGCCGAGGCGGCGCGAAGATCGAGCGACTTCAGCGCTTCAGCGGAACCAAACCCTTTCGATGTCAAATTCTCAAGAACACCGACCAAACCGTTTGCTCGGATATCGATCTGATCCAGTCCGATACCGAGATCCTTTAGCAGGGCCTTCAGTTTGTCAGTCGGAGAGATCAACTCTTGAATGAGCTGCCGCGTGCCGGTGCCGGCGGTCGAGCCGCTCTTGATGCCACCCTGCGCAAGTCCCGCAAGAACAGATGTGAGTTCAGTAAACGAGACACCACTCTCATTGGCGATGTTCGCCGCGTAGGATAGACCTTGTCCAAGCTGCGTAACCGTCAGGCGCGTCTTGTTGAGCGCCGTGGTGATCGTGTTGGCAATGTCGGGAGTTTTCTCAGCCGCCAGATTGTAAGCACCAAGCGCAGTTGTCAGAAGCTCGGTCGACTCCTTCAAGCTCGCGCCTGATGCCGTGGCCAAATTGATGACCGTTGGGAGTGTCTTCGTGACCTCCGCGGCAGAGAGACCAGTCTGGCCGAGGGTGGTTGCGACCTCAGTCAGATCCTTCAGTGAGAACCTCGAGGCAGCGCCCAGATCGAGAAGCTGACCTTTGAAGGTCCCCATCTCCTTATTGGTCGTCTGCGTGATCGCCTGAAAGCGGATCAGTCCGTCATCCAGCTCATTGACGGCGCCGAGGAGCTGACGAATGGCGAGGATGGAGGCGCCGATTGTCGCGTAATCGGCAAAGATCCGGATGCGGTTCTCGAAGCCGGAGGCGATTCCCTCCGGCGATGACTGGTAAGCCCGACGATCCACGTCGCGCTGACGACGCTCGTCCGCCGAGCGCGCTAAACGGTCAGCGCGCCGAGCGGCCGCATCAGCCTCACGTTGCGTCTTCGCGTCGGCCCGCTCCGCATCGCGTTCAGCCTTACGCGCCGCGCGATCAGCATCCTCCCTCGCCTTGAATTCCGCATACGACGTGATGCCGGCAAAACGCTCGGTGCGCTTCCCTTCCGACACAATACGCTGACCGATAACTCCGCTGACCGCTCTCGGATCATTGAAGACACGAGTCAACGCCTCAACGTCGGTAACAGACTTAGTGAGACGCGCTTGAATAGCCTCAGCAGTTGTCTTGAGTAGCCGCTCGGTGGCTTTCGTGGACTCTTCAATGAGCCTAGCCTGGACCTGCTGTGTGGTCGTGTTAATTGAGTTCTTAAGGGCACCTACGTGGAAGTTGACAAGCTGATCGTCACGAAGTGTGCCCTTATTGACGGAAGGACTATCCAGAATCGATTGCTTGGCACGATTATCGCCTGCGGACTGTGCCCTTAGACCGTCAAGGATTTGCTTGAGCGCTTTTGCTTCAGCAGCAGTTTTCTTGGCAGCCGATGCGGCATTGACGAATTGATCTCGAAGTTGGGCCGCATTCGTCAGGGCGTCTTCTAACTGACTCGTTAGTTGCGCTACACCCTGACCAATATCTTTGGCCTCAGCTTGAACATCTAATTCGAGTTTACCGTCTGCCACTTACACTCCTCGCATCATTTCCTGGATACTGGACTCCATATCCTCAATGGAAGAATGTTCTTCAGCGGTTTTATTATTCCCAAAGATTTGTGATGCGACGAGGATAAGAGATTCTGTAAAAGAGTTCGCTCTCACTATCTCCTGCTCCATCCTCAACCGCACCATAGTCTCGAGATCATATTTGGTGTGAGACCAATAGATGGTATCGAGAGCGGAGGGTCGAGTATTGAACGTAAGAACGATAGACTGCTCGAAACTTAGGGAGCTAATCCACTCAACAACGACCCGAGTTTCTCCAGGTCCCCCCTCCGACCCTCGATCGCCCCCAGGCTCGACTGAAGGCGCCTCATAAAAAAATCGAGAAGATGCGCCTTCACCCAGTCGAAAATCTGATAGGCCTCGTCTGGAGTAAGTTCAGGCATGACGAAATCTTCACACTGCCCAGACTGACTCCTCGGCGCCAACACTGTCACGAGAACCTGCATTGCAAGTTCCGGTTCGAGGTCCAGCACCGTAGCTTTGTTAGGGTCTCCAACAAGCTTGGTGAGCTCGTTGAGAAGTCCATAGGACATCAGGATTTCGCGGCCCTCGACGGCAATTTTTGGATTGAGTGTTTTTGGATCAGACATGAAACCCTCACAGCGCGGCCTAAAGAAGAAATGGGAAAACAGCGCACAAATAAAAAGAGCCGCCTCCTGGCGGCTCTTCTCGCGAACCAAGAGGAATTACCCCTTGGTGATGTGCAACCTCTGCGAAAAATCGGCATGGTAGCCGACGTCTGACGCAAGGGGCGTGTAGCAAGTGAACTCGAAGGGCATGCTGCCGAAGTTCTCGGTCAAAAACCGGAGGTTGAAACCCTTCAGAATACGGATTTTCGGAAGATGCAGGACGAACGGGCGCTTCGTCCCCTTCTCCGTGCCGACGATGCGAGCACAGTGGAACTGCGAGATCGCCTCCGGGTTATAGTCGATCTTGCTGAGCAGACCAACGCGGCCGTTCGCAGCCGAGAAGTTCATGCCGGTAGGGACCGGGTAGCCTGTAAAGGTGACCGTCGTGTCCGGCGCCGAGTAAGCGCTCGAGACCACCTTGGCGATATGCACGACAGAATCGGTACCTTCCTGGATGAAGAAGTATTTGCCTACCGTGAACTCCGTCGTCACATCCGTGGCGATCTTGAGAGTCGTAGCCGCCGGCGCCACCGCTTCCACAAGAGCATGCGGCGTGGTGACAAGCTCGTCAAAATTCGTAAGCGTTCCGTCCAGCGCGAGCCCATACGCAAGATTGCGAGCCGTGTATTCGAAGACGTTCAACGACACCTGAATGTTGTTGGCCGTGACCTGCTGATCGACGACGTCGTTAAAAATGCCCTGGGTCAAACTGGCGATCTGGGGATCCGAATTGATCACAACATCCTTGACAAGGCCAAGGGAGTGAGCCGCTTCATTGAGCGTCAGAAAATCAGCCTGCTTGGCGACGAGCACCGAAGCCGACGAGAACAGAAATTTGTTGGTCTTCGCGTAGCCGGCCATTTTGGTCTCCTGAAACAGGGCTCGAGCGCTGGCCCTGATATCGGGAGAGACAAAGAATAGATCAAGTTAATGTAATAAGAGCTGACCCTTGAACTGCTTGAGCAACGCGTGTTTCAAAACGATTTAATGGGTGTACAGCAGCCCCGTTAGTAAAGATGGCCTTACCAATCTCCAACCCTGTATCAGGATGATAGATAGGAAACTCTTGCTCAGGCTGCATAAGTCGATAGAAAAAATCGGTATACTCACTAATGCGAAATAGATTAGGATCATTGAGAGTGCCTGCAATCACACCGAAGGTGATTCGATGCAGCTTCCCTTCATTATTGATTGAGAACGCTGAAAGACCCACTAAATCAGTGGATGGAAGCGACTGTATGTCTGAACCTTCATCCCAATCAATATACTCAGTGCCTGCAGGCTTGTTCTCGTTAATGAACGAGATCGTGGAAAGACGCGCGGCGCGGAAGAAGGG